>Ga0190286_1000111_pt1 | contig 41214 bp, 50 predicted proteins | sample 48691834_MG_FD_183241 | JGI IMG/M metagenome (GOLD analysis project Ga0190286, IMG submission 183241) | Hydrothermal vent microbial mat bacterial communities from Southern Trench, Guaymas Basin, Mexico - 4869-18-3-4_MG | ecosystem: Environmental > Aquatic > Marine > Hydrothermal vents >... | reverse complement strand
GTTATATATTTTGAATGCCATAAAGAAAAGTAAAGAACAAAGGGAGGTTTAAGAAAAATGACTACAGAGATTAAAAGGGAGGATGTGATAGAGTTTATTGCCAATATGACTGTTTTGGAACTTTCTAGTCTTATTAAGGAGTTAGAAGAGAAATTTGGGGTGAAGGCAGCAGCCCCAATGGTGGCCCAAGCACCTGTAGCACAGACGGCCGAAGTAGCGCCTGTAGAGGAGAAAATAGAGTTTGATGTGATATTGTCAAATATAGGTGAGAAGAAGATACAAGTGATTAAGACAGTAAGGGCCATTACTGGATTGGGGTTAAAAGAGGCAAAGGAGCTAGTAGAGAGTGCACCCAAACCTGTCAAGGAAGGTATTTCTAAAGAAGAGGCAGAAAAGATTAAGAAAGAATTGGAGGAGGCAGGGGCGACTATAGAAATAAAGTGAGTGGGGAGCAGGAAGGAACCCAAAACCCCAAACTTATTAAAAAGGAGTGAAGATGACAGATTTAGCCGATTTTAGGCGGCATTTTGGTCGCATTAAACAGGTCCTTGAGATTCCTTATCTTCTCGAGTTGCAAAGGAAGTCTTATTCACAATTTTTACAAAAGGACATAGCTCCTGAAAGGCGAAAGAAAATAGGAATGCAAGGAATGCTTGAGGAAATATTTCCTATTACAGATTTTGCAGGGACTGCCTCTTTAGAATTTGTTAAATACTCCATTTCCGAACCCAGGTATGATGAGAGGCAATGTTTAGAAAGGGGCATGACTTATGAAGCCCCTGTGAGGCTTACAGTACAACTTAAAGTATATGATGTAGATAAAGACACGAGAACCCAAAGCATTCGAGATATTAAGGAACAGGAGGTTTATTTTGGCACTATTCCCCTAATGACTAACCGAGCTACATTTATTATTAATGGCACAGAGAGGGTGGTAGTAAGTCAATTACACCGTTCTCCTGGTATCTTTTTTGAACTCGATAAGACTATGCGTCGTGTTAAAGGTAAGTTACTTTATACAGCCAGGATCATTCCCTTAAGGGGTTCATGGATTGATTTTGAGTTTGATAATAAAGGCCGCCTCTATGTAAGGATAGACAGAAGGAGAAAATTTTTGGTCACCCTATTCCTTAAGGCATTGGGTTATAGTAATGAAGATATATTGACCTATTTTTATCCTACCCAAAAGGTTAGGTTAAAGAAAGGTATCTTTTATATAGAGGTAATCCCTGAGCTTTTAATAGGGGTTAAATTGAAAGAAGATATAAGGCATCCAGAGACTGGTAATGTTTTTATTCCTAAAGATACTCGGATCACCCGTTTTCACATAAAACAGCTAGAGAAGTTTGGACTTAAGGAGATTCCCATTACAGAAGAAGAATTAAAAAATAGAGTCTTGACAAAAGACCTTAAAGATCAAGAGTCAGGTGAGCTTATTGCCTCATACAATCAAGAGATAAGTGATGAGGTCTTAGAGAGCATCAAAAAAAGAAAATTTATGGAATTTGAATTACTGTTTATTGACGAATACCGCTACGATCACTCTTTAAGTGATACCTTGCTTGAAGACAAGAGCGAAGGTGAGGAAGATGCTATATTAGAAATCTACCGAAGATTAAGGCCTACTAGTCCACCTACCTTAGAAATTGCAAAAGAATACTTACATAATTTATTCTTTAACCCAGAATATTATGACCTTTCAAAGGTTGGCCGATTTAAGCTCAATGACCGCTTAGGGTTAGATGTTCCACTTACTCATTGTGTGTTACGTAAAGAGGATATCTTAGCAGCAGTGAAAAAGTTACTTGAACTAAAGGCACAACAAGGCCCTCCAGACGATATTGACCACTTAGGTAACCGCCGCACCCGATTGGTGGGGGAGCTTTTGGAGAATCAGTATCGCATTGGCCTTGTACGTATGGAAAGGGCCATTAAGGAACAAATGGCGCTTCAAGAGGTAGAAGCACTCATGCCTTATGATTTAGTAAATTCTAAGGCAGTAACTGCTGTAATAATGGAATTTTTTGGGTCAAGTCAACTTTCTCAGTTTATGGATCAGACAAACCCCCTTTCAGAAGTGACCCATAAACGCCGTCTTAGTGCATTAGGTCCTGGAGGACTTTCTAGAGAAAGGGCAGGTTTTGAAGTAAGGGATGTACATCCTTCACATTATGGGCGTATCTGTCCTATTGAGACACCAGAAGGTCCAAATATTGGTTTGATTGTATCCTTAAGTACTTATGCAAAGGTGAATGAATTTGGTTTTATTGAGACACCTTATCGAGTAGTGAAGGATGGGGTTGTTACTAATGAAATCAGATACCTCACTGCCTTGGAGGAAAGAGATTGTCCCATTGCTCAGGCCAATGCACCCATTGACAAAGATGGACGTTTTATCAATGAAATGGTCTCTAGTAGGGTCTGGGGTGAGTTTACTATGGTCAAAGCCAGCGATGTTGAATATATGGATGTTTTTCCTACTCAATTGGTCAGTGTTTCTTCCTCTCTGATCCCATTTTTAGAACACGATGATGCCAATCGGGCATTAATGGGTTCAAATATGCAGCGTCAAGCTGTGCCTTTATTGGTTCCAGAGAGACCATTGGTAGGTACAGGGATGGAAAAGATTGTGGCTAGGGATTGTGGTGTCAATATTACTGCAGAGGATGATGGTGTAGTAGAGTATGCAGATGCTTTACACATTGTGGTAAGGTACCACAATGATCAAAAGCCCTTGAGTGCTTTGGTAAAGGTCTATGAGTTAAATAAATTTCAAAGGAGTAATCAAAGTGCTTGTTTTAATCAGAGGCCTTTGGTAAAGGCCGGGCAGAAAGTATTTAAAGGGCAAGCGATGGCTGACGGAGCAGCTACAGATAAAGGAGAAATTGCTTTAGGTAGAAATGTATTAGTGGCGTTTATGCCTTGGGAAGGATGTAATTTTGAGGACGCCATCCTAGTTAGTGAGCGTTTACTAAAAGAGGATGTATATACCTCTATTCATATAGAAGAATTTGAGATTATGGCTAGAGATACCAAGTTGGGTCCAGAGGAGATTACACGTGATATCCCAAATGTTAGTGAGGAGGCGCTGAAGGATTTAGATGAGAGCGGGATCATTCGTATAGGGGCTGAAGTGAGACCAGGGGATATCCTTGTAGGAAAGATTACACCAAAGGGTGAGACTCAATCTTCACCTGAGGAAAAACTACTGCGGGCAATTTTTGGTGAAAAGGCTAGTGAGGTAAAGGATTCCTCTTTAAGGGTGCCCCATGGGATAGAGGGGATTGTCATTGATGCCAAGGTCTTTACCAGAAGAGGAGAAAAAAATAAGGATGAAAGAATTAAAATCATTGAAAAAAAGGAGATTGAAAAGATAGCTAGATGTAGGGATGCAGAGATAAACACCTTAAAGAAGATAATGGAAGAAAAATTGGTAGAGTTATTAGTAGGCCAGCAGGTAGCAAAAGAGGTCCAAGGTATAGATGGTGAGGTACTTATAGCTAAAGGTAAAAAAATTAGTAGTGATATAATTTCGAAAGTCCCTATACACCGCTTAAAGCATATTAAACTCCTTGACGACAAGCGCGAGGCTGTGTCAAGTTCCTTAATTAATGAATTCTTTGATGAGGTAGAGGGCATTAGGGCCCGTTATGATCAAAAAATTGATAAAATTAAACAAGGTGGTGAGCTTCCAGCAGGTGTGATTAGGATGGTAAAGGTTTATGTGGCAATGGAGCGTAAACTTTCAGTAGGGGATAAGATGGCAGGGCGCCATGGTAATAAGGGTGTGGTGTCTCGGATCTTGCCCATTGAAGATATGCCTTATCTTGAAGATGGTACCCCAATAGATATAGTGCTTAATCCACTGGGTGTGCCTTCACGGATGAACCTTGGGCAAATTTTGGAGACCCACTTAGGATGGGCATCCAAGGAATTGGGCAAAAAGGTAAAGAAATTGGTGGAAACTACACAAACTGAAGCACTTCGGAAATGTCTTAAGGAAATTTATGGTGGAGAGCAATATAGTAAATACTTTGCCAGCCTGAGCGATGAGGCATTGCTTGAAAAGGCAGATGGTTTAGAAGATGGTATTCCTGTATCTACTCCTGTATTTGATGGGGCAAAAGAGGAGGAAATCAGGGATTGGCTGAAGAAGGCAGGTCTGTCAGAAACGGGTCAGATAACACTTTATGATGGAAGGTCTGGGGAACCCTTTGATAATAAAGTAACGGTGGGTGTTATGTATATGATGAAATTGCATCACTTGGTAGATGACAAGACCCATGCCCGTTCAATTGGTCCTTACTCCCTAGTTACCCAACAGCCGCTAGGAGGTAAGGCCCAATTTGGAGGGCAAAGGTTTGGTGAAATGGAGGTTTGGGCGTTAGAGGCATATGGAGCAGCTTATACACTACAAGAAATGCTTACAGTAAAATCTGATGATGTAGCAGGACGAACAAGGATGTATGAGAAAATAATAAAGGGGGATAATACCTTAGAGGTGGGCTTGCCTGAGTCTTTTAATGTATTGATTAAAGAACTTCAGGCCCTTGGTTTGAATGTAGAATTATTAACAGATAAAGGAGTAAAACAAAGTGAGTCTAGAGGATCTTTATAATCTTTTTGATAAACCAATGGATCCGGCTGAGATTAAAGGAATACGTATATCCTTGGCCTCTCCAGAAAAGATCAGGGAATGGTCTTATGGAGAGGTTAAAAAGCCAGAAACCATTAACTATCGCACATTTAAGCCAGAAAAAGATGGTTTATTTTGTGCAAAGATCTTTGGTCCTGTTAAAGATTATGAGTGCCTTTGTGGTAAATATAAAAGGATGAAGCATCGAGGCATTGTATGTGAAAGGTGTGGAGTAGAGGTGATTTCTTCTAAAGTAAGAAGGGAACGGATGGGTCATATTGAACTGGCCTGTCCTGTCACCCATATCTGGTTTGTGAAAAGTGTACCTAGTAAAATTGGGAATATACTTGACCTTAGTGTGCGTGAGCTGGAAAAGATTATCTACTTTGAATCATATGTGGTAATTGACCCAAAGGGCGTCCCCCTAAAGAGGGGTGAATTGCTTTCTGAGGATCAGCTTCAAGAGGCACGGAACAAATTTGGTAATCAATTCAAAGCAGGTATAGGGGCAGAGGCTATTAGGGACTTGTTGAGAGATTTAGATTGGCAGGCCCTGTCAGAACAGGTGGAAGAGGAGATTAAGAATGCTCATTCTGAGGTTAAGAGAAGAAAGCTGACCAAGCGTTTGAGGATCATAAATGCCTTTTTGGACTCAGGGAACAGACCCGAATGGATGGTTTTGGAGGTAATTCCTATACTTCCGCCGGATCTACGCCCCTTGGTGCCTTTAGATGGTGGAAGATTTGCTACTTCTGACTTAAATGACCTTTATCGTAGGGTAATCAATCGCAACAATCGCCTCAAAAGATTGATGGAGCTTGATGCTCCAGAGATTATCATTCGTAATGAAAAACGAATGCTCCAGGAGGCTGTTGATGTATTGTTTGAAAATGGACGTAGAGGCCGTACAGTGACAGGCACTTATGGGAGACCACTAAAATCTTTAAGCGATATGCTTAAAGGGAAACAGGGTAGATTTCGTCAAAATCTTTTGGGTAAAAGAGTAGATTATTCTGGTCGTTCAGTGATTGTAGTAGGTCCAGAGTTGAGACTTCATCAGTGTGGTTTACCTCGAAAGATGGCATTAGAGCTGTTTAAACCATTTATTTACCATCAGCTTGAGAAAAAGGGTTATGCCACTACCATTAAGAGTGCTAAGCGGATGGTGGAAAGAGAGACTTCAGAAGTATGGGATGCTTTAGAGGAAGTGGCTAAAGAACACCCAATATTATTGAATCGTGCCCCTACCTTACATCGTTTAAGCATTCAAGCCTTTGAGCCAGTGTTGATAGAAAGTAAGGCCATTCAGCTTCATCCCTTAGTTTGCCCCCCATTTAATGCAGATTTTGATGGTGACCAAATGGCAGTTCATATACCTCTTTCTTTAGAGGCCCAAGCAGAGGCGCGTGTGCTTATGATGTCCACAAACAATATTCTTTCCCCTGCTCATGGAGAACCTATTATTCTACCTACTCAAGATATTGTCCTAGGCCTTTATTATATGACAAAGGAACATCCACAGGCAAAAGGCAAAGGAATGAAGTTTTCCTCACCTGAAGAAGTAAGGATGGCCTATGATAGAGGTATAGTAGACTTGCATAGTTCAATTAAAGTAATAATAGACGGTAATTTGGTGGATACCACAGTAGGCCGTGTCTTACTTAAGGAGATTGTCCCTGAACAGATTCCCTTTGAATTTGTTAATAAAGTGATTCGAAAAAGGGATATGGCTGTTTTGGTAAATGAGTGTTACCGCAAGGTGGGTTTAAAAAGGACAGTGATTATGTGTGATAAGTTGAAGGATTTAGGATTTGCCCAAGCCACAAAAGCAGGCATCTCTATTTCTATTTCCGATGTGGCCATTCCTAGAAAGAAGGAGATTATATTAACTGAGACAAGAAAGCAGGTAGGAAAGGTACAGGAGCAGTACCGTAAAGGATTGATAACTGACGGTGAACGCTATAACAAGATTATTGACATTTGGTCAAAAGTTACAGAGGAAGTGGCTGTAGAGATGATGAAGGAGCTTTCAGTGGAGGTGATAGAGACCGAAACAGGGGAAAAACAAGAGATCTCAAGTTTTAATCCTGTGTTTATGATGGCTGATTCAGGGGCAAGAGGCAGTAAGGATCAAATTCGACAATTAGCAGGGATGCGAGGATTAATGGCCAAACCTTCAGGTGAAATCATTGAAACACCCATTATTGCTAATTTTAGAGAAGGCCTTACTGTTTTGCAATACTTCATTTCCAGCCATGGTGCCCGTAAGGGTTTAGCAGATACTGCTTTAAAGACAGCAAACGCTGGGTATCTGACCAGACGCCTTATCGATGTAGCACATGAATGTGTAGTTAAAGAAAAGGATTGTGGGACTATTGATGGTATTGAAATTGAGCCTTTGGTTGAGGCAGGAGAGATCATTCAAACACTTTCTCAGCGTATCTTAGGCAGAGTTGCCTTAGAGGACATTAAAGATCCTTATACAGGAGAGATTATTGTCCAGGCCAATGAGGAAATAGATGAGGAAAAGGCGCAAAAAATAGAAATGGCTGGGATAGAAAGGGTAAAGATCCGTTCAGTACTTACCTGCCAGACAAAATGGGGTGTGTGTGCCAAATGTTATGGGCGAGATCTAGCTAGGGGAGAATTAGTGAACATTGGAGAGGCAGTGGGTATCATGGCTGCCCAATCTATTGGGGAACCAGGCACACAGCTTACTATGCGTACCTTTCACATTGGTGGTACTGCCCGCAAGGCAGTAGAGCAAACTGCCTTAATGGCTAAATACCCAGGACAAATAAAGTTTATCAATTTAAATCCAGTGGAGACAAAAGAAGGTGATCTGGTGGTAATGAATCGAAATGGTGAGCTGGCCATTTTAGATAAAGGACGTGAGCGGGAGAAGTATGGGATCATTTATGGCGCCCACCTGAAGGTAAGGGACGGAGAATATGTAAAATCAGAACAATTATTAGCTGAATGGGATCCTTATGCGTTACCCATTTTAACAGAGATTTCTGGGACAGTGAAGTTTGAAGATATCATTGAAGGTGTAGTTATCCAAGAGCAGGTTGACTCAGTAACCAGTAAGATAAGCAAAGTAGTTGTGGAATTTAAAGGGACTCCATACCAACCACGTATTTCTATAATAAATGGGGACGGGTCTGCTACATACTTTTTGCCTGTAGGCGCACTTATTGTAGTAAATGAGGGAGATAAGGTATTTGCTGGTGATCTTTTGGCAAAAATTTTGAGGGGAAGCATAAAGACCAAGGACATTACCGGAGGACTGCCTCGGATAGCAGACCTATTTGAGGTAAGAAAACCCAAAGATTGTGGTGTAGTTACAGAGGTAGATGGTTGGGTCTCTTTTGGGAAGGATGAGCGTGGTAAGAAAAAAGTAATTGTTACACCTAAAGTAGGCGAAGCCAGGGAATACCTAATTTCCCCAGGCATACATATTACAGTTCATGAAGGAGACTTTGTAAAAGCAGGGGAAGCCCTTACAGAAGGGCCTGTTGATCCCCAAGATCTGTTAAGAGTGAGGGGAATAAAGGAGTTGGCCAAATACTTACTTAACGAAGTTCAGGAGGTCTATCGTCTTCAAGGTGTGAAGATTAATGATAAACATATTGAAGTAATTATCAGACAGATGATGAAAAAGGTACAAATTATAGACTCTGGAGATACACATTTTATTGTAGGGGAATTGATAGAAAAACATGTTTTTGAGGAGGAGAATGAAGGTATTTTGAAAGAGGGTGGAAGACCTGCTCAAGCAGAACCTATGATTGTGGGAATAACAAAGGCCTCATTAGGTACAGAAAGTTTCATTTCTGCTGCCTCTTTCCAAGAGACTACGCGTGTACTTACAGATGCAGCCGTGAGTGGGAAGATCGATTATTTAAGAGGTTTAAAGGAGAATGTGATTATTGGGAGGCTTATCCCTGCTGGTACAGGTCTTGAGGTCTATCGTTCTATAGAGATTCAACCCGAAGAGAGACCTGTTTTAAAAGAGGTAGAGGCAGCAGCCCAGTCAGCTTCTTGACAAAAGGGATAAAAAGCTGTAGTTCCAAAGTCGCTATTATATTTGGGGGAGGATAATGCCCACAATAAATCAATTAGTGCGAAAAGGGAGAAAAAAAATAAAAGGGCATAGTTCTACTCCTGCCCTTATGTGTTGTCCTCAAAAGCGTGGGGTGTGCGTACGTGTTTATACTACAACACCAAAGAAGCCAAACTCTGCCTTAAGGAAGATCTGCAGAGTGCGGCTTTCTAATGGGATGGAGGTAACTGTTTATATCCCTGGAATTGGTCATAATCTGCAAGAGCATTCTGTAGTCTTGGTGAGAGGCGGGCGTGTTAAGGATCTGCCAGGGACTCGTTATCAAGTGATCAGGGGAATATTGGATTCTGCAGGTGTACAAGATAGAAGAAAAAGTCGTTCAAGATATGGCGCAAAAAGGCCAAAGTGACTTGGTGAAACCAAGTCACGCTGTAGGAGGTATGTATGGGAAGAAAAGGACCCGCACCTAAAAGGGAGATATTGCCTGATCCTAAATATGGGAGCGTACTTGTAGCAGAATTTATTAATTGCTTAATGCACGATGGAAAAAAGAGTGTAGCAGAATCTATTCTTTATGATGCGTTGGATATAGTAAGTAAGAAGCTGCATAAGGGTCCTTTAGAGGTATTTGAAAAGGCCATTGAGAATGTAAAACCTGTTTTAGAGGTGAAATCCCGCAGAGTAGGGGGGGCTACTTATCAAGTGCCTATGGAGGTAAGATTAAAGCGGAGGATTAGTTTGGCTGTGAAATGGATTATTCATTATGCTAGGGCACGGTCTGAAAGGGGGATGGTGCTTAAATTAGCTAATGAAATTATAGATGCTTACAATAATAAAGGTGCTTCTATTAAGAAGAAAGAAGATACACATCGCATGGCCGAGGCCAATAGGGCCTTTGCCCATTATAGGTGGTAAATTGGGGAGAAGTGTACCTATTGAAAAAGTGAGAAACATTGGGTTTATGGCTCACATTGATGCCGGTAAGACCACTACAACTGAGCGGGTCTTATATTATACTGGTGTGTCTTACCGTATGGGTGAAGTGGATGATGGTACAGCTATAATGGACTTTATGGAACAGGAGCAAGAACGTGGCATTACCATTACCTCTGCTGCTACTACTTGCTCCTGGAAGGGCTATGGCATTAATATTATTGATACCCCAGGCCATGTAGACTTTACCATAGAAGTGGAAAGGGCATTACGTGTTTTAGATGGTGCTATTGCCATTTTTTGTGCTGTGGGTGGGGTAGAGCCGCAATCAGAGACCGTTTGGAGGCAAGCAGATAGGTATAAAGTGCCAAGGTTAGTATTTATTAATAAGATGGACCGACTAGGGGCAGACTTTGAAGGGTGTATAGAGATGATGATAGACCGCCTTAAGGCAAATCCTATAGTTATTCAAATCCCATTAGGGATTGAGCATCATTTTCGTGGAATAATTGATTTAATCAAAATGAAGGCCATTGTCTATGATGAAGACACACTTGGTGCAAAATATAGATATATGCATACTCCTGAAGAGTTTTTAAAAAAATCACAAGTATACAGGCAAAGGATGCTAGAAACATTAGCAGACTTTGATGAAATAATTATGGAAAGATATATTGAAGGTAAAGAGATTAGCGAGCAACAGATTTATGCTGCATTAAGAAAGGCTACTATAAATCTTAATTTAGTTCCTGTATTATGCGGGGCAGCCTTTAAAAACAAAGGTATTCAACAGCTGCTGGATGCCGTTATAGATTATCTACCTTCACCAATAGATGTACCACCAGTAAAAGGGAAAAATCTAAAAGGGCTAGAAGAGACAAGGCCTACTTTAGATAATGCCCCTTTTACTGCCTTGGTTTTTAAACTGATGACGGATCCCTATGCAGGACATCTTAGCTTTTTGCGTATTTATTCAGGCTCATTGACTGTTGGCTCTACCGTGTTTAATGTAAGTAAGGGTATAAAGGAGAAGGTAGGAAGACTATTTAAAATGCATGCCAATAAGCGAGAGGAAGTCAGTGAGGTCTATGCAGGCGACATTGTAGCTGTAGTAGGTTTAAGGAGGGTTACTACAGGAGATACACTTTGTGATGAAAGGGCACCTATTGTTTTAGAGACTGTGGAGATACCAGAGCCAGTGATTTCTGTAGCCATTGAGCCTAAGACCCAAGAGGACCAAGAAAGGTTAGGCAATGCCTTACACAAGATTGTATTAGAAGACCCATCCTTTAGAGTAGTTTACAATGGAGAGACAGGTCAAACCCTTATTTCAGGTATGGGGGAGCTTCATTTAGAAATTATTGTAGATCGGCTTTTTAGGGAGTTTAAAGTAAAAGCAAATGTAGGCAGGCCTCAAGTGGCCTATCGTGAAACCATCACCTGTAAAGTGAAAAGCGAGGGGCGTTTCATTAAGCAAACAGGTGGACGTGGACAATATGGCCATGTATGGTTAGAACTAACTCCTCTATCTCGTGGGATAGGGTTTAATTTTACAGACGCTACATCTGGGGGTGTAATCCCTAAGGAATATATGGGGGCCATAGAAAAGGGTGTTAAAGACGCTATGGAACAAGGGGTGGTAGCAGGTTATCCAGTGACAGATGTATGGATAAAAGTAATAGATGGTTCTTATCATGAGGTAGATTCTTCTGATATGGCCTTTTTCATAGCTGCTTCCATGGCCTTTAAAGAGGGGATGAAAAAGGCAAAACCTATAATCTTAGAGCCAATTATGTATTTGGAGACAATTGTACCTGAGCCATATTTAGGGGAGGCAATAGGGGATGTTACAGCCAGGCGTGGGAAAGTTGTTGGGGTTGAGACTAGAAAGAATGTTCAGATAGTAAAGTCCCATGTCCCATTGGCAGAAATGTTTGGTTATGCTACAATACTACGTTCTACCACTCAAGGTAGGGCTACTTATAGTATGCAGTTTTCCCATTATGAGCCTTTGCCTGTAAAGTTGGCAGAGACACTAAAGGTAAAGAAAATAATACATTAAGGAGGTCTTAAATGGCAAAACTAAAATTTGAACGGAAAAAACCACATGTGAATGTGGGCACAATAGGTCACATAGACCATGGGAAGACTACACTTACTGCTGCCATGACCCTGATTCTAGAAAAGGAAAAAATGGCAAAATACATTCCATTTGAGGACATAGACAAAGCACCTGAGGAAAAGGAAAGGGGCATTACCATTGCCATTGCCCATGTAGAGTATGAAACACCAAAAAGGCACTATGCCCATATAGACTGCCCTGGACATGCAGACTATATTAAGAACACCATAACAGGTGCAGCCCAGATGGATGGGGCTATTTTGGTAGTGGCAGCAGATGATGGTCCCATGCCACAAACCCGTGAGCATATACTTTTGGCAAGGCAGGTAGGGGTGCCCTCTGTGGTGGTATTTTTAAACAAAACAGATCTAGTAGAGGATGAGGAGCTTATAGAATTAGTGGAATTAGAGGTAAGGGAACTACTTTCAAAATATGAGTTCTCTGGTGATGATGTGCCGGTGATTAGAGGAAGTGCACTAAAGGCATTAGAATGTGGCTGCGGGAAACGGGACTGTCCATTCTGTGGTCCGGTGTGGAGGCTAGTAGATGCCATAGATGATTACATCCCTCAGCCTACACGCCCTATGGATAAACCCTATCTTATGCCCATAGAGGATATATTTAGTATTAGTGGAAGGGGCACAGTGGTGACTGGTAGGGTAGAAAGGGGCATAATTAGACCAAGTAATGAGGTAGAGATAGTCGGGCTGGGGCCTACAAGAAAGACTGTAGCCACTTCTGTAGAGATGTTTAGAAAGATACTAGATGAGGGAAGGGCAGGTGATAATATCGGTGTTCTGCTACGGGGGATAGGAAAGGATGAAGTAGAGAGAGGAATGGTATTAGCAGCCCCTGGTACTATAAAACCCCATACCCACTTTATGTCTGAGGTATATGTGCTTACAAAAGAGGAAGGTGGTCGCCATACCCCATTTTTTACAGGTTATAGACCTCAGTTCTATTTTAGGACCACAGATGTAACCGGTATAGTAACACTCCCAGAGGGAGTAGAGATGGTGATGCCTGGAGACAATGTGAATATAGAAGCAAGTTTAATAGAGCCTATTGCCTTAGAGGAGGGGCTTAGATTTGCTATTAGAGAGGGAGGAAAAACTGTAGGGGCTGGTGTAATCACCAAGGTATTGGAATAAATTGTGGAAAATCAGAAAATAAGAATAAAATTAAAGGCATTTGATCATCGCCTATTAGATCAGGCTGTGAGTCTAATTGTAGATACAGCTGAACGTACTGGTGCAAAGCTTATTGGCCCTATTCCTCTGCCCACAAGGATAAGTCGATGGACAGTGCTTAAGTCACCACATGTAGATAAGAAATCTAGAGAACAGTTCGAGATTAGGACCCATAAAAGGTTGATAGATATTATAGAACCAACGCATCAGACTGTAGATGCATTGATGAATTTAGAATTAGCAGCTGGGATAGATGTGGAGATTAAACTCTAAATGTTAGGATGCATTTTGGCTAGAAAATTGGGAATAACTCAAATTTTTGCAGAAAATGGTAATATAATTCCAGCAACTGTGCTGGAAGCAGGCCCATGCATAGTTGTTTACAAAAAGACCTTAGAGAAAGATGGATATAAAGCAATACAACTGGGTTTTTTATCTAAGAAGGCATCACGGGTAAATAAACCTTTATTAGGACATTTTAAAAAGGCAAATGTAGAAAGTTTTTGTTATCTTAGAGAATTTAAGGTTAAAAACCTAGAGGATTTTAAGATTGGCCAAAAGATTACCGTAGATGAATTTAAGATAGGGGATCAGATAGACGTCACTGGTGTAACTAAGGGGAGGGGGTTTGCTGGTGTAATTAAAAGATGGGGTTTTAAGAGAGGACCTCAGACCCATGGCAGCAGATCACATCGTATACCTGGTTCTATAGGGGCAAGTACATTCCCTGGTAGGGTGATAAAAGGAAGAAAGATGCCTGGTCATATGGGAAATAAGAGAGTAACCATTAAAAACTTGACTGTGGTAGAAGTAAGACCAGAGCAGCACCTTCTGTTGCTAAAGGGGGCTGTACCTGGCAGTAGAAATAGCTTGTTGATGATAAAGAAAGTAAGAGAGGATTGATGCCAAAGGTATCATTGTGGAACCAAAAAGGAGAGAAAATAGGCGAAATTGATTTACCTGATTACATTTTTAATGTAGAGGTTAAACCTTATATTATCTATGAAGTAGTGAAGTGGCAATTGGCTAAAAGGCGTGCAGGCACTGCTTCTACCAAGACACGGGGTGAGGTGAGGGGGGGTGGACGTAAGCCCTGGCGTCAAAAGGGCACTGGACGTGCTAGAGTAGGAAGCATTCGTTCACCTCTATGGAAGGGAGGGGGAGTAGTATTTGGCCCAAGACCCAAAAGTTACACTTATACTTTACCAAAAAAAATGAGGAAACAAGCAATAAAGATGGCCCTCACATCAAAGCTTAAAAATAATCAACTGATGATAATAGACAATATCTCTTTAGATGTCATTAAGACAAAAAATTTTTTAGAGATTATAGATAATTTAAAATTAAAAAAGGCGCTTATAATTACTGATGGGAGAAAGTCTCAATTAGAACTTTCTGCAAGAAATGTCTCTAATTTCCAGGTAATGCCCACAGAGGGACTAAATGTATATGATATTTTGCGATATGAGCATTTAGTCTTATTAAAAGAGGCCATTTTAAAAATTGAAGAGACATTAGGATGAAGGATTTATACCAGGTTGTTAAAAGGCCTGCTATCACAGAGAAGAGCAATAAGCAAAAGGAATTGTCAAATCAAATTGCCTTTGAAGTTGACAGGAGGGCCAATAAGATTGAAATAAAACAAGCAATAGAAAAACTTTTTAATGTGAAGGTTTTAAAGGTAAATACATTTAGAATAGAGGGTAAGGAGAAGAGAGTAAGAATGGCTAAGGGAAAGACAAGGCATTGGAAGAAGGCCATAATTACCTTAAGGGCAGGAGACCATATAGAATTTTTTGAGGGTGTTTAGATGTCTATTAGGAAATGCAAGCCCACTTCACCTGGCAGAAGATTTCAATCATATTTAACATTTTCCGAGATTACTAAAAAAAGGCCAGAAAAGAGTTTAGTTGAGCCTTTAAAGAAATATAGTGGGCGCAATGTCTATGGCAGAATAACCTGTCGGCATAAAGGTGGAGGACATAAGCGACTTTATCGTATCATTGATTTTAAACGAGATAAAATTGATATACCTGCAAAGATAGCGGCTATTGAATATGACCCCAACCGCTCTTCCAGGATTGCCTTATTGCATTATGCGGATGGGGAAAAGAGGTATATATTGGCCCCGTTGGAACTTAATGTAGGTGATAAAGTGATTTCTAGTGAAACTGCAGATCTTAAACCAGGTAATTGTTTTCCCCTAAAGGCCATACCTATAGGCACTATTGTACATAATATAGAGATTCGCCCTGGGAAAGGTGGGCAAATAGCCAAGAGTGCTGGAAGTTATGCCCAGATATTGGCCAAAGAAGGACCCTATGCCCACATGCGGTTGCCTTCAGGGGAAGTGAGGTTTATAAGGTTGGAATGTAAAGCCACTATAGGACAAGTAGGAAATTTAGACCATATGCATATCAGGAGGGGAAAGGCCGGGAGGGCTCGGCATTTAGGGATTCGACCTAGTGTTAGAGGTGTTGCTATGAACCCTGTTGACCATCCCATGGGAGGTGGTGAAGGAAAATCATCTGGTGGAAGGCATCCATGCACACCTTGGGGGAAACCCACCAAAGGATATAAGACAAGAAAGAAGAAATTAAGCGACAAATATATTGTTAAAAAAAGGAAATAGAGAATATGGGACGTTCCATTAAAAAAGGACCATTTGTGGATGAAAAGTTGTTAAAGAAGGTAGATAGACTTAAGGAATCTGGTGAAAAAAGGGTGATTAAGACCTGGTCAAGGCGTTCTACAATTATTTCAGACTTTGTAGGCCTGACATTCGCAGTCCATAATGGGCGTAAGTTTATTCCTGTCTATATAACAGAAAATATGGTGGGGCATAAATTGGGTGAGTTTGCGCCAACTAGGATATTTTATAGCCATTCTGGGGATAGAAAGGGAAAGATAAAAGGGAAAAAGTAATGGAAGTGAAGGCAATAGCTAAGTATGTACGTATTTCTCCTAGGAAGGTAAGGCTGGTGATTGACTTATTGCGAGGAAAAAGGGTGGATGAATCCTTAAGTATTTTACAATTTACCCCTAAAAGGGCTGCCTGTGTAGTTCAAAAACTACTAAAATCAGCGATAGCCAATGCAGAGCGAAATCCTGATGTGGACATAAATAACCTTTACATTAAATACATTTATGTCGATCAAGGCCCCATGCTGAAACGCTTTCGAGCTAGGGCAGTAGGGCGGGCAGCTAGGATTAGGAAGAGATTAAGCCATGTTACAGTGGTTTTAGATGAGGCATCCTAAAGGAGATTGATATGGGACAAAAGGTACATCCTGTTGGTTTTAGATTGGGGGTTATAAAGAGTTGGAGTTCGCGCTGGTATGCAGAAAAAGAATATCCTAAATTCATAGTAGAAGATCATAAAATTAGGACATTTATTAAGAATAGGGTTTATCATGCAGGTATTTCCAAAATAGAGATTGAACGGGCAGTCAATCGGGTGCACATCAAGATTCATACAGCAAGACCCGGTGTAGTAATTGGTAAAAAAGGCACCGAAATTGAGCAACTTAAGTCGGATTTGGAAAAAATAGTAAAGACAGAGATTATAATCGATGTTTTAGAGGTAAAGCGCCCAGAACTAGATGCTCAGTTGGTAGCAGAAAACGTTGCCTTACAATTGGAACGTCGTGTGGCCTTCCGTAGGGCTATGAAACGAGCGGTAATGAATACCTCAAAATTTGGAGCAGGTGGCATTAAGGTAGAATGTTCGGGCCGTTTAGGAGGGGCGGAGATGGCTAGAAGAGAGTGGTACCGTGAAGGCCGTGTGCCGCTTCACACGTTGAGGGCAGACATTGATTATGGCCTAGCAGAGGCCAAGACTATTTATGGGGTGATTGGTGTTAAAGTCTGGATTTTTAAAGGAGAGATCTTGGAAAAGGAAAAAGAAACAGAATAAATGATAGGTAAAGACAAAGGTAGAGAAAAAAAGGATCTTTACCTCTGCCTGTACCTTTACCTTAGAGATGTGAATTATGTTGGCACCAAAAAAGGTTAAATATAGGAAAAGACAAACAGGTAGGATGCGTGGGGTTGCCTATCGAGGTTGTAATTTGGCCTTTGGAGATTATGGATTGAAGGCTACCCGCTGTGGGTATTTAACTGCTCAGCAAATAGAGGCAGCTAGGGTGGCCATTACTAGACATATAAAGAGGGGAGGGAAGGTCTGGATTAGAATATTTCCTGATAAGCCAGTTACCAAAAAACCAACGGAAACTAGGATGGGTAAAGGTAAGGGTTCACCAGAAGGCTGGGTAGCTGTGGTCAAACCTGGGAGGATACTTTATGAAGTTAAAGGTATATCCCAGGATCTGGCCTTAGAGGCCCTAAGATTGGCTTCACATAAACTGCCTATATTAACTAAAATTATTTTGCGGAGTGAGCTATATGCAGAGTAGCGAATTCCATAAACTAGGCGATGAAGAATTAGAGGCAAAGCTTTCTGAATTAAAACAAGAGTTATTTAATTTAAGGTTTCAACATGCTACTGGGCAATTAGAAAACACAGCCCGTCTTTCTTTAGTTAAAAAGGATATTGCTAGGGTTAAAACTGTATTGAGAGGGCGGAGGTAGATATGCCTAGGAAGATATTTGATGGGGTGGTGGTGAGTGATAAGATGGATAAAACAGTAGTAGTAATGGTAGAGAGGTTGGTTAAGCACCCCCGAGTGGGTAAACGTATAAGGCAGCGGGTGAAGCTTAAGGTCCATGAGCCTAAAAACGATTGTCATATAGGGGATTGGGTTAGGATTATAGAAGCAAGACCTTTTAGCAAGCAAAAGCATTGGAGAATATTAAAGATACTGCAAAGGATGAAATGATCCAAGTACAAACTGAGTGTACAGTGGCAGATAATACAGGGGCAAAAAAGGTGGCGTGTATTGGTATATTAGGGGGGAGTGGTAAACGATATGCCAGGGTTGGGGATGTGATTGTGGTCTCTATAAAAGATGCATTGCCCAATTCTAAGGTAGAAAAAGGCTCTGTTGCTAAGGCAGTAGTGGTTCGGACAAAAAAGGAGCTTTTACGGTCGGATGGAAGCTTGGTTCGATTTGATAATAATGCAGTGGTTTTGATAGACCCTCATGGTGAGCCTATGGGCACCCGTATATTTGGCCCTGTGGCTAGGGAGTTAAGGGCAAAAAAATTTATGAAAATTGTATCTTTAGCACCTGAGGTGGCATAAATGAAATTCAGTGTTAGGCGAGACGATAAGGTAATGGTTATGGTGGGAAAGGAAAAGGGTAAAATTGGTAAGATTTTAAAGGTGTTCCCAAAAAAACAGTGCATTATTGTAGAGAAAGTAAATATGGTTAAACGCCACGCCCGTCCAAGTCCTACTACAGGGAAGGGAGGCATTATTGAAAAAGAGGCCCCTATTCATATATCAAATGTGATGATTATGTGCGATAAGTGTGTGAAAGCTGTTAGGGTAGGTTATAGGTTTTTAGAGGATGGACGTAAGGTGAGATATTGTAAAAAATGTGGAGAGGTAATTGATAAAGTATAAAGCTTAAGGTAGAGGTAAATTAGAGAAAAAATCTTTGCCTGTTTATGTGGGATAAAGGATGAAGGCCAGACTTCAGGAATACTATGAAAAAGAGGTTGTGACTTATCTTATAAAAGAGATGAATTATAAAAACCCTATGCAGGTACCACGATTAGTAAAAATAGTGCTTAATATAGGTGTTGGTGAGGCTACACAAAACATAAAGGTTTTGGATGCAGCTATGGAAGAATTGGCCTTGATTGCGGGTCAGCGTCCCATAATAAAAAGGGCAAAAAAATCTATTGCTGCTTTTAAACTAAAGGCAGGTATGCCTATAGGGTGTAAAGTGACTTTACGCAGACAAAGAATGTATGACTTTTTGGACAAACTGATCCATTTTGCCCTACCAAGAATTAGAGACTTTAAAGGGATTCCTGACAGATCTTTTGATGGTCGAGGCAATTATACTATAGGCATACGTGAACATATTATTTTTCCTGAGATAAATTATGACAAAATTGATAAGATAAAAGGAATGAATATTACCTTTGTTACTACAGCAAAAACAGATAATGAGGGCAAGGCGCTTTTAGAAAAATTAGGCCTGCCTTTTAGGAGTTAATTATGGCAAGGAAGGCATTGATGATTAAGGTTCAGAAACCTCCAAAATTTAGGGTAAGGAAATATAACCGCTGTCCTTTGTGCGGAAGGGCAAGGGCATTCTTGCGCAAATTCGGGATATGCCGTGTTTGCTTTCGTAGCCTTGCCTTAAAGGGAGAAATCCCTGGAGTGATTAAAGCAAGCTGGTAAGGAGTATATATGTCGGGCATCAATGACCCTATTGCGGATATGTTGACCAGGTTAAGAAATGCTATTAGTGTGAAAAAAAAGGCAGTAGAAGTACCTGCATCCAAAATAAAACTAAGTATTGTTAAAATTTTAAAAGAAGAAGGTTATATTCAACAGTATAAGCTTATTAAAGATGGAAAACAGGGGATTATCAAGATTACCTTTGAATATGATAAGGGTAAAAGGTATGCCATTTCTCACTTAAAAAGGATAAGCAAACCAGGACGTCGTATTTATGTGAAGCGGAAGCAAATCCCTTATGTGCTTAATGGGCTAGGAATCGCTGTTCTCTCCACCTCAAAAGGGATATTGACAGATAGACAGGCAAGGAGATTAGGTGTAGGTGGGGAGTGGCTTTGTAGTATTTGGTAGGGTTTTTATGTCACGGATAGGTAAAGTACCTATAGTTATTCCGGATAAGGTAGAAGTGGAATTAAGTAAAGAAAGAATTAAAGTAAACGGGCCTAAGGGCATATTGGAGAAGCCAATCTCACCCAAGATTAAGGTGGAAAAAGAGGGAAATTTAATTAAGGTTTTGAGAGTTAATGATTCTAAAAAAGCCAAGGCTCTCCATGGGCTTACTAAGGCATTAATTGCCAATATGGTCAGTGGGGTCTGTGGGGGCTTTAAAAAGACACTTATTATTGAGGGATTGGGATATAAGGTAGAGACTGAGGGTAAGAAGCTCATCTTGCATTTGGGCTTCTCTCATCCTATAGAATATGAACTAAAAGAAGGTATCGAACTTAGTATAGAGGGAAATAAGCTTATTGTGGAGGGAATTGATAAGGAGTTGGTAGGGCAAACTGCTGCTGTCATAAGGCAATTTCATCCACCTGAACCTTATAAGGTTAAAGGTATTCGTTATATAGATGAAAAAATATGGCGTAAGGCTGGCAAAGGGAAGAAATGATTGGGATAAAAGAAAAGAGGTTGGCTAAGTTACGCCGCAAGCGGCGTATTCGTAAAAAGGTGTTTGGTACAGATGTCCGGCCAAGACTCTGCGTTTTTAAAGGCAATAGATATATTTATGCCCAAATTATTGATGATATAAATGGAGTCACTTTAAGTGCTGCCTCTTCCTTAGAGCCCAAGATTCGAGAGAATATGATGGGTCAAAAGCGGATTAGGATATCTCGAGAAGTAGGTAGGCTAATAGCTAAACGGTCCTTAGAAAAGGGGATTAAAAGAGCGGTTTTTGATCGTAATGGTTTCCCTTATCATGGTTGTATAAAGGCCCTAGCTGATGCTGCTAGAGAAGAAGGGCTAAATTTTTAACAAGAAAATGCAAAATTAAAAATTGCAGTGAAAAAATAACTGAATAACTAAACAGGTATGGCTGAGGAAGAAAAAAAAGAATTAATAGATAGGGTGGTAGATATCCGTCGGGTAGCCAAAGTAGTAAAAGGTGGTAGAAGATTTAAGTTCAATGCCCTAGCTGTAGTAGGCGATGGTGAAGGCATGATAGGATATGGCTTAGGAAAGGCCCATGAAGTGCCAGAAGCCATTCGTAAAGCGGTTGAACGTGCACGAAAACGTATGATTAAGATGGCGCCCCTTGCAGGGGCCACTATATGCCATGAAATTATTGGCCAATTTGGCGCAACTAAGGTGTTATTAAGACCTGCTTCAAAAGGTACAGGCATCAAGGCAGGTGGCGCAGTAAGGGCTATTATGGAAGCAGCAGGGATTCAAGATGTTTTAACAAAATGTTTGGGTTCTAGAAATCCCCATAATGTAGTGAAGGCAGTGATGAATGCATTGGCTGAGATGAAGGGAAGGGAAGGTGGCAAACATCAAGATAAAACTAATCAAAAGTAGCATTGGCTCTTCTAAAAAACAGGCATTAACTCTAAAAAGTTTAAGGTTGACTAAGCTGAATAAGGTAGTAGAGTTGCCTGATAATCCTCAAATAAGGGGTATGATAAAGAAGGTACCCCATTTGGTAAAAATAGTAAATGAAGAACAAAAGCTTGATTTTGACCACAGATTTACGCAGAATAACAAGATTGAAGTAGGGAGTAAGCAGCTAGTGCCTACTGCTTAGTGCTTACTATAAAAAAATGCAGTTATCTGCGAATCCTGAAGTTGCTTCAGGATGCGGCAAATTTTACATTAAGGGAATAGGCGAATAAAAGAAAATGGTTTCACTGAGTGAGTTGAGACCCCCTCATGGGGCAGTTAAGAAAAGAAAACGTTTGGGGCGTGGCGATGCCTCAGGTCATGGGAGTACCTCTAGTCGTGGTCAAAAAGGGCAAAAAGCTAGGGCTGGTGGGAAGATTTCACCATACTTTGAAGGTGGTCAGATGCCTCTTTATAGGCGGCTGCCTAAAAGGGGGTTTAAAAATATATTTAGAAAAGAATATGATATTCTTAATATTGATGATTTTGTTAAAAGGTTTAAGGCAAGCGATATAGTGGATCCAAAGGCCTTAAAAGAGAGAGGTTTGATCAACAAAGGGCCAGTAAAACTATTGGGTAATGGCGAGATCAATTTTCCTTTAACAGTAAAGGTTCATAAATCTAGTAAGCAAGCGAGGAAAAAAATAGAGGCGGCTGGGGGAAAAGTAGAGGTGGTTTAATATGTTAGAGGGTTTTCAAAATATACCAAAGATTCCAGAGCTGAAGCGACGTATATTGTTTACCTTTATTATGCTAGCCATTTATCGGTTAGGTATTCATGTACCTGCTCCTGGTATAGATACAGCGGCCTTAGCAGACTTTTTTGCCAAGACAAGAGGAACCTTATTTGGTTTAATAGACATGTTTTCAGGGGGGGCCTTAAGACGCCTTTCCATCTTTGCGTTGGGTATCATGCCCTATATTAGCGCATCTATTATCTTCCAGTTGTTAACGGCTGTGGTCCCATATTTAGAACGGTTATCTAAAGAGGGAGAACTGGGCAGAAGGAAGATAACCCAATATACCCGTTATGCCACTGTTGGCTTAAGCCTTATTCAAGGTTTTTTTATTAGTGTTGGCTTAGAAAATATGGTCTTAGGCGGGGTAAGGGTAGTACCAGATCCAGGTTGGAGTTTCCGATTAATCACTGTGATTACACTAACTTCTGGTACGGCCTTCCTTATGTGGTTAGGGGAGCAGATTACAGAAAAGGGGATTGGCAATGGTATTTCACTTATCATCTTTTCAGGGATTGTAGCGGATATGCCCTCTGCAACAAGTAATACCCTTCGATTGATGAAGACTGGTGAGCTCCATGTTTTTCTATTATTATTCTTAATGGTCTTAATGGTAGCAGTGGTTGGTTTCATTGTATTTACAGAAAGGGGACAGCGGCGTATTCCTGTTCAATATGCACGTAGGGTGGTAGGCAGGCGCATTTATGGAGGGCAAAGTACACATTTACCATTACGAGTGAATACATCAGGTGTGATCCCCCCTATCTTTGCTTCATCTATTATTATGTTTCCTGCAACAGTGGCCCAATTTATCAGAATTCCCATATTTGAAAACATCGTTGACCTATTTAATCCGGGTTCTCTTGTTTATTCCGCTACTTATGTGGCCTTAATTGTTTTCTTTTGCTATTTTTATACAGCCATTATATTTAACCCTATTGATGTGGCAGACAATATGAGAAAATATGGGGGGTACATACCGGGGATCAGACCTGGCCAAAGGACAGCAGATTACATAGACAAGGTGCTAACAAGATTGACCTTTGTAGGGGCCATTTATGTGTCAATTGTGTGTATATTGCCTACTGTACTTATAAGTAAGTTTCATGTACCATTCTATTTTGGTGGTACAGCCCTTTTAATCGTAGTAGGGGTAGCTATTGAGACTGTTGCTCAAGTTGAGACACATTTAATTACCAGATATTATGAGGGATTTCTCAAAAAGGCAAAGTTTAAGGGCTATCATTAAATTAAAAACGTTAAATGGTTAAATCGTGGAATAGTTGAGCAGTAGGAAGAATTTAACTACTTAACGAATTGACGATTTGACTAAAAAAGGAGGCTTATCATGAATCTTATCTTTTTAGGCCCTCCAGGGGCTGGTAAGGGAACTCAGGCCAAGATGCTTATTGAGCGTTATAGCATCCCACAAATTTCAACCGGTGATATCTTGAGAGCAGCAGTGGCAGAGGAAACAGACTTGGGTAAAAAGGCAAAGGAGTATATGGAGGCAGGGAAGTTGGTTCCAGATGAAGTAGTGATTGGTATTATTGAACAAAGACTGAAACAATCAGATTGTGAAAAGGGTTTTATTCTGGATGGTTTCCCACGTACTGTAGCCCAAGCAGAGGCCTTAGATAAAGTATTAGAGAACATGGGGTCTAAGATAGACCATGTACTTAGTCTGGATGTGCCAGCAGAAGAATTAATTAAAAGGTTGACAGGAAGAAGGACCTGTAAAAACTGTGGCGCTATGTATCATGTTATTTTCAAACCTCCTAAATCTGAGGGAATCTGTGACAAATGTGGAGGCGAATTGTATCAGAGATCAGATGATAATGAGGAGACTGTCAAATCCAGATTAAATGTCTATGAGCAACAAACAAGGCCCTTAATTGATTTTTACAATAACAAAGGGCTTGTGGGAAAGATCGATGGGCAAGGGGGGATTAAGGAAATATTTGAGCGAATTATAAAGATATTGGAATGATTTTTTTAAAAGCTCCCTGGGAAATTGAGAGGATGCGGCGCAGCAATGCGATTGTTGCTGAGGTTCTAGAGACCCTCAGGGAGGTAATTAAGCCAGGCATTACTACTTTAGAGTTAAATAGGCTTGCTGAAGAACTTTGTCTCAAAAAAGGAGTTAAGCCTGCTTTTAAAGGATATATGAGGTATCCTTTTAGTTTGTGCGTTTCTGTAAATGAGGTGGTAGTACATGGCCTTCCCTCAAAAAGGAGGTTAAAGCAAGGGGATATAGTGAGTTTAGATTTTGGTGTAATCTGTGATGGTTACTATGGAGATGCTGCTATTACTGTGCCTGTAGGTAACATATCAAAAACAGCAAGTAACCTCCTCTTTGTAACAGAACAGGCCCTTTATAAAGGGATTTCCCAGATAAGGCCTCAAGGGCATTTATCTGATATCTCTTTTGCCATTCAAAGCCATGCAGAGGGTCATGGATTCTCAGTGGTAAGAAAGTTTGTGGGGCATGGAATTGGACGTAGCTTGCACGAAGACCCTCAGGTGCCCAATTTTGGGCCCCCAGGGCGGGGTGTAAAATTGAAGCCAGGTATGGTAATAGCCATTGAGCCCATGATAGTTGAAGGATCTTATGAAATAGAAATCCTTCCCGATGGCTGGACTGCTGTAACAAAGGATAGGAAATGGGCAGCCCACTTTGAGCACACAGTAGCTATTACAGAAAATGGGCCAGAAATTTTATCAAGGGTTTAGCAATGCCTAAAGAAGATATGATAGAAGTCGAAGGTAGAGTGGTGGAGGCCTTACCCAATGCCATGTTTTGGGTAGAGTTAGATAATGGCCATAGGGTTTTAGCTCATCTAGGTGGCAAATTGAGAGTACATTTTATTAGGATTTTACCAGGTGACCGGGTGAAAGTGGAGCTTTCTCCTTATGATTTAAAGAGAGGGAGAATCGTTTACAGAATGAAATAACGAAAGAAGTGAGGGATTTTTCATGAAGGTACGTGCTTCTATAAAAAAGATCTGTAGCAAGTGCAAAATTGTTAGGCGCAATGGCACACTCAGAGTGATTTGCGAAAATCCTAGACATAAACAGAGACAAAAATAGGAGGGTACATGGCTAGAATAGCTGGTGTAGAATTGCCAAGAGGTAAAAGGACAGAGGTGGCCTTAACATATCTATTTGGTATCGGACGTAGTTCTGCTCAAAACATTTTAAAAAAGGCAGGGATAGATTTTGATGTGAAGGTAGATCGCTTAACGGATGATGAGCTTACAAAGATTAGACAGATTATTGATAAGGAATATAAAGTAGAAGGAGATTTAAAAAGGGAAATTAGCATTAATATTAAACGCCTTGTGGATATAGGATGTTATAGAGGGATGAGACATGTTAGGAGGCTTTCTGTTCGGGGGCAGAGGACACGGACCAATGCCCGTACAAGAAAAGGCCCTCGCGGTTCTGTTTTGGGAAAACGTAAGAAAAAATAAGGTAATTAAAAGGGAGAAAATGGTCAGGAGACGAGGAAAGAAAAAAGAAAAAAAGATGATAGGAGAAGGAATAGTTCATATTCAAGCCACTTTTAATAATACTATTGTTGCCATCTCTGATAAACAAGGTAATACAGTTGTTTGGTCAAGTAGTGGAGTAAAGGGGTTTAAGGGTTCTAGGAAAAGCACACCATTTGCTGCTCAAAAGGCAGCACAGGATGCAGCCAAAAGGGCCATAGAACATGGAATGAAACGTGTAGAAATTTATGTAAAGGGCCCTGGTGCTGGACGTGAGGCGGCCATTAGGGCCATTAGGGCTGCTGGCCTTAAAGTGACCTTAATCAAAGACGTTACACCAATTCCCCACAATGGATGCCGCCCTCCAAAAAGAAGACGAGTTTAAGGAGGTTTTGATGTGGTAAGGTATAGAGGTGGAGTTTGTCGCTTATGTCGACGGGAAAAGACTAAATTATTTTTAAAAGGAGATAGGTGTTATACAGACAAGTGCGCTTTGGAAAGGAGAAAGTATCCACCAGGTCAACATGGCCAAAGAAGGACCAAGCTTACCGAATATAGTTTACTATTAAGGGAAAAACAAAAATTAAAGAAGGTGTATGGGATATTGGAAGTTCAATTTCGGCGTTATTTTGAGCAGGCAAAGGCGCAAAAGGGAATAACAGGTGAAAACTTATTAATTTTGCTAGAGAGGAGGTTAGACAATGTTATCTATCGAATGGGATTTGCCAATTCTCGTAATCAAGCAAGGCAGTTGGTAACCCATGGACATATTGTGATAAACGATAAGAAGGTGGATATTCCTTCTTATTTGGTGAATGTAGGGGATATGATTAAAGTGCGGGAAAAAAGTCGAAAGATTTTATTTATAAAAGAGGCAATGGAAGCAATGGCTAGGAGGGGATTATCCAATTGGCTAGAAGTGAATAAAGATCAATTTGAGGGTAAGGTGAGGGCATTGCCTACACGGGAGCAGATAGATATCCCTGTGAGAGAACAATCAATTATTGAATTTTATTCTAAATAGGCCTTAAGGGGTTAGATTATGCCTAAAAAAAACTGGGTAGAGCTGATTAAACCTAAGAAATTGGAGATAGACCAAGGAAGCTATACTCCCCTTTATGGAAAATTTATATGTGAACCCTTAGAGAGGGGTTTCGGAATCACTATTGGTAACGCCCTTAGAAGGGTTTTGCTTTCCTCTATTTCAGGTGCAGCTATTACTTGGGTAAAGATTAATGGGGTTGCTCATGAATTTTCTAGCATTCCTGGTGTTTTAGAGGATGTTACCGAGATCGTTCTTAATCTCAAACAAGTGAGGTTAAAGCTGTATACTGAATCCTCTTGCACTATTCGTATTAAAAAGGAGGGGAAATGTGAGATAAAGGCTTCAGATATTATCACTGGAGGTGCAGTAGAGATTATCAATCCAGGTCAACATATTGCCACTTTAACAGAAGAAGGGCGACTGCAGATAGAGATGATGGTAAAGGCAGGCAAAGGGTATGTACCTGCTGAAAGAAATAAAGACGAAGGGCAACCAATAGATGCAATTCCTATAGATGCAATTTTTTCTCCTATTAAAAAAGTCAATTTTTTAGTAAGAAATGCACGAGTAGGACAGGTCACAGATTATGACAAACTTATTTTAGAGGTTTGGACAGATGGAACCATTATCCCGGAAGATGCAATGACTAATGCCGCTAAAATCCTTAAAGAACAGTTAGATGTTTTTATAAAAGCTGAAGAGAGTGAAGAAGAGGAAGTAGTCAAGGAAAAATCCCAACAAGATGAAGAAGTCCTCTCTTTAAATGAAAATCTTTATAAAAACATTGATGAATTGGAGTTATCTGTAAGAGCAGTGAATTGTCTTAAAAATGCCAACATTTTTACGATTGGAGAATTGGTTCAAAAGTCGGATAGTGAAATGTTGAAGACAAAGAATTTTGGGCGCAAATCTTTAAATGAGATAAAAACAGTTTTGGCCCAAATGGGCCTGGGGTTAGGGATGAAACTTAAGAACTTTCCTAATCCTAGAATGGTTGAAAAATTAAAGAAAGAGGGTCATGAGACATAGGGTATCAGGACGGAAACTAAATAGGACAAGCAGCCACCGCTCAGCTATGTTAAAAAATATGGTAGTTTCTTTATTAAAACATGAGCGGATAGAAAGCACGGAGGCCAAAGCCAAAGAGGTAAGATGTTTGGTAGAGAAGTTGATTACTTTAGGTAAAAAAGGTGATTTATCTGCCAGACGTCAAGCTTCCCGAATAATTCGAGATAAAAAAATATTAAGAAAACTCTTTGATGAGATTGCAAATCGTTATCAAAAGGTAAATGGTGGTTATACAAGGATTATAAAGATAGGTATTCGCCGAGGAGACGGAGCCTACAGGGCCTTAATGGAATTGATTCCTAAAAAGACAGATTAAGTTTGATGCAGTTTCTTGACTTATAAGGATATAGAATTTATAATGCGCTCGTTTGAAGAAAGGGGAAATTTGATGAGTGGAGTGTGGGTAGAGCCAGATGAGCCTTTTGAAAGAGCGCTTAAGCGTTTTAAGAGGGAAGTAGAAAAAGAGGGTATTCTCTCTGAGTTAAAAAAACGCCAATTTTATGAAAAACCAAGTGTGCGTAGAAAGAAAAAGGCCATGGCTGCGCGTAAAAGACTACTGAGACGCATGAAGCGCTTTGGCCTTCTCTAGAAAAATTTCTAGTATGGGTTCTGGGAACCTAGAATTTATGCTGAGCCATTCCAGATTTGTGAATCTAAGGGCAATCTATACGAATTTGAAACCTCAGATTTCAAACACCAATTTCTTTACCTGTTAAGTAGGTACTAATGAGCAATTTGATTGCTTTTTTGCCTGTTTCTTTTCTAAGGAGCATTGCTAATTTGCAATTACTTAACGGGGTTCCAATAAGCAGAATCTCAGACAGGAAAGCTATGCTCATTTGATTATTGGAGTTTTTTATTAATGGGTATTCCTCAGGGGAGAATAGAGCAAATAAGAAGTGCGGCCAATATTGTAGAGATTATAGGAGAATATGTACCTTTAAAAAGGGTAGGGAAAAATTATGTAGGTCTATGTCCCTTCCATCATGAAACCAGCCCTTCGTTTACTGTAAGCGAAGAGAAACAGATCTTCCATTGCTTTGGTTGTGGTCTTGGAGGAAATGTCTTCCATTTTCTTATGAAATACAGGCGGTGTTCTTTTAGGGAGGCAATAGAAGAAGTGGCAAGTCGGTACGGTTTGTCCTTACCCACAATAAAAACGACACCTGAAGAAGAGAAGGCTTATCGTTTTAAAAAGGATATCCTTGCAGTCAATCGAAAAGCAGCAAGGTTTTACCATCAATATCTTACTCAAGAAAAAGATGGTAAAAAGGCCCGGGAGTACTTTAAGGCTAGGGGCATTAGGGAAGATACTATCTCTAATTATATGTTGGGATATGCCCCACCCAGGTGGGATAGCTTGGTTCAGTTTTTTCAAAGAGAAAACATATCTATTGACTTGGCTATTCAGAGTGGCCTTCTTATAGAAAGGGAGGGTGGAGGGGTTTATGATCGCTTTCGAGATCGCATTATTTTTCCTATATTTGATTCTAGGGGTAAGGTAATCGCCTTTGGGGGGCGGGTCTTAGATAAGAGCTTACCTAAATATATCAACTCTCCAGAAACCCCTGTTTATCAAAAGGGTTTTTGTCTTTATGGGGCTAATATAGCCAGGCAATGGTCACAACAAGAGGGGAAGGTAATTTTAGTAGAGGGCTATTTTGATTTACTCAGCTTACATGCTAAGGGAATAAAATATGTAGTAGCAAGTTTAGGTACTGCTTTAACCTCTGCTCAAATGAGGATTTTAAAGGGACTTAGCCCCCATGTCATTTTAATTTATGATGCAGATGTTGCTGGAAAAAAGGCAGCTATAAGGAACAGTCCACTGTTTCCAAAAGAAGATAATTCATTAGATGAATCACCTTCGATAGTGAACGAGCATAGTTTAAAGGAGCTGGTAAAGCAAAGTATTTCAGTAGATATAGTACTTTTGCCAGAAGGCTATGATCCAGATAGTTTTATATGTGAAGTAGGTAAGGAGGGTTTTTTAAAGTTTTTAGCGCAGGCTAGGCCATTAATTGATTGGTATTTAGAGAGTGGGGAAAAGGAGACCAATACCGATTTTGAAAAGCGTTGGGGGTTTTTACAAGAAGCTGCAAATCTAATTTTTCAATTTAAAAATCCCTTAAAAAAACGCTATTATATGGATAGACTGTGCCAATTATTTCATGTGGAACCGGCCTTGATTCAAAGTTTATGTAAAGGTTCAAGACCTACTTCATTCAATGGTGATTCATTATCGGCCTTCTTAGATTCTTTGACCCCTGAAGAAAAACGCCAACTAAAAATAATAAGATATCTCTTTCATTATCCTCAAATGATACCTGAATTTAGAAGAGAAGATAGCTTTAAGGAGTTCATCCATCTGATTCAGAATGTTTTGTTAAATCAATTGTTAAACCTAATGTTTGAAATTTATGAGAGGAAAAACAGGTTGGATTTTAGTGATTTATTATCAAATACAAAGGAAAATTTAATAAAATCCTTAATTAGTAGATGGGTAATAGAACCTTTGCCTTTCAAGTTAGAGGATAGGTATGAAATCCTCAAATCTATAAGGCAAATGCGGTTAAAAAAGGAGCTGAAAAGGAATTTAACACAGATTAAAGAAGCTGAAGAGAGTAAGGATTTTCCACGTTTATATGAACTTTTAAAGAAAAAGCAAAGATTGATTAAAGAGGCTGAGATTGTTAAGGGAGGCACTGTATATGAATAATACAAAAGAGATTAAGGAAATTAAGAGACTTGTCTCCTTGGGGAAGGAGAAGGGGTACCTTACCTATGACGAGATCAACCAAGCCTTGCCAGAAGAATTTGTGGCTGAGAAGATGAGGGATGTAATTATGATTTTTAATGAAATGGATATAGATATTTTAGAAAAGGATACTAAACAGGACGTAGATAGAGATTTAAATGAGATGAAGCTAGTTGTGGAACAAGGTGATGGAGGACGCTTTGTTGACCCCGTAAGGCTTTATTTAAAGGAAATGGGAGCAGTGCCTTTATTGAGTAGAGAGGAGGAAGTGGAGATTGCCAAGGTAATAGAAAAAGGGGAGGAAGAAATATTAGATGCCTTGTCGGATTCTATTATAGGGGTAAAAGAGCTGATCAAACTTGGGCAGAGATTGAAAAAGGGGGAAATAGGCATAAGAGAAATAGTTAGAGATCTGGATGAGGAAGATTTGGGTCAAGAGGAAGAGAAGAGGAAATTAGTGATTGGTTTATTGGATGAACTGGCTTTGATAGAAAAAGAAAACCTAGCCCTACGTGGTATGTTTTTTAGTAAGATTTCTAACAAAAAAATCAGGCGGCGAGTGAAAAAAAGATTTTTGGATAATAAATCTCACATTTGTTACCTTTTGAAGAAGATAAAATTGGATAATAAACAAATTAATTGTGTTGTAAACAAATTGAGGCAACTGTTAGCAAAGGTTGAGGGTTATGAACAAGATATGGCCGAATGTATGTTAAGATCGGGTTTACCTCTGTCTGAAATAAAGAAGTTAGTGCAACCAAAGAAATTTTCCAAACAGAGGCAAAAGTTTGTTAAAGATTTAGGTCTCAGTTTGAAAGAGTTCAAGATAATTGAGCAGAAGATGAAACGGGGGCAAAGAGGTATATCGAGGATAGAAGGCAAGTTAGGGATGCCTGTAGACAAGTTGAGGAATATTTTAAGAAGAATAAAAGAAGGTGAAAAGAAGGTCCAATGGGCTGAAAATCAGTTGGTTAAGGCCAATCTACGCTTGGTAGTGAGCATTGCCAAAAAATATACTAATCGTGGACTCCAATTTTTAGACTTGATTCAGGAAGGCAATATTGGCCTGATGAAGGCAGTAGATAAATTTGAGTATCAGCGCGGGTATAAATTTAGCACTTATGCTACTTGGTGGATTAGGCAAGCCATTACTAGGGCCATTGCAGATCAGGCTAGAACAATCCGTATACCTGTCCATATGCTTGAAACTATTAATAGATTGGCTAAGGTAGTGCGCTATTATATTCAGGAAAATGGAGAGCAACCCACATCTCAAGAAATTGCTGATAGAATGGGTCTTACTCTAGAAAAGGTAAATAAAATTTTGAGGGTTGCAAAAGAACCTATGTCCCTTGAGATGCCTGTGGGCGAAGAGGAAGATAGCTCTTTGGCAGATTTTATTGAGGATAAGAGGGTATTGCCCCCAGATGAATTGGTGATTAGGATGGATTTAGCACGTCAGGCAAGAAAAATGCTTTTTACATTGGCACCACGTGAAGAAAAGGTATTGCGTATGCGATTTGGGATTGGAGAAGGAGCTGATCATACTTTAGAAGAAGTAGGGAGGTGTTTCTCGGTAACTCGTGAACGCGTGAGGCAAATAGAGGTTAAGGCCTTAAGAAAGTTAAGACACCCTAGTAGGAGTAAATTGTTAAAGGTCTTTCTTAAAAAGTAGTTGACAAAAATGGGTTTCATTGTATCATTAAAAAATGGGCCCATAGCTCAGCGGGTAGAGCCACCGGCTCATAACCGGAAGGTCCCAGGTTCGATCCCTGGTGGGCCCACCATTAAAAAAGATGAAAAAGGTGCGTTTTATAAACGCACCTTTTTTAATTTATAATGAAATTAATATTTAAAGGGGGAGACATTGAAGGAAACCATCTTGATCTTAATTAAATTACAAGACATTGACCTTCAAATAAAAGCTATTGATCACAAATTACATACTGCACCAAAGGCCCTTGACGGAATCAAGAAAAGGTTAAGTCAAACCGAACAGGGGCTTTTCTTAAAAAAGGAAAAATTAAAGGAAAGAGACAAAGAGAGAAAAAATACTGAATGGGAACTCGAAGATTGTGAGGCAAAGATGAAAAAGAGTCAGCAAAGAGTTATGGAAATAAAGACAAATAAGGAATACCAAGTCTTACTTGTGGAAATTGAAGGGCTTAAAGCCTTGGTTTCTCAGTGGGAAGAGAAGATTTTAGGGATAATGGAAGAAATAGACTCTATAAAAAAGGATGTGATAGAAAGTGAGTTAAAGATTAAAGAGTTGGAGAAACAGAAGACTTTTGAGCAAAAGAGAGTAGAGCACTTTTCAAAGGAACTTGGAGAAAAATTAGCTGTATTAAAACAGGAAAGAGAAGAAGTAGCTAGAAAGCTCCCTAAAGATCTGCTTGCACGCTATGATTTTATCTATAGACATAGAAATGGAAAGGCTATCGTAGCTATAAACCATGATGGTATATGCGAAGGGTGTCATATGCATATCCCACCCCAACAATACAATGAGCTATTAAGAATGGACCATCTTATGTTTTGTCCAACCTGTCAGAGGATTATTTATTGGAAGGGTCTGACTGAGGAAACTACCGAATCCTAAAATCTGCGTTTACCTGCCCGCTAACGCCTGAGCGTAGCGATGGCGGGCGGGTCTATGTAAATCTGTGGCTTATCTTTGTTCTTGACAGAAAAGGTAAAATATCTTTTAATAAAGGAGGAGGATATCATGTATGCCATAGTGAAAACAGGAGGGAAGCAATATCGGGTTGAGCCAGGTGAAGTAATAAAGGTAGAAAAGATTAATGGAAATGCAGGAGAGCCTGTTATATTTAAAGATGTGTTACTGATGTCAAATGGAGGGCAAATTAAGATTGGAAAACCCACCCTTAAAGGCATACAGGTGAAAGGCACAATTTTGGCACAAGGACGTAATAAGAAGGTTGTGGTATTTAAACTTAGAAGGCGCAAGCGATATAGAAAGAAAATGGGTCATAGGCAATATTTCACAGCTATAAAGATTGAAGAGATAAAGGAGGAAGGCCATGGCACATAAAAAGGCAGGCGGTAGCTCTCGTAATGGACGGGATAGTGCAGGAAGGAGACTTGGTATCAAGCGATTTGCTGGCCAATTTGTAAGGGCAGGCAATATTTTAGTCCGTCAAAGGGGAACCAAGATTCATCCTGGATTCGGTGTAGGTGTAGGTAAAGATTATACGTTATTTGCCAAGACCGATGGGTTTGTAGCCTTTGAGCGAATGAGCCGGGACAAAAAGAGGGTCAGTGTTTACCCTGAAAATGTTTAAATGCGCTTTGTTGACGAAGCCAAGGTATATGTTAAGGCCGGAGATGGAGGTCGAGGTTGTATCAGCTTTCGCCGTGAAAAGTATGTCCCAAAAGGTGGCCCTGATGGTGGTGATGGTGGAAGAGGAGGAAATGTAATCTTTAAAGCTACTCGTTTTATTCATACCCTCCTAGATTTCAAATACCGAAAGTATCTAAAGGCCAAAAATGGACATCATGGCAAAGGAAAGGGAAAAAAAGGGAAGAATGGAGATGATTTATTGGTTTTAGTACCTTTAGGCACTGTTATAAAAAACGCAGAGACAGGGAAAATAATAGCCGATTTAACAAAAGATGGTCAAGAGGTAATAGTAGCCCATGGAGGCAAAGAAGGGCGGGGGAATATACACTTTTTAAGTCCTACCCGTCAGGCCCCGCGTTATGCAGAGCCAGGAGGGAGGGGTGAAGAACTTTGGCTCAATTTGGAATTAAAAATCCTAGCACATGTGAGCTTAATAGGAAAACCCAATGTAGGAAAATCTAGTTTAATTAAGGCCCTTTCTCGTGCTAGACCCGAGGTAGCTTCTTATCCATTTACTACATTAACCCCGCAATTGGGGGCAGTGGAAATAGAGGGATTTTTACCCTTTGTTGTAGCGGAGGTGCCAGGGTTACTTAAAGGAGCGCATAAAGGCTGTGGGTTGGGGCTGCATTTTTTAAGACATATTGAAAGGAGCTTTATTATAGCCTATGTTTTAGATGCCAGTTGTATTGTTTTAGATAGTCCTTTAATAAATTTAGATGAACTTAATGCTGAGATTTCTGCTTATAATTCTAATTTGTTAAAAAAGAGGAAGGTTGTAATTATTAATAAAATAGACCTACCTGAGGGAAAGAGTAATCTGCCCGTGATTGTAAGGGCACTAAAAGAGCGCAATTTAAACTTTTGGGCTGTATCGGCATTAAGGAAACAAGGAATTAAAGAACTAAAAAGGGGATTAGCTGAAGAAGTAGATGAAATCAAATATGAAGAAATTAACTAGAAAGGCCATCTGTGATCGAACAAAAAGGGTGGTTATTAAGATAGGCAGTAGTGTAATTACAACTGAAGAAGGGATAAATTTAACTGCAATCAACCATTTGAGTGATGAAATTTCAGGCCTTAAGGCAGGAGGAAGGGAAGTCTTACTTGTATCTTCAGGGGCTATTGCATCTGGAATGAAAAAGATGAGATTGAAAAGACGCCTTACATCGTTGCCTGAGCAGCAAGCCATTGCAGCCATTGGCCAAGGAGGGCTAATTCAGGCCTATGAAGAGATATTTGCCCAATATAGGCAGCGTGTAGCCCAAATTTTGCTTACGCGTGATGATTTGGCCGACCGTTATCGCTATCTAAATGCTCGCAATACTCTATTTACCCTTCTTAAGTGGGGAGTAATCCCTATTATTAATGAAAATGACACAGTGGCTGTGGAGGAAATCCGATTTGGCGACAACGATCAAATAGCTGCTTTGATTACAGGGATGATTGAGGCTGATTTACTCATTTTACTCACAGACATAGATGGCCTCTATGACAGAGACCCTAGGAGTCATCCCGATGCCCAGCGTTTGCCTTTGATAGAAAAGATCGATGCTGATATAAAACAATTAGCAAACGCGATTCCCAGTCGCTTAGGGCGTGGAGGAATGGCTAGTAAGATTCAAATAATTAAAGATATAACAGGACTAGGGATACCTGTATTTGTGGCCAATGGAAAGGAACCCCTTATATTACGCAGGATACTTTCTGGTGAGGATGTAGGTACCTTGTTTCTACCTCAACCTAGCCGTTTTCCTATACGTAAGCACTGGATTTCCTCCTTAAAACCTAAAGGGGAACTTATGATAGATGCAGGTGCGGTTAGGGCCTTAATCCATGATGGGAAAAGTTTACTACCTTCGGGGATAAAATCGGTCAAAGGGACATTTCAAATAGGGGACCCTGTATGCTGTGTAGATGAAGACAATCACTGGATGGGGACTGGATTGATAAATTATAGTTCTAGTGATGTAGAAAAGATCAAGGGATTAAATACCTCTGAAATCGCTAGAGTATTGGGTTTTAAGGATTATGATGAAGTAATCCATCGAGACAATCTATTTGTAATAAAACCTGATTAAGGCCTTTTGGTTTTTCTGTTGGGTACTCTGTCCCCCAATCCCCATAAGCGTTAACTTAACAGGCTTATTCAATGCAGGGTTTTGAATATCGAATATCGAAAAAATTTTCGAATTATTAAGTTTTCCTAGTTAGCAGCGTGTAATGTGCCGCAATGAATGATTTGCCTAGCAATGTATTTTCCCACCTTTGTTTTTGGCAATGATTCCGCTGTGCAAATAGTTCGGACGGCAAAATCTATTAAACGTCCCTCAAGATCAAATGTTCTATTTTCCTTCGACGTTCATTATTCCATGTTCGATATTCGATATTGTACACCTCATAAAAAATAATAGAACCATCCGAACCGCCTTATTAGATTTTATTTATGGCTTAAGTTGGCGCTTATGCCCCCAATTCCCCTAAAGGAAACCAAAAGCGGTTCAGTTTATAACTACCCACTTTTCACTGGGCCTTTTCCAACACTTTCTCTCGAAGCCAAAGGTTAATTAGTGCGTTCAGCGCTCCTCCGCTTTTTCCGCTCCAGTGATGACCCTGGCGGGCTCGCAGGTGGGGAATTCTCTGCCCCTTCCCCGCTCTAAAGGCGGGGCCTTCCCCTTCCTGCTCGCCTCGGTGGGTGCCCCATCACTTCCGCTAAATAGCGCTCGGAGCATCTGAGCATTTCCACAGTTTATTTTAAAAATGAATTAATTGAAGATTTAAAAATACCTCTGGATCGGCCAGTAGATCTGGTAGTACTAGCAGTAAAAACAGCTGCAATAAGGTGCAAAGTTGTTCCAACAGGTGAACCAATTACATTTCGTAAAGTTAGAAATGAAGTTGAAGGAGAAATACTTACGGTTAAACCTTCCAAAGTATGGCGATATCAGAGAACTCATTATATGACTGGAGAGATAATATCTAAAAGAATTGATATTCCAGCTTTACAACTAAAACCACTCGCTTTAAAAGATGCGTGGCTATGGAAACCTGAAGATGAATATTGGGGTGAACCAGATGACCCCTTAAATCGTTATTTCGAACCAATCATTAATTTTGGAGCTAGGATATCATATGAAATGGAGCAAATTATTCCTTTTCAGGATCCAGAAAATTTCGATAGCGATCCAATTTTGGAGGCTTCTGAATATCATGATTGTGGAGATTATAAAGAAGCATATAAAATTATACAGAAGATTACAATCGCCGATCTACGATGTTTAGATGCACACGCTCATCTTGGAGCATGGGAGTTTAACAGCACTGATGCGCCATATGAAAATGTGATTGATAAGGCTAAAAGACATTATGAAGTAGGCGTTAAAATTGCCGAGCTATCTTTGGATAAAGAATTTAATGGTGTTTTGCCTTGGGGGCGCATTAATAATCGACCTTTTCTTAGATGTCTTCATGGATATGGATTATGTTTATGGCGTCTAGGGGATCCAGTGGAATCTCGAAAAATATTCAACAGAATGCTTTGGCTAAATCCCACAGATAACCAGGGTGTCCGTTTTCTGTTAGCTGATATTGATGCAGGAAAAACATGGTATGAACGCGGTAGTGACTGAAACTCCAATTGATAACGAAAATCAAAGAAAGGGGTCCAAAGAACAAAGAAAGGGGTCGCGTCTTCACATTTGACAGAATTTGAGTCATGAAAAAGGCAAAATATATGCTGCCTAACTGTATCACTATGTTCTTATGGGAAACCATTATTTATGTTGAGCTCAACATAACATGTGCATCTTGTCATTGAGCCGACAGAAAAGGGAGGAAGTCTAGCAGATATAATGAAAGGGATAAATCTCTCATATGCTCAGCTAAAAGATTACTAGGGTCAAACTTAAATTTATTAAATTTAGACCTTCCTATAAGAAAAAAAAGAGCGCAAACTTTAACCCTTAACTATTGATTAGTCCAATTGTGATGCACTTTTCAATATACGTGGTCAGCGTGAGCATTGGCCGAATGGTGAACATCCTAAAAAATTTTGTTTGACAAAAGTAGCCGCAGTCATTTATTATAAATGGAGGGTGAGCGGCCTAAAACGGCATGGAGGAAACGCTCCTTACGTCGCACCTCTCATGCCAGGCGATAGATGGCACACCGAGCTGAGCAACTGCCAGTAGTCGTATGAATATCAATGAATTTTGAAATAATTGGGGAAATCACCAACATTGAAACAATTGCGGTTGGCAGCTCGATTCGTGAAATAGCACGCTTGCGAAAGGTCTACGGTGCTGGCCGTTGGAGAAAGCTGAAAGGGATGGCGATGGTTCGCCTTTCTGAGGGTACGATATGCAAGGCTGAGGTACATTGGTACGAAGCACATGGGATTGGCAAAAAGGAAACCAAGATCAAACGTATTTTGTGGGAATAACGATGAAGCAACACGACTTGAAAACACAATTTGTTGTCTGCGTCAAGAATGAAGGATATCCAGCATCATTGGAGTTGCGCAAAATCTATCAGGTAATACCTGACGCCCGCGCTTCTGAACATCGGCTTATCCGAGTAATTGATGAATCGGGTGAAGATTACCTGTATCCGGCAGACTACTTCGTTGCCATCGAGTTGCCGCAAGCTATAGAAAAAGTCTTTGCGCTGGCAACATAAAATTGAAAGGAGAAAAGGGGTCAACCTTAACTGTTGACTAGCCCAATCGTGATGCACTTTTCAACATTATAGTATATTTCATTTTTCCTCTAACGTCCCCTTAGGAATTTCTGCTATATAGTGTTTTGTGGATGCTGTTACCATTCGTGGGTGCTCAAAATGCAGTTAATTTTAAATTTTATGAAACATTTCAAAATCAATATTTATTCTATCTTTATAGCCAACTAGTTTATCATACCAATTATGTAATAGTCTTAATGCATCAGGAGAAATAAGATAGAGCTCCTTAAAGTCCACCACAACCTTCTCATGCCCTTTCTTTATAACTTTAGAAACACGGTCTAAAAACTTCTTGGTCACCTTTTTGTCCATAGCGCCTTCTACCTTGATAAACAGGGTTTGTAGATAGGTGTCTTTAAATGTTTCCATCTTGAAGAAATTTTTAGCCCTAGCCCTTATTTCAGAGGAGGTCTCCCTAAAGGTGGGCATTAAGTCTTTTACATCCTTTAAGGGCAAAGAAAAGTTTAACTTATCCACTAACTTTGCATATATAGAAATATGCCCTTTTGGCCCTCTATAACAGAGTCTCCTAAATGCATAATTTAGTAAAAAATTAGGAACAAACCTCCTCATTGGAAAAGATAAAATCCGTTTTAAAATAGAGGGATGGGTGTAAGTCTCACGGAATGCCCACCAAAATCCCTCTTGAAGCGCCTCTGCTGACATAAACCTTGGTTTAAACACTGCATTGGCCGCATTATACTTTTCCCACCCTTTGTAAATTAGCCTTCCTTCCTTTTCAAATCTATGAAATACAGGGGTACCTGGAATAGGCGTCAATATAAAATAAACTGGTAATTCTATATGGTTTTTCTCACAAAATCTTACTGTGCTTTCAAATACCCCCTCATCGTCATAATCTAAACCAAAGATAAAACTCCCAATCATTGAGATGCCATGGTCATGTATTTTCTTTATGGTATCTTCCAACCTGTCTGCCTTATTTTGGACCTTGTGCACTGCCTGAAGATTTTTCTGAGACAGGGTCTCTATACCAAAAAATAATGAATAACAGCCACTTTTAACCGCCAATCTTAATAACTCTTCATCATTGGCAATGGTAAGGCTGCTTTGACCTCCCCATTTTATATTTAAAGGAGCCAATTTTCTGAACAATTCTTTTGCATACTTGGGGTTTCCTGCAATGTTATCATCTACGAATGTAACAACGCCTTTATCTAGTCTTTTTACCTCTTCAACCACCTCATCTACTGGACGGCAGCGATAAGTACGGCCAAAAAATTGGGTAACAGCGCAAAATTCACACTTAAAAGGGCATCCCCTTGTCGCCTGAAGTGTGTTTACATTAAAATAGCAATTCCTTTTTAAGAGGTCTCTCCTTGGAGTAGGCATATTTTTAAAATCGCATAAATTTTTTGCCTTATAAAATGGCTTAATTTCACCTGATTCAAAATCTTCTATAAGCTTAGGCCATACTTGTTCTGCCTCCCCAATGACTACCGCATCTACATGCTGTTTGGCCTCTTCAGGTAAACTTGAGGCATGAATACCACCCATCACTACAGTAACTCCCCTTTCCCTAAACCTTTTAGCAATCTCATAAGCCCTCTTTGCATGCATAGTCATGGCAGTGATGCCTACTAAATCTACATCCTCATCAAAGTCTATTTCATCTACATTTTCATCTGTAATAGCTACTCCTACCCCTTTTGGGGTTAAAGCAGCTAATGTAGTAAGGCTTAGCCTGGCAAACCAGTAGTTTTTTATATCTTTCTTATCTTGGATAAGGTAATACTCTTCCCTATAAGCTGGGTCGATCAATCTGATCTTCATATCAGACTCCTTTAAATTTGTTGAAAATCAGTCTACATTTTTTATAAAGCTTTGTAAATTAGAAAATCGATAATTTAAAAAATTTTACTCTTGCCTTGTTTAACTCAATGGATTATGCTAATATTTTCTTTGTGAAAGACCATTATTATTTTATGTCTATGGCCTTAGAGCAGGCATATCGAGCAGATAGAGAAGGTGAAGTGCCAGTAGGTGCAGTTGTTGTAAAAAGGGGTGAGGTAATTGCAAAGGCATATAATCAAGTAATAAAAAGAGATGACCCTACAGCACATGCAGAGATTTTGGTTTTGAGAAAGGCGGCTTCTATATCGAAAAATTATCGATTGGCAGGCACAGGGTTGTATGTAACGGTTGAACCTTGTTTGATGTGTGGGGGTGCCTTAATTCAGGCCCGTGTAAATAAACTTATCTTTGGAGCATTTGACCCTAAGATGGGAGCATTTGGTTCTATATATAATTTGGCTGAAGATAAAAGACTTAATCATCGGATAGAGGTTGAATCTGGAATATTAGAAGAAGAGTGCCGCAAATTGATGCAAAATTTTTTTAGAAAAAGGCGGAGAGGTACCGAAGAGGCCGTAACGGGGTCGACTCGAAATCGATTTGTCCTGTGATGAGCAGGGCACGTGGGTTCGAATCCCACCCTCTCCGCCAGAGGAGAGATAGCCAAGAGGCCGAAGGCGCACGACTGGAAATCGTGTGTACCTTAAAAGGGTACCGTGGGTTCGAATCCCACTCTCTCCGCCAGATTATAAAGTTGGTAGCTAAGCCTTACAACGTAAGCTTGTGAACCCCGCCAGGCCCGGAAGGGAGCAACGGTAAGCAAATACTTTCGTGTGTGAGTGCTTGGCTATCAGCTAAGGAAATCTGCTCAAAAATTAGTTATGATTTGTTAAATTTTATTTTTTATGTATTTATGTATAGGAAATATAAAAATTTGCCGCAGATTTTCGCGGATACTCGCAGAAAATATTTTTATATTTAAAATTAAAATATTGTTT
>Ga0190286_1000107_pt1 | contig 41993 bp, 37 predicted proteins | sample 48691834_MG_FD_183241 | JGI IMG/M metagenome (GOLD analysis project Ga0190286, IMG submission 183241) | Hydrothermal vent microbial mat bacterial communities from Southern Trench, Guaymas Basin, Mexico - 4869-18-3-4_MG | ecosystem: Environmental > Aquatic > Marine > Hydrothermal vents >... | reverse complement strand
GTAATCACGGATTGACTCATTGGCGTGCCCCTTCTTTCTCGCTTCTTTCTCGAAAGACCGTAGCCCTGAAGGGGCGTCAGAAAATAGCCCGGGGATTCATCGCCGGGTAAGGGCCATTGCAGAACACCTGATACCAATGCGCAATCAAGAGAGTGAGATCGGTTTCTTGGGTGCCACTGCCGGCTTGCCCAGCAGTGCTCTTTATCACCTGTTTGAACGCGCATTGGAATGAGTCCCGAAGGGACGACAGAACCATTACGTGCTCGCTATCTGTCGTCCCTTCGGGACTCCCGCTGGGGAATGGATTTCGGACCCAGGGATCAAGAAAGTGTCTCAAAACTCGGTCGTCCCCGAAAATCGTAACACGCCGGGCAGGTGGGTGGCCCGGGGTGCTACGATTATCGTCAGCCGGTGAATTGTGAGACACTTTCTACAGTTCCGGGCTGATGTCTCGCGCCACATCTTCGACGTACTCCACAACCGGTGGGGCGTTGCTCGCGTTGGCCGCTTCCAGGGCCTCTTTGAGCAACCGGTCCCTCTCATCCTCCTCCCCATGAGCGTGCGCGACACGGGCCAGTTCGCTCAACGTGTAAGCCAAACCCATTGGGTCCCTTTCCGCAACGTACAGGTCCCTCGCCTCGATGTACAGGGCCCTGGCCTCGGGGAGGCGCCCCGCCTCTTTCTCCATGTCTCCCAGACTCCGGATAGTGTTTGCCAGTCCAAGGTTGTCCTGTTCAGCTTTGTACAGTTCCACAGCTTGCTTGTAGAGTTTCCGCGCCTTATCGACATTGCCCAGCCGGCGCTCCAGGTCCCCGAGACTCCGGATTGTGTTTGCCAGTCCAAGGTTGGACTGTTCAGCTTTGTACAGTTCCACAGCTTGCTCGTAGAGTTTCCGCGCCTCTTCGAGATTGCCCAGCCGGCGCTCCAGGTCCCCGAGACTCCGGATTGTGTTTGCCAGTCCAAGGTTGGACTGTTCAGCTTTGTACAGTTCCACAGCTTGCTCGTAGAGTTTCCGCGCCTCTTCGAGATTGCCCAGCCGGCCCTCCAGGTCCCCGAGACTCTGGATTGTGTTTGCCAGTCCAAGGTTGGACTGTTCAGCTTTGTACAGTTCCACAGCTTGCTCGAATAGTTTCCGCGCCTTATCGAGATTGCCCAGCCGGCGCTCCAGGTAGCCGAGATAATGACTGCTCTCCGCAATCCGCGCTGTGAGGTCGGCTTCTCGCTGAAGCCCCAAAAGATATTCCAGCGTTTCCCGCCCCAACAGTATTCGAAACTGGTAGTAGTTGAGCAGGTGAAAACTCAACTGGGACAGCTTTTTGGGCCAATCATCGCCCAGGGGCCCGGCAAATAAGATGAAGTGATGAATGTTGGGGAACTCGGCCAACAGCGCGTTGAACGTTGCAATGTGCGCGTCATCGAAGTGGTGCTCGTCAGCTTCTCGTGCGACCCCAAGGAAATAGGGGTACGCGGTCTCGGCCAACACTGATTTGCTGAGACCTGCCTCTTTTTTGTCGGCCTTGGCAAGGATGAATTGCCGCAAGGGGGCCAGCATTTGAAGCGCTCCATTGTCTTCCTGTTCCACGATGTTCAGCCTGATCAGGATCGCTCGCTGTTCTTGCGCTTGTGCGAGTTGTTCTCCAAATATCGCGTTCCATGCTGATTGAGACATGCCCTCGGGAAACAGGCCCAACAATCCCCACAGCTTGACAGCCTCGGGCAATTCCTTAAGCACAACCTCCAATGAACCGGATAGAGATACGTCCAGGCTCGTCAGGCGGTCTTCAGGGCCCCGGGGCAGCTTTGCCAGTTTGATCGACCTTTGTTTCCAGGAATCACGCAGACCCTTGAGGGAGTTGTATAGGTACGCCTGGGCCGCGACCAAAACTATAGAGAGCGGGTGGCGGTCAAGGTCCTTTTCCACAAACTCTCGAAGCTCGGGGGCATCACTCAGGGTGGCGGTGGTCCCGCTGCGTTCCCATTCCTGCGCGAACAGATCGATCGCGGATTTCGGATCGAGCCGTTCGATTGAAATGTTCCGGGCGATCCCAGGGAGCGTTTCACGGGACGAGGCCATGACCCGGGCCCCGGGGACCTCTGCAAGACCCGTCAGCAGTTCAATAGCAGATTCGTCTGCAAGGACATCCTCCAGGTTATCCAGGTATATGATCCCGGGATTCTTGCTCACCGCGGCCAGGACATCGTCTCGACCAAGGGCCTGGCCCATTTCAAAGGCTTCGGCCAATCGGGTGAGAAAACCGGCCTCATCCCCGGCTTCAGCGAGTTCCACGTAATAGACCCTTTGTTCCGGGTGTTCGGTCATGTACAGCTTGAGCGCCTCTTTGCAGAGTTCCGTCTTCCCGATTCCCGGAGCGCCCTTGATAGCGTAGATTTCCGCGGACGCGGTAATCGCGCCCAAGGTTTCATCACTGTTGAGGAATTCTATCACCTTCTGAAGCGCGTCAACCCTGCCGAAGAACCCGCTTCTGTGACCCAGCAGCGGATCACCAGGACCGGAGAGGAGTCGATTCTTCCACCTTTGGGGCTTGCTCGGTTCGATCCGATCACCGCGAGCCTTCACCAGATAGGCCAGGAGCGGTTCGATCAGCTCATGTCCTCCTTCGGGATACCATATGGGTCTGATTCCATGACGGGAAAGGAATTTGACTCGGCTAAGGTATTCGGCTTCCTTGGCGGGTTTCGGCACAATCGCGTAATGCGCGATATCGGGCAAACCCCGCACCACATTCTCCAGCACATCCAGCGTGCGATCCTGATTCAGGCTGCACCCGATGAACAACAGCGGGCGGCTCTCCAACATGAGCCGGAGCAACTTGGGCAGATCTCGGGTACTGTCAATCTTGGTCGGATCGGTGTCCCCGTAGTGTTTTTCATAATCGCTCAGTGTGAGCACCCGATCTGTGCCGTCCTCCACATCGCCGTGAATCTTCAACAGAAACCCGCGGTCCTCGTGGAAGGCCTTGATCACCATTCCAGCCTTGGAACCCCAGACTACGTGTTCAAACTTGCGCCCCGCGTTGTCGAACACCTTTTCCAGGACATGATCGAAGTTGGTGGTGATGACCGGACCCGATGCCAGTCTCGGCAAATGCGAAACCGCGCCCGCAAGCTTCACATCGTCGAGCTTGTGGTTTCCGAAAGCGCTGTCAATCGCGTCGTCAAAGACCCGTTTCCGCAACGCGGCCAGTAGATCTTCGGCTGCTTCTTCATACTCATCCGCGCTGATGCGCTTGCGGATCTTCGCCTCGATTCCGGCTGTCCGCGCAAGACCCAGGAGGAATTCCGTCCATCCCGGAAACCCGAAGGGCATGGTCAACCCAGCGCCCACAAAAGGGATAACGCTCACACCGGTCTTGATCTGTTCCAGCAACCGACGGAGATTGTCCTTATTCCCCTCGATGTTCTCAATTATGGCGATCATTTCATCTTGGGATACCATGCCGTTTCTCCTGAACGACCAAGGATATCACAATACGCGCGAGATTGGACAGCCCAATAGCATGCAAGGGTAACTATTCAGTTATACGGGGGGACCGGGAACGACCACGTTCTCGAGTTTAACGGATGGTAAAAGGGCGCACACACAGGAGCGCAACTGCCATAGTAGGACCGGCATCTTGCCGGTCCGCGTACCCAGCGTGGCCCCACCTGGATCGGCTCGATGTCTTTGCACGTAAGTGAGTCAACTTCTTACTCTTCTCTGTGCCCTCTGTGTCTCTGTGGTTCAATATTCTTACTCTTCTCTGTGCCCTCTGTGCCCCGTGAACGTTCACCGGGCCGGCATATTGATTCAAGGGCCTGGACCTTCATGGGCACAGCAGATCTGTTTCCGGGTTGTAGGGGCGTCCTATTTTTCTGACCATCTGTCCTGCCGGAAAGGGCGAATACAAGATTCGTCCCAACGACCGGCCGCTCGACACCCCTGGGAGTTGCCCCCGGCGCCGGAATGACCGGCAAGATGCCGGTCCTACTCCGGACCAATCACCGTGGCCTCGGTGTCATACCAAGTTGCGCTCAAGGCCATGTAGTGTCACATTTCACGTACATGGCGCCGCGCAATCAGAGTATCAACATCAGATAGGCCGACGCGATGATCAGCCCGACGATGGTGATCGGAGTGCCATGCTTGATGAAATCCAAGAAGGTGATCTTATGACCTGCCCTCTCCGCAATGCCGATGGTGATGACGTTCGCGGAAGCACCGATAATCGTGGCGTTGCCACCAAAGCACGCGCCGAGCGCCAACGCCCACCAGAGGACACCGGACTCGGCCCCCGGAATTGTCTTGCTGAGAAACGCGACAACCGGCAGCATCGTTGCCGTGAAAGGGATGTTGTCCACGATAGCGGAGAGGATTGCGGACGTCCACATGATTAGGAGCACGGCCAGGATCAGATTATTGGCGCACAGTTTCATGAGCCAATCAGCGATGTACTGAAGAATGCCGGTCTCCTCCGCCCCGCCCACCACAATGAAGAGCATGATGAAGAAGATGAGTGAAGGCCACTCGATATCGCGCTCCAGGATCTCCACGATGTCCACCCGGCTGACGAGCAGAATCGTTGCGCCGCCAAAGAGCGCGGCCACGCTCACTTGCATGTGAAACATGCCGTGGAGGATGAAGAGCATAACCACACCGGCCAGTACCGCGCCGCCCGAGGCCAGGATCGTGTAGTTGGTTATCTGATACTTCTCCTTCAGGAAACTGATCATTTCAGGAACGTCGTCGACCTTCGCCTTCTCGTAATCCCTTCCGTAATACCATTTGGTGTAGAGGATCTGTGCGGCCAAGGCGACGATGACGGGCGGGGTCAGAGTGATGACGAAGTCGTTGAAGGTCAACCCCGCGTACGAACCGATCATGATATTGGGTGGATCCCCGATCAGCGTCGCGGTCCCGCCGAAGTTCGAGGCCATGATCTCGGGTATGAGAAACGCAAACGGCGAGATCCCCAGCACCAGAGCAATCTCGATGGTGACCGGCGTCAAGAGCAACATGGTTGTAACGTTGTCGAGAAATGCACTGAGAACCGCGGTGACTAGGCAAAGCACTGCGCTCAATACGAAGATGCGGCCGCCGGAGTATTGAAAGGCCTTGTACGCCATCCATTGGAACACACCCGATTCCTTGAGCACACCGACGATGATCATCATACCCATTAGGAGAAAGATCACGTTCCAGTCGACCGCATGGAGGGCCTGCTCAAACGTGAGGATCTGAAAGGAGCTGTCAAAGTGTCCTAACGTGTGGGTGATCAGGAGGATCACTCCTGCTCCCAGGAACGCGGCCAGGGTGCGATGCACCAATTCAAAACTGATCAGCACATAGATTCCGACCAGCACCGCCAGGGCAAGCCAGAAGGCTATTCCCTGAAACCGCTTCAAGGTGAGCGACACTGATGCGTTGTACTGACGCAGGCCGTGCGAATCCACCCCTGATTCTGCCGGATTAGTGAGCGGAATGAGCTCAGTTGACTTGAAGCTTGGCTTTGAAACCTTAACCGCCCAGTTGCCATCGGTGATCCGGTCCGGATTCGACTTGACCCAGATCATGTACAGACCGTTGGAGGCCGTGACAGCCGGGCCCCGGCCGCCGCTATCGCCATGGCCTCCGGCGCCCTGAGCGGCATTCATTTCGCCTTGAAAGGGATGACCGTCATGAAATACCTTGACCCTGGCATCACCTATCGGACTCCCTGTTTCATCCTGGACCTGACCCTGAATGATCAGGACCGCTTCCGATTTTGAGTGCGTGTCTTCAGCCCATGCCGCACCACCAAGAAGCAGTGCCGTGCAAGCGCTCATCATCACGCAGAGAGCCGTGGCCATTCTCATTACACAATCTCCTCTTTCTTACCACACTCGCCGGTTGTAATCGTTTATCGGCCTTAGGGTGATGCACAAAATAAACGTCGCAACACATTGCCGGGCCGATTGTAGGGACAGATCTACCTGTCTGCCCAAGTGCAAGGCACGCGCTTGTGGGAAAGGGCGGACACGTAGGTCCGCCCCTACAAATAGGTCAGCAACCTGGTGCGAGGTCTATTCCGTGACACACCCTTAGCCCCGGCAGTCCCGTCTTGTCCCACAATTACGGGGCAACGGAGATCGGCATTCCCATGAGCGGCCAGACGAACCACACCGCCAGTCCCACCACAACCATCAGTATGACGCTTGCCGGCAGTCCCCAGAGGAAGAACTCGCCGCTGGTGAACTGCTTGGATTCGTACGCAATGGCGTTCGGGGCCGCGCCTACCAGGAGGAGAAACGGCATACCGGCAACAACCAGCGCTGCAAACAGAATCACTTCCGGGGCAACGCCCAGATAGGGAGCAATGACCAGCGCAACCGGGAGCGAGATGGCGATCGCGGCTACGTTCATGATGAAGTTCGTCATGATCATCACGAAGAATGCGATGCTCATGATAAAGATAAACCCGCCGGATTCCTGGAAAAGCGCCAGCCATTTAACGGCCATCCATTTCGCGGCCCCGGTCTCCCACAGACAGAAACCTATACTCATGGCGCCGGCAAAGAGCAGGATGATGTTCCAGGGAATCTGTTCCAGATCATCGATGCTCAAAATCCTAAAAACGAAAAATAGGATAGTCGACATCAAAATGATCGCGGTCTTGTCGATGGGCTGGAGGGCGGGAACAAATGATCGGAGCGACATTACCAGGATCGCTCCTCCGATAATAGCCAGTGCCAGAATTTCCATCTTCGTGATGCCGCCCAGGGCCGCGTTCAAGTCCCTTGCCTTGTCTCTGAGTCCGGGTATGGTCTTCTTTTCCGGTTTGAAGAAAACCATGAAGAATCCCCAGAGCACGAACACCATCAACCAACCGATCGGGAACATGTAGTACGCAAGCTCAAAGAAAGAGACATCACGATGGATGATCTCCTTGAAGAAGCCGATGGCCACGGCGCCACGGGCCGCGCCCAGCAGCGTGACAATACTCCCCGCGCCGGCGACGTATGCCATCCCCATAAACAGGCCTTTGCCGAACTTGGTTTGCTTGTTGTCCTCACCGTAAAGAGCGTATATGGCAAGCAGCAGCGGGTAGATCGTGGCGGCGACCGCGGTGTGAGCCATGATGTGAGTCAGAGCGGCAGTCACCACAAACACTCCCAGATAGATCATGCTCGTCTTTTCCCCAACGATCATGAGCATCCGGTATGCCAGTCTCTTGGTCAGTCCGGTTTTTGTGAAGACCATCCCAATGACGATGGACGCGAAAATGAAAAGGACCGACGGGTCCATGAAGTCGGTGAAGGCCTTTTTGGCGGGCCGAATCAAGAAAAGCGCTTGCAGGGTCCCTATAGCCAGACTCGTTACACCGATCGGCACAACCTCAAATACCCACCAGGTTCCTGCGAGCAAGAAAACCGCGAGCGCTCCCTTTCCTTCTCTGGACAGGAGAAAGTGCTTTCCCGCCGGATCCACCGCATCAGACCATGGGGGCGAATAGTAGACGCCTATGAAGAGCGCCACTCCCGTCAACATGAACAAGATCCGCTTCCAATCGATGCTCGACCCATTGAAAGCGGCCTCAGTCTGAGCTGTCATTGTCCATCTCCTACCCAAGATTCTTCGACCGATACGGAGCTTACGACCTACAAGCCTTGATTTCTTCACAAACCACGTAGAACGCGTCAATCAGCCTCAGAATACCCACAACTTCGTCGCCACGGGTGACCAGGAGTGAAACGTCGGTCCCGATCATGAGCTGATGCACGGCATCTTCTATTGCGCTGTCTTCATCCACATAGAGATCGGGACCGGGAGGTTCCAGCACATCCTTTACATTCATGCGGACGGCCTTCTGGCAGAGATCCCGAAAGGAGCCCTCCCATAGTCCGAAGTGTTTTCGCATAAACGTCAGGAATTCCTGGCTGAGGCCGAAACGCCGCATCCTTTTCACATCGCCGATCTTGCCGTATCTCGGTTCGAGTCCCCGGAGAATGTCGTGATACGTCAGCTTGCCCATCACCTTTTTGTCATCGTCGATTATGACGACCGAACGGTGCTCCGATTTCCGGCTATTGGGACGTTCTCTGGCCGCGTCAAGTTCGAGTATGGCGTCGTACAACGATGCATCATGGGCCACTGTCGTGTATTCCTCGAGTGGAACCATTGCGTCCTTTACCTTGATTTGATCCACCTCACACCTCCGGCCTGCACTCATGGCGAGAGAGAGCGAACCTCGCCGCAGACAAGTGGCTCGATAATCGGCCACTGCTCATGAGTGTTGGGTTTCAAACTGAATTGCTTGAAAAAGGTCCAATCTAATGTCGCAGTCAATTCTTTATCCGGGCCCAATGAAAACTCTCTCGGGTTGAGAGCTTCCCCGGTGCCGGCTCACAACAGACAGCAGCATTATGAGCGCATTCCCGGATGATTTACCATCCCCTGGTCTTGACGATGTGGTTGATCTCCGCCTGGCGAATTCGGTCTTCGTGCTCTTCTTTCCTGCCCTGTGCTCTCTTGATCTTCTCCACCAGGTCCTTCAGATCCGTAGGCTTCATCAGATAGTCGTACGCGCCGAGCTTCATACCTTCGATCGCACTTTCAACCGAGGCATGGCCTGTCAACATGATCACCTCGACGAGCGGCTTGATCTTCTTGATCTCGCGTAGCGTCTCCGTGCCGTCCTTTCCCGGCATAAGTACGTCCAGGACAACCACATCCCAATCGTGCGCTTCCACCAGGGATATGGCCTCATCTCCACCAAAAGCTATCCCGGTCTCAAAACCTCGATTGCTTAGACGCTCGGAAAGAGGCTCGACAAAATGCTGTTCATCATCTACCAGGAGTACCCTCGTTGACATAAAATCTCCCTTTACAAGACCGCCACACTCACTTCTCTTTCAAGTATTCTTCCGCGGATTCAAACTCGCCCGCTTCCGCAAACGTGCTCGCCACCATCGTTTCGTCCCACTTCTGAACCAATGCCTTTCGTATGGTGGTGACAAGCGTGTCGATGTTGACCGGCTTCTCCAGGTAGTCGAACGCGCCGAGACGCTCGGCCTCCTCGCGGTCCTTGTCTGACCCGTGGCCGGTTAGTATTACAACCTCAACCTCCGGGTAGTACCGCTTTACCCTTTTGAGGACTTCCATGCCGTCAATTCCCGGCATGCGCAGATCCAGGACCATAACATCCGGGACTTCGTCTTGCAACGAGGCCAACGCTGCTTCTCCAGTCAGCGCAACCCCGGGCGGCTTCGGAACAACTTGCTTTACGCTGAGGCGCTCTGCGAGAGTCTTTACGAAATCTTCCTCGTCGTCAACCAGAAGTATCTTGGCCTCTTTCATTTGGTGCCTCCCTGTTCAGCGACCCGGGCTTCTCCGATGAATTACTCTGCATCGTTGTCCGCCCGGCCGTGGCCACTTATCTCTTTGGCTGTCTCAAACTCTCCGTGCTCGGCAAACGTGACCGCTGCGAAGATGTCGGACAATGCACCGGCGACGCTTCTCTTCCTCTGTCGGTTCCTATTCGCTCCGGTGACGTAGGCCTCGTGAATCATCTCCTGAAGCGACTCAACATGAATGGGTAGCTGCGCGTCCCGGAACGCTCCGAGCTTCATTCCCTTAATCGCCAAAGAGCCCTGATGTTTTCCGACAAGGAGTATAACCTCTGCTGGAGGCTTAATCAACCTGCAAATCTTCAGCAACTCGAGTCCGTCACTCTCGAACCCGACCAAACCGATAACCGCAACGTCGATTTCGTTACGGTTCAAGATCTCGGCCGCTGTCGCGGTATCCGAAGCATTCTGAACGTCTGCGCCAAGTCGCCTCAGTCTGTGGGCGAGCACTTCCCGCAGACGGTCGTCTTCCTCGGCTATGAGGATCCGTTCCGCCATGACAGGACCGGCCGCCTCAGGCGGTCATCACATACATGCGCGCCGGGACGTGCTGAAGGCCGACGATTTCGAGAAAACTTGGACGGGACTCCTCCGGTTCCCTAACCTGAGCAGGCCCTAAGAGATCCGAGGCCTCCTTGAAGAGTCCTTCTTCTGCAAACGCCACCGCGACAGACATTTTCTCTATTCTCTCAAAGAGGGTGCTGGGCGACTCTGCTGGGGAGCCCTTGATTCCCGCGATTTGGCGGGCTGTGTCAAACTCTCCGGCTTCCGCGAAGGCAATGGCTGCCGACCATTTTTGGATTGTATCGAGGAATGCCATGATGTGCCTCCTTGCATGATTTCATCAGTTACCGCGTTACAGATGCAAGAAGTGCGCCACATCCAGGGAGCCCAGTATAATTGGGTTAGTGGGATAGCGGGGCGCACAGAAAGACAGTATGGCACAGTATGGGACGTTTTGGCGTTTCATATCGTCCCAAAGTGGTTCACGCCTCCGCAGAGCGATCACGACCCAAGGGAAACGTCAGCCTTGCAGATCGCTCCGAAGTCCGGACCTCAACAGAACCCCCAAGACTTTCCACAACGCTCCGGGCCGTTTGCCAGGTTTCATCGCGGACTTCCACAGCGTCCCAGTCTTCGGGCAACTTCTCCCCGGGCCCCAGTGAACATTCCATGGCAAGTCGACCGTCTTCCACTTCGTATGCCAGAGCGATGTCGCATCCCGCTGACGCCTTTTCCAGGAGAACATCAATGACCTCACACACTGCGAAATGAAGCCGCACAGGGTCGGTTATTATGTAAGCCTGGGGCACGGATTGACTCGCAGTGAGGGTGACCCCTTTGAGACGACTGAATCGCGCGTGAAGCATGGACTGGCATTCCACTACCTGCCTCACATCAACCGCTCTCATTCGATCATCGGTGGCATGGGCCAGGGTGTTGAGGCCCTTTAGGAGGGTGGATCCGCGCTCGATCTGTCCCAGAATGTTTGCGATCATCTTCCGGAACTTGTCTCCGTGCGGGAACGGATCGGCACCTTCTACGTCGAGGAGGTCTTCCATGAGTCCCGCGGACTCTTTGATGACGGAGAGCACGTTCCTGATTTCGTGAGTGGCGCCCGCGGTAAGTTTGCCGATAAATGCGGTTTCATCGATCGGGGATCCAGTCATAGGGTCGTCTCCGAGGGATCATTTTGATTCTGTGCTTGCAACGGCTTCTTTGAGCTTGGCCAAGAGTTCCTCGATTTTCACCGGCTTCATGAGGTAGTCGAATGCCCCGTGTTTCATGCCGTCCATGCCTCCCCGTGTCGATCCCTGCCCGGTCAGAAGAATGACCTGCGTCTCCGGGTGAATGCTCTTGATCATGCGCAGAACGTCCAGGCCGCCCATCCCGGGCATGAGCACATCCAGCACCACCACATGAGGCGGATCGTCGTTCACCATCTCGATGGCGGATTCTCCGTCGTGAGCTGTTCGTACCCGAACTCCTCTAATGGTCAGGCGTTCGGCCAGGGTGTTCGCGAACTCCTCCTCATCATCAACCAGCAATACGTTCCAGTCAGGCATGGGTTCCTCACTATTGTTCCGCCTTCTTGGGCAAATAGACGACAAAGCTTGATCCGACCCCGGGGCTGCTTTGCACTTGGATCTCGCCGCCCAGGCGTTTGACGATCCCGTAGGTGATGGAGAGGCCCAGTCCGGTTCCGGAACCCGGCTTCGTCGTGAAAAAGGGCTCATATAAGTGATTGATCGTCTCTTCGCTCATTCCGATTCCATTATCTTTGACGATTGTGCCGACAGTGTCCACATCTTTCTCAAAGGTGGCTACTGAAATCATACCGCCTTCTTCGACCGCAGCAAAGGCATTGTTGATCAGGTTCAGGAAAACCTGCTGAAGCTGACCGCGATCCGAGGGGATACGCGGCAAATCATTACTTAGATCCAGGTTAATTTCAATATCGCGGTAAATCGCTTCCTTTTCAAGAAATCCCAAGACCTCTTGAATAAGAGAATTCAGATCGAGAAGCTCAATGTGCACGTCCATACGGCGGGCGAACCCGAGAAGCCGATGCGTTATGGTTCCACACCGTTCAACCGATTGAAGGATCGAATTCATCAGATTGTCGAACCTGTCGCGTTTCGGAAATTCCGGCTCCATTGCAATCAGGTCTTTTGCCAAGCCGGATTTCTCACCGATGACCGCGATAGGGTTGTTGATCTCATGGGCCACGCCTGCCGCCAGCCGTCCTATGGATGACAGTTTGTGGTTGTGCTCCATCTGGCGAAATGCCGCTTCCCGCTCGTCATCACTTTCCCGGAGTCTCCCGATCAAACGGTCGATCACTCTGAAAACCACAAACAAGATGACGACTCCACTCACAAGGAACACGGCCAGCAAGTCGCTTCGGAGAGCAGTCCAGCCCTTGAATATCAATCCTTCCGGCTTCACCACCATGAGAATGAAGTCGGGTTTGAGCAAATAGGAATAGACGAGAATGACCTCTCGACCCTTCGGATCGGTCATTTCAATCACACTCGGCTGGTAGCTCTCCGGTGGAACTTCCATGGGCAGTTTCTCGAAGATCTTTCCAAAGAACTTGGACTTGGTCTGCAGTATCCCTTCACGGTTGACGAGAAAAGCGTCGCTTTGGGGAGTCAGGCCCATGGACGCGATAACGTTGTCGAACCTTGTAGTGTTGATCGTGGCACGCAAGATCCAGGTTTGCCCCGACTCATTCTTGCGCTTTACGGCTATCGCAATGTGAGGAAATTTCCGGTAACCCATGAACACGTCACTGATGTAGACCCCCTTAACCCTAACTTCCTGAAACCATGCCTGTTCAGAGTAGTTCTTTCCCGCCAACTCGTACGGTCCGGCGTAGCTCACTTGCTGGCCGCCGGCGTCATACAGCCCCAGATCAACGAATTCCTGGAACTCTTGGCTCAAGATACTGAGGATTCGATCCAGTTTCTTAGGATCGGAGATCTGCTCAAAGGAGTAGGCGGACGCTATAAAGCTGACGGTTGAGACTCGTTCGGCTGCGAAGAGCTCCAACGAATGCTTGGTCTTGTTCTCCAAAGCGCGAAGGGGATCGATTACCTCATTCCACAGGACGTCGCGATAGTGATAATAGTCTATCGCCGCCATAAGGCACAGGGGCACGACCGAGATGGCGACCATGAGCGCGATGATTCTTTGTTTCAAGACGCTGTAACGGTGTGCTGACGTGGCTTCCTCCTCTCCGTTAGGCCTAAGGAGGTTGCTCCAAGACGGTTCTTTAGACTGCATCGACGGTTCTCCCGGTGCGTTCAAACAGGATGAGGCCGGACTCAAGGGAGTCATTCTTCACGCGAGGCAGCACTTTGTTGTACGGACCCACCACGCAGTCGAAGACTTCCAATTTCTTCCAGGTCAGATATTGATAGTACTCTTCTTCGATCCCACCGCACACCACGACCTGCACTTCTTCCGAAACGATCAGTTGGCACAGATCTTCGGGAGAGGAATGTTGGAGCACTATGGTCCGCTCATCCGTTATGTCTCCGTCATCGTTCAGTTGGATAATAACGATTTCGGTGGTCATGTCAAACCGAGGGGCCACGTTGTCCCCCGATATGGTGATAAGGGTTTTCCGAGACATCTTTTAAAAAGTACTCCCATAGCGTAATGGTTCACCGGGCTTGAAGCGGTTCTGCGCCCGGTGAGAATGGAGGGTCCATTCGACGTGGTGTCAATAGGTTCTCCACGATATATTCGTTGTTCGACCACGTGGGCCCATCCCTCGCTATCCCCGTGTCCCCGTGCAAAGCATAAGCCCAAAACCTTTCTCGAAGCTCCCACTCCCACCGGGCCGCTACGGACTATAAATGAAGCTCCCACACCAACCGGCTCGCAAATTGGCCCTACGCCCAGTAGCTCCCCCTCCAAACCTCCCCCATACGTAATTCCGCGACCTTGTACGGTTCACGGTGAACGGTTACCCCATAACAGCTTAGGATTCCCCCTGTTCATCGTCGTCAATCCCGTACTTCCTGATCTTGCGCCACAGTGTGCTTCGCCCCCAGCCGAGCAATTCGGCTGCGTGCGCCCTCCTGCCCCCGGCTTTTATTAGGGCCTCCATGATCAGCCGTCTCTCCGCGGCCGCCCACGTCTCTTCTTTTCGCTCGAGCGGCGGGGAACCAGGCGGCTGAACCGACTCCGGTCGATCGGTCCGGCCGGCTCTCTCCACCGGCCGCGGCGAAGCTTGGGTTAAGTACGTGGGAAGGTGGCGGACCGCAATCCTCGATCCCTCACAGACGTTGGCCGCGTATTCGACCACGTTTCGAAGCTCGCGCACGTTGCCCGGGTATTCGTAGCCGGCCAATAGAGCCCGCGCCTCGGCTGAGAATCCGGCAATTCTCTTATGGAGCCTTTCCGCCATTGCCGCCAGAAAATGATCCATGAGTAGGAGTACATCATCACCGCGCTCCCTCAATGGAGGGATCTGTACTATCACTACGTTGAGCCGAAAGAGGAGGTCTTCCCGAAACTGCCCCTGCTCGGCCATGGCCTCGAGGTTGCGATGAGTTGCCGCTATGACCCGAACATTGACACTAGCCCCCTTGACGCCTCCCACGGGAAATATGATCCTGTCATCCAGGAACACCAGCAGCTTCACCTGCGACTGGAGCGGAAGGTCGCCGATCTCGGTCAGGTACAGGGTCCCATTGTGAGCCAGCTTGAAACGACCGGGCTTGTTCTCCACGGCTCCCGTGAACGCGCCCTTTACGTGCCCGAACAACTCGGATTCCATGAGCGTCTCAGGTAGTGCTCCGCAATTGACCTTTATGAAACTTCCCGCTGCTCGTTCGGACGCATTGTGAATCGCTTCTGCCGCTAAATCCTTTCCCGTGCCGGTTTCGCCTGTGATCAGCACCGAGGAATCACTCCTGGCAATCACGGGAAGGATATCAAAGACTTTCTGCATCGCGGGACTCTGTCCTATGATGTTCTCAAAGGAAGGGTCTCTCCCAAGCTGCTTGTCCAGTTTCTTAAGGATCTGAATGTCCTCGATGGACTCTATATAGCCGACCAGATTACCGTCCAGGTCCGTCAGTGGTGCCGCGGTAACCCGCACCGAGATTTTCCGGCGTTGCCGATTAACGATGTCGGTTTCCATGCTGACGGCTTCCGAATCCGCCGTCAATCCCGCGACCGGGCAGCTTCGGTCACAGGCACGGCTCCGAACAATGTACATGCAGGGAAGGCCGCATGCTTCCTGCCTGGAATGGCCGGTCAGCGACTGCACAGCACGGTTGAAAAAGACGATATTTCGATCGCTGTCCAACAGGACGACTCCGACCGGGATCTCATCGAGCAACTGCTCCATGGCCGCCGGCTGTTGCAGAAGCCCCACAGCAAAAGGCGACTGCGTCACCTTGGGTAGTGGATACTCAGCTATTGGGTCTCCCTCTTCAGAGCGTGCCGCCATGCCTTGTCCTCTTCCGCACCGGACGACTCTGTGGAGATCCACGAGCACTTGCGTCCGCTGAGACCGCACAACGGAGCTTCCGTCATGGGTTCCAGGAACGAGGTGCACTGACCGCTCTTGCAGTCCGTAAGCCTATTTGCTGGGCTGGCTTGCGGTATTTCGTTTTCACTGTACTATCACGACCGGAACCAAAATGAAACACCAAAACACAGGTGCTTGAAACATAATGACACACCAAATGACCATGTAACTCCATGATGTCATATCGTTAGCGAGTTGCAGGGGAAACTCAGGTAAGTGTCGCTCGGCGCCACATGGACTTGGAGATCTTTGCCGAGAAGAAAAAAGAAAGAGCCCTGAAACGAACTGGTAGAACGTCTCAGGGCTCTCTGGAAGCCGACCGGGAATTTGTTTACCTATGCACTACGACATGCGGTGGGCGCTGTCTCCATAGGAATGTTCTTCAGTTTCTTCGCGCAATGAGTCATACCAATGCGCGTTCAAACAAGTGATAAAGAGCACTGCTGGGCAAGCCGGCAGTGGCACCCAAGAAACGGATCTCACTCTCTTGATTGCGCATTTACCTGAAAATGGATGAGCCGGGATGACCCTGACGCTTCACCTTGCACCGACTATCCAAGAGGGCTCAGCATGCGGCGCCCCTACATGCGGGACCCACGACTTTGCGGACATTTTCATGCTTCGTTGTGCCCGCCGCACGGCCGGGCATGTAGGTTCCTATGAAAGTCCCAAGAAAAAGCCACCCCATCGTTGTTCCGATACTTGGGCAAGTTCCACAGGCTGGTCATTGCGACAGAAATTTTGAGAACCCCCATAGGAGCGCCACGCAGAGATCGCCCTTGCCCTTAGGGTCTGTCACAAAATAAACCTTAACAGGTTGCTGTGGCAATTGTAGGGGCAGACCCCGGATCGGTGTCCGGGGCAGGCTCTGCGTGTCTGCCCCAATGCAGGGGTGCATACGCGGAAAGGGCGGACACATAGGTCCGCCCCTACAGGAGAATGCCGACGTTATTTCGTGACAAGCACTTAGAGCCCGGCGCTCTCCAGCATGGTTTTGTTATCCCTTACCCAGGCGGCTATCTTTTCGGCCCCTTGTTCCATTGTGACACGGGGTTGCCAATTCAGGTCTCGCGTTATCTCCGTGTTATCGCTGATGTAGATGATCACATCGGCTTTGCGGCCCTCGTCCGATACGCTGATTGTCATTTTCTTGCTCAGCAATCGTTCCATAAGGTCCGTAGCCTCCACGAGCGACGCGGAGCTTTCCCTTCCACCACCCACGTTCCAGACCTTTCCGGACAGTTCGGGCAGCCTATTGATCTGTATCTCCAATAGCTCGCAAAGATCCTCTATGAAGATGATGTCGCGCACCTGCTTCCCTTTGTAGCCGAAATAGGTCAAAGGCCTTTCAAAAAGGCATGAAATGGCCCAAAACGTGAACCAACCCTGATTCACAACCCCGAACTGACCCTTCCCTGCGATGACACCACACCTGTTGATCAGGAGCGGGAACCCGAACGCGTCGGCATATTCCCGGCAGAGCAAATCCGCTGCCGCCTTCGATGCTCCATAGAGAGTTTTCGAGGGTCCATCCATGCTGAACCCAGGGCCGATTCCGTGGACAGGATCAAAACCCTCCGGCAGATCCTCGAGAGGCATGTCCGGGTCCCAGTCCCAACGGGTCTCCCTTTCGATACGAGGCACTGCGTTAATCTTGTCCGCCGGGTAGACCCTGCTGGTGCTGAGGAAGATCATTCCCAGACCGGTTCTGCGGCAGAACTCCAGGCAGTTCACCGCTCCCTCCACATTGGTGCGAAAATCATACACAGGATTGTCGTACCCGGCCACCACGGAAGGCTGCGCGGAACATTCGATCAGCGCATCCGCATCGGCCGGTAATTCCAGAAAATCCTCGGGAGATCGAATGTCTCCGTGCACGAAGGTAATTCCCATTTTTCGGAGACCTGCCACGTTGGTTTCGCTCCCACGACGGACCAGATTGTCCAGAACCGTTATCTGATGCCCTCGTTTCGAGAGGAAAACCGCGAGGTTAAATCCCACAAATCCGCAGCCTCCGGTAATAATGAGTTGCATTGCTTCCTTTATCCTTCCTTCACCTTTGCCATCCAGGTCTCCGTTATCTCCTGGAATATCTGATCCAAACCCACTGTTATGTCCCAATCCGGATAGTGAGACTTCAATTTGCCCAGGTCGGAGATGTAGCAAATGTGGTCGCCTATCCGGTTCGCTTCAACGTACTCATGGTTCATCTTCTTGCCGGAGATACCCTCTACCATCTCAAAGGATTCCAGGATAGAGCACGAGTTGTCTCGACCTCCCCCGAGATTGTAGACTTCTCCCGGTCTCGGATTCCGGATGTACGCCGCGATGGCGCGAGCCACGTCCAGGCTGTGAATATTGTCCCTCACCTGTTTCCCTTTGTAGCCGAAGATCCTGTACACGCTTCCCTGCACATTGACTTTCACGAGGTAATTGAGGAAGCCGTGGAGTTCCACACCTGCATGGTTTGGGCCGGTGAGACATCCGCCACGGTAGCATACGGTCTTCATGCCGAAGTACTTGCCGTACTCTTGTACCATGACGTCCGCTGCGACTTTGGACGCGCCGAATATTGAATGTTTGGAATCGTCTATCCGAAAATCCTCCCGAATTCCGTGGTAATCTTCCTTGCGTGCGTAATCCCAGCGCTTTTCCAATTCCACGAGAGGTAGCTCGTTGGGAGCATCCCCGTACACCTTGTTTGTGCTCAAGTGGACAAAGATTGCATCCGGTCGGTGAAGACGACACGCTTCGAGGAGGTTGATCGTGCCCACCGCGTTGACGTCAAAATCATCCAACGGCCTTGACGCGGCCAAATCGTGAGACGGCTGGGCTGCACAGTGGACCACGACATCAATGGGAATCTCCTTGAAGAGATCCATCATTGTTTTTCTGTCTCTGATGTCATGCTCGAACGTGGTGAGATTGGAGTACAGGGATTCGAGCCGCCTCGTATTCCATCGGGTGTCACCTTGCGGGCCGAAGAAGTCGGCTCTCATGTTGTTGTCAATCCCAAAGATCTTGTCGGCTCGGTCCGCAAAATAGGAAACGACTTCGGATCCGATCAATCCTCCAGACCCGGTTACCAGCATGTACATGAAAGTTTCTCCGCCACAGGTTGATAAACAGCAAGATTTACTTATACAGGTATCGAACCGCCTTCGAAAGACCGATTTGCTTCAAGCCGCGCCCAACTTCAAGAAACTTCTGATTGCCCACAAAAAGCCACGGTACTCGATCTCAAAGAATCCCTCCGGAATGTCCACTCCACTTTTGTTGGTGATGTGTCATGGTTTGAACTCCCATAATGATATTCCTCAATTTGGTCGCACAGGAAGTGAGATTGTGTTGGTCTTCTATCTTCTCTCTTGCATTCCTGCCCATGGAGATCCTGAGGGCTGGGTCGTTGAGCAGCCTTGAACAACACTCTGCGAACTGCTCGAAATCCGATGCCACAAATCCTGTAACTCCGTGTTCGACGAATCTCGGCGCTTCACCGAAATTGGTTGAGACCGTAGGCTTTGCGCAGGCCATATACTCGAAGAGCTTCGTAGGGCTCTTCGAACGGGTGAAATCTGTGTGGGTACTCAAGCAGTAGAGCCCTATGTCGATTCCTTGCATGTACTCCGGAATGGAGTCCGGTTCCAGCCAGCCAAGAAACGATATCGTAGTTACTTTGCTTATTGTTTCGGCTTTCTCACTGACTTCTTTCCTGTACTGTCCGTCGCCCACGATTTCCAGCAGGATCCTGGAATCCTGTAAAGACTCAAGAACCTCCACAAGGAACAAGATGTCCGATACGATCGCTTCCTCGAAGAACGTTCCGATCCACGAGAAAACCACAGTGTCTCGATGGTCGGCAACCTGATCTTCATTTGTGGGATGAAACAGGCGAGCGTCAACAAAGGTGGGGACAATCTCAACCCTTTTGAAATGCGTCGCCATATCTTGTTCAAGAGGGAGACTCGAGACAATGCACCCGTCCGCTATGGCCGAGAGAATAGGCAACATATGTTTGAATCTGATATCTACGGGCTCGGGCAGGAGGGGATATTCATGGATCCAATCGTCCAGATCGATCCAAATGGATATGCCGACCGGATAGAGGCACTTGAGATAGAGAAGTGAGGTCACATCATACATGGGCCTCTGGGCCACGATGATACGGGCTCGTGAATGCAGCCCGTGGAACATTGCACGGACAACGACAAGGGCTCTTTGAGCCGGAGTCTTGTCGTAGGGAGGAAGTCCGGTGAATCCCTCAAGATGGTCCCAGAAAGAAAGGACGGACGCATCCAGGCCCATTCGTTGGGACTCTTCGCAGAATCGGTACGACCTTACGCGAGACGGCGCCACCCGGAACCCTTCATTCGTCCAGAACAGGACCCTCTCCCGAACGCGTGGAAACAGCCGTGCATACAGCCAGAGCAATGGGAACGAGACTGCCCAGATCAGCATGATGAGTCCGCATACGCACACAGACATCAGGTAACGGGTGCCGGAAACCTCCTCTTGGGTTGTCCGTATTGAGTCGGCTGTCTTCTCGTCCGAATTTTGAAAAACGAAGCGGTTCATTTTGCAGCTGCAGGCGAAAGGTTGTGCACGGGAATCAATCAGCGGTGAAGTCCTGCCGAACAATTCCCCATCTTCCGCAACATCTTATCACTTTTACATGCGGAGCCAGGTGTTCCGATCCATTGAGTCCCAAGTTCCGGATCGTTCATGAGATGGACGATCGTAGATGTCAGGATCCAGGAGATGTTCTCAAATCTTGAACTTGTATCTTGTCAGCATAAAACGAGCCAGACGGAAGCCCGAAAGCCTGTTTGAGGAGGACCGGCCAATGTCTTGGAGAGATCATGTGGTGGAAATGCCATTCGGAGTAAGCCTTTTTCAATGCCTGGTTCAGGTCTTCATCCGAAAGGGCCGCGCATCTCGGTGTTTTACCCTCATCAGTCACCGGATGCCTTTGCCAAAGCCACTAGCGAGAACCACGCAGATAGTGTTCTCTCATGAAGAATGCCGCCCTTTCCACGGTAGCCCGGGCGCCATGGGCCTTGAAGTGATACCAAGCTCGCTGCAACAGAATGGAGAGCTTCGGTCGGCGGTATCGGAGAGCCAAGGAATCGCGGGCCAACTGAAGATACTTCTCTTGGAGGGCGCCGTACCCGGAGCGAAGAGACTCAATATGTTGCGGACTCATCGACTCCGCCCTGAGGGATGCCTTTGGCACAAATGATGCCACGATATCGATGCAGTTGGTGTCGTTTCTCCACATGAAATCACCAGATTCCTTGTATTGCAGCCCGTGCATGGTCCCCAGTAAGGCAAGCGTGAAGTGATCGAAGAAAGATGTATGATAGATATCACGATATCGGTGCTCTATGCTTCCCCAGTCGTCGGTCAGAGGAGTTTCCAGGATGAGGAGTCCGTCGGGCTTCAACAGAGCGCTCATCTTGTCCATGAACTCGTGCAGTCGCGTCGTGTGTTCGATAAGATGGGCAGCCAGTATGCAATCGAACTTAGTTCCAGATTCCAAATCCTCCCAACCGACCTTCCGAGCCTCCACATCAAGCCTTTTCCGCACATACTCAATCTGGATCTCGCTGAGATCGATTGCCGTCACCTGAAAGCCAAGGCTTTTGAATATCATGGAATTGTGGCCACGGCCACATCCCACATCAAGGAAGGTGGGCGCCCCCGCAGATTTCTTGACAAATGAATCCAGCCATTCGCGGACACCTACGGAGAGAAATTTGTGGGTCCAGCCGCTGATAAGCTTCTTTGCCCGAGGTTCCTCAAGATCAGAGAACGGATACGTTATTTCGTTGAATCTGGAGTATCCTTTCTGATTGTAGAGTCCTTCGATTTCCTCCGGCGTGTATGGCGGATGGATAAATTGGAATCCGCAAATGCCACACTGGTAAATTTCACGATCGTAAGTGTTGACGTCATCCACAAATTGCTCGTAGGACCGAAGCGACACGAGTGTGGAGCGTTTCCCGAGAAGCCGGGTCCGGTGCTGCATGCAAAGTGGGCAAGCAACTTTCATTTGATAATGTCCTCGATATATCGTTTCACTGAAAGGTTCATGACTCTGAACATGGGGCAACACTCAACAAACCGCCAACTCCCCGGATCGGCCGGTGGGGAGTTTCTAAGATGACTCAAACGACTGTACGATGAACCTACCTCATCTCAATATCATGACGCTTGGTTGGATGCGCAGCGATTTGGGAAATGGATTCTTCAGGCCCTTTCCCAAGCTCTGCCCAGAAGGCCGGCGATGGCAAGTGTGACGGTGTTCCAGCCTGCAAATCGGTACGATGGTCCGGTGACAGCCGCGGTGAATTGTTCATGACGGCAGAGAATATCCAGCGTATACGTCATGTAGTTCTCCTGGTCTTCCTGCCGCGCTTGGTCATGTAAGCGAGAGCGCGCTTTGCCGTTTCAATCACGCCGACCCTGCGCAAATGAACCAACCCTTTGTGGACAAGCCAAATGAGTTGGTCTTCATTACGCATAGGATAACGCCAATCCACGTAATCAAGGTAATGGCGCCCCAACTGGAGGAAATCATGATATGTGCCGTCAAAGGCCGCCCTCATAGTTTGAATTGCCGACCGTGACCACGATATTTTGCTCAACTTCTCATCACGCCTAAATGAAGCCGCAAGATAGAAGTGATAATCTCCGTCCCAGCTTCTCCTAGACATGAAATTCCTGTATTGGACAACTTTCATTCCATGAAAAGCGGCCAGGAGAAAAAGTGAGAAGTGATCGAAGAATAAGGTGTGATATATATCTCGGTAACGTTCGTGTGTCTGTCCACTGTCCTCTGCTACAGGTGTCTCCAGGATTAGCAACCCTCCGGGTGCAAGCAATTTCGGAATAGCTTTGAAGAAAGACTTGGGACTAGCAGTATGCTCTATCAAGTGCGATGCCAACACGCAATCGAATTTATCATTGGGAGTGAATTCCTCTACGGTAGTCTGCCATGCCTCGATTCCATGAACTGTCTTGACCCTGTGGACGAATTCCTTCGACAGATCGATGCCGGTCACCCTGAACCCCATTTCTTTGAAGGCCAAGAGATGAATGCCGCTCCCGCATCCCACGTCAAGGAATCGGGGCAAGCGCGAGTTCTCGGATACGAAATCTTCTCTCCAGGAAGCCAGTCCCAATGAGGCGAATTTGCTCTTGACCCAATTCAATTCACCCGGAGTGAGATCGTTTTTCGCAAGGTTCAATCCAGCGCTTGCAGAGGCAAAGCGAAGATAGTCTTCGTGATTGTACAAACCTGCTAAAAGAGAAGCGTCGTACATGGGGTGGATGAACTGGACACCACAAACCCCGCACTTCACAATATCACAGTCGTAATCCCAAATATTGGCGACGTATGCCGAATAGCCAGAGATCGAAGAGTGGTCGGATCTCTTTCCAAGATGTTCAATGTCTTCAAATCCACAAACAGGGCAAGTGATCACGCTGCTTTTCCCTCACATCTTCCGCGGCAGATTGGTGTAATGCGGTGTGGCAAGCTCTTCTCTCAGTTGCAGGACTCCTTCTCTTGTGTTGCCGGTTCGAATCGGAAAAGACGCCTAAAGGTCATCTTCATATCCTGTGTTTGTGTTCGCCTCTCGATCCCGGCGCTTTCCTACATGGTTCCGTTGTCCCTCACCTGTTTGCCTTTGTATCCGAAAACCCGATACACTCCGCCTTGAACATTGACTTTGACGGGATAAAGGTGATCCGGCGATAGCCTCGGGATTTCCGGAACCCTTCCGAGTCAGCAGGTACCTCATGGTCTTCAAAGATACTCTGATCGCTTTGCTCAACAGGGAGTTCAGGAACTGTCGGCTGCCCACTTGCTTCCATATGAGAGAGTTGATGCCCTCTATACCGTATTGAGTGCATTCATCAACATCTATTTCGAGGGCGGCTTTCAAATGGTCCTTTGCCTTTCGGTAGTTTCTTCGCCGCACAAGAAGAGTAGTGATCTCCATGCGAGATTTGACGTAATTCGGATTCAGTGCAACCGCGGTCTTCAATTCTTGTTCAGCCTCTTCGTACCTCCCGTCGTTCTTGTAGAGGACGCCTAGTTGATGTTTGACGTATCCGTAGAACGAGGTGCAGCGTGGAATGGCTCTCTCCAGACGATGGTAAAACCCTGACCGCCCTGCCGGAATGGCCTCGATTCTCTCGTTGCCTCGTGGACAAGTCCGCTCCGAAGTGTCTTTCAGGGCCCCGATCCCCGCCATTGCCCCCAGGACCTCGTCAAAGAGTTCCGACACGCCGGCCGCGGTCGCCTCTTCTCGCACGGGTCTAAGATCACCACATTTAATAAACATGACCGCGGCCAGTTCCGGTTGTTGAAGATCAAGGAGGCTTTTGGTCAGCGAAACATAGTAGAGCGAAGTCGGAAAAAGGGATGGAGATCGGAACAGATCCGGCTTGTTTCCATCCTGAGGAGTTTGTGGATCGATTTGATCGGCCAATCTGACCAGTTCACGGAAACGATCTGTTTTTCCGAGAGGCAACCACCTGGTTGCGATCGATTTTATTCCACAAGAAAGCATCCGCCTCCTCTGAGGATTGAGCACATCGTAATCGGTTTGCATTCTCGTAGCACTCATCATGAGCTCGGATTCTCGGTACGCTATGCGACCCTCTTCCCCACTGGATGAGGCTCCATGCTGGCGATACAACGCCAGAACCTCCGGATGGTAAGCTATCACCTTCCCCGCCAGTACGGATCGAAACCATAGATGCCAATCGATGCATTTTCCAGCCATTTCTTCGGCATAGAGCCCTACTTGCTCGAACACTCGTCGTCTGAAAAGAGTAGAAATGGTACAAAGCGCACATATGAAGCTTAGTGGCTCCAACCAGTCATTCCAATTGCGATAAGGTCGCCAGTCCTCGGCCAGCGGATGAAAAACATTGTCACCGTTAAAGGATAATGCCTTGGAGTGAAGGATGTCTATTTCCTCATGCTTCTCCATATACTGAACCAGAGTCTCTATCATGCTGGGAAGCATCACGTCGTCCGAATCCAAGCAGAAGACATATCCTCCCTGTGTCATTCTGATCCCGGCGTTTCTTGCTCCCGGCAATCCTGTGTTGTTCTGATAAACGTATTCCACTCTTCCCGAGAAAGATGCCGCGACATCGCGAGTCTCGTCGGTAGATCCGTCATCGACAACCAGGATGCTAATTGGATGGTAAGTCTGCGCAAGTGCTGATTCGATAGCCTGCCCCAAGAAATGGGCCTGATTATAGCAAGGGATGATGATGTCAACTAGTCCTGTTTGCATGTAGCTTGAATGTTTTGAAGTAATGTTCAACGCCTCTTCAGAAAACCCTGGATGAATCTTCCGATCCGTTGTTGCACGCACCGTAACCGTTCACCGTGAACCGTACAAGCTCCCGGAACTACGTATGGGGAGCTACTAGGCGTAGGGCCAATTTGCGAGCCGGTTGGTGTGGGAGCTTCATTATTGGTCCGTAGCGGTCCGCCGGGAGTGGGTGCTTCGAGAAGCGTTTTGGGTTTATGCCTTGTACGGGGACACGGGGATATCGAGGGATGGGCCTACTTGGTCGAAGAGGATATATCTTGGAGAAACTATTGACACCACGTCGAGTGGGCCCTCCATCCTCACCGGGGGCAGAAACGCTTCAAGCCCGGGGAACCATTACCGTGCATCTATCGTCTCAGCTGTGTCTCGTAACCAACCATAAGCCGGTACCCGGGGAGGACCAGGGACTTCAGATGCTGAAGCGAACAAGAGACCGTTGGATTGCACGCTGGGACCAACCTCTGTTTAGCCCTTGAGAAAATGTACTTTCCTTCTGGAGCCATCCCATTGAACGTTTGGAATGAGGACGTCGGCTCGGGCGAGGATGCGGTTGCGGTATTTCATGAGGTCCTTGATCATGATCTCCATCTCCGCTTCCATTTCGTGTGAGGGCTTGTAGCCTAGATCCAGGAGATGCTTATGATCGGGTTTGTAGTAGTGTTCTTCCAATTCCGCTCTAGGATTCTCAGTATGACGCACTTCCACGGAAAGTCCAAGCTTCTCCGCAACTCGCTTCACTTTCCAGGCGAGTTCCGTTATGTCGTAAACTTTCTCGAACTGGTTGAATACTCTACACTCCCCGGCCTCCGGCGGATTCTCCACAGCAATGGTGAGGCACTGGACCGAGTCTCTGAGGGGTAAGAACCCTCTCTTCTGGTGGCCCTTGCCATATGGAGTGAGGGGATGCCCGATCACCGCCATAGAGCAGAAGCGGTTGATGGCCGTGCCAAAGCATTGATCGAAGTCGAACCTGGACAGGAGTCGCTCGTCTTCGCCCATTTCGTTGATACGGGTCCCAAAGACCACACCCTGCATTATATCGGTGCTCCTCAATCCCCAGACGCGGCAGGCCATCATCACATTGTTTGAATCGTGGACCTTGCTCTGATGATACCAGCTTCCCGCCTGCCTCGGAAATGGAAGGTGGTCTTTGCGCCCTCGATACTCAATCTCGAAGTACCCCTCCGGGATGTCTATGTTGGGAGTGCCATACTCGCCCATGGTTCCCAGCTTCACGAGGTGTGCTTCCGGACAGACCTCTTTCATGCCGTAGAGCAGATTGAGCGTTCCGATGATGTTGTTGTTCTGAGTATAGGTCGCGTGCTGCACATCGATCATGCTGTACGGCGCCGAGGGTTGCTCCGCGAGATGGACGATCGCTTCCGGCTCGAATTCCCGCAGTATGTTCCAGAGGAAATTGTAGTCGAGCGTGCTTCCCCGTCGATACATGAGATTTCTGCCGTGATTCTCTCTGAATGCTTCCAGCCGCTCGGTCATGCGCCCAATGGGTGTTGCGGACTGTGAACCCATTTCCGCCACCCAATCGCGCCGGGAATAGTTGTCGCAACCCGATACATCATGATCCCTTGCCACGAGATACTGAGCGAGACTCCAGCCCAGATATCCGTCCACTCCACAGATCAGCACTCGCATCTCAATGTCCTTTTGTATTGTGTACGTTCAGCGTCACGGTCATTCCTGAGCAGTTCGAGCGATTGGCCCATCCTTCAGTACTCTCTTCGTCCCCTTGAAGAACGAGGAGGCTGCATTCTTGAATCGGGCCCATGAATAGTTGGTTTCGATGAATTCCTTAGCTCTCGCTCCTCGTGCATGGATGGTGTCGTTGTTTCCGGCAATCTCCCTCAAGACTTCCTTGACTCCTTCCGCTCCTTTTTCGTTGTCCACTATCCAGCCGTTCTCCTCATTGACCAGATCTCTGATTCCCGGCCCGTCTACGGCAATAAGCGGAATTCCATTTCCCATGACCTGAATGGGCACAATAGGAGCCTCCAGAGATGAAAACGGGTGAACAAAAACGCTATACTCGTTCGTCGAGAAAGGCCTCTTGGGCCCGAGCGGGACTCCGCGACGAATTCCCTTCATGGATGTCAAACAGGAGAAGAATCCTGAAAGGGCAGTGCTACCAAAGTTGTACAGATCGAGATGGAAGTCGATTCCCTCTTGCCGCAGATCCCGTATCGCACGAATAGCGCGGCCAAAGTCTGCACCGGCACATGATCCGACGCACGCACATCTGAGGGCAGATCCCGGTTTCGACGTGTTTTCTCGTGGATCATGGGATTCGCCGGGAGCAAACAATTTTGGCATAAAAGCAGGAAAGAAAGGCATCTGGTGATATTGGAGCACGGGAAACTCCACCCCAAAAATCTCGGAGAGACAGTGCGCATAGGCCGAGGTGTCCGTTGAGATTCCGGCAATGAAATCCAAGAGGTCGGGATAGCGGGTGAGTTCGGGCCCGACACCGGTGGGATGTCCAGATCCCGACCCTGTAAAGAAACTGGCGAGTACTCTCCTGTCATGAAAGCTTCCGGGAGCTCTGTCGAGAATCTCGAAGGTCATTTCGGAATGCATCACGTGGAGATAGTCGGAATCTGTCTCCAAAAGAAGTCGGTGTAGGAGACGGATTCGCTCTTCACGATCCAAATCCACATTGCCTAAATCGATATGAGTCGCGCCCCTTGGGAGCAATTCGACCCAACTGTTGGGAGACTCTTCAGTAGTGATGACAAAGGTGGGGTCTTCAGCCGCGTGAATGTAACACAGCGCATTGACCACCACGTAGTTACCCGAAAGGTTTGGCAGGAGGAAGATCTTTGGCTTTCCTGCCTTTACCAACTTTGCCATGGCTGGAGTAACAGCCCGTGCTAGCCGGAAGCCGGTGCCCGGCCTTACAACCGTTGGTCGTTCGACACTCTCAAGAGTCGGTTCAAGATGCGACAGTTCACGCAATTGCCGGAGTACTGAGTGCGGAACCTCATCAGGATCCGAGTTTCGGTTCTTCGCTCTCTCGCTTAATTTGTGGAGACTGTTCTTAGAGGCCACCGTGATCTCGAACAAGAGTCGATGCTTGCGAAAGAGATGCTCTGCAATTTTCTGTCTCCGCCTGGACAGAGAAGTTTCCAGCGAGCGGGGTATTAGTTTCAAAAAACCGGTTTTCCGGGATGATTCCAGGAGATGCGAATATTCCCCCGACAGTATCTTCTTGTACAATAAGTTGGGTCTCACAACTTTCCCGGTCATAAAATTAGTCTGCCATAAAGATCGTACAATAGGCTTTTGGCGGTGGGCTGCAACGGTATCAGGAACAAGTACGTGCTGATAGCCAGCAGCGACTGTTTCACAATTCCATAACCAATCTTGAAAAGCAAAATTCTCATCGTTGGGAACAGAAGGAACCTGGGAAAAGATGTTCCAGTGCGCCATCGAGATCACACACCAACGATTCCTCCAAATGAGATCTAGGAACGCCCGCTTGTCGGGATTGTAGCGTAGTAGATGAGCCTCAACGGGAAAATGAAAAAGGAACTCTGGATGCGCCACAAGATTTTCGTCTCTAACAACCACGTCGTGCGCCAGTGAAAGCCACCATTCTCCATAGAGGTCGTCTCCATCCAAGAGCGTGATAAATTGCCCTCTCGATCTCTCTACTCCATAGTTCCGGGATAGGGCCGGCCTTCCCAGTTGAACTTGATGTGCTGACACTCGTGGCGAAAGTCGCTCCGACCACTTATTCACCGCTTCATTGAGAATTGGATCCGTAACCTTATCCAAGATTGCTATCAGTTCTACTGACTTCCCGTTCTGCTCCGCGTGGCGGACTGCCCGCTCCAGAGATTTGAACGTTCGATGTGCAACCCTGCCTTCGTTATGGAAGGTCACGATCACGGAAATGTCAAAGGATCTTTGCTGGTCGGATGTTGTCGCCATCGCCTTGTCCCTTTCCCCTGTTCCACATGTCAGTCGGCTTCGTCTCAAGTCCTTCGCATCAGATGAACGAGTGTCGAGATCGAGTCATGGTCGTACTGCGATCTGGTACAAGGACTCGCGGAAGCCGTTTAGCTCAGTTTGTGGCACGGGGATTCACTTGCTGTTCCGGAAGGTGTTTGGCATTGAGGTCGGGATCTGGTGAGTTCATGGCGAACTGGAAGAGGTGTGCCGGCTGGGTGCAACAGACCATGCGCTGGGCATATCCAACCAGCCTTTGCCCATTCAGGATCCGGATTCGTTTACCCACGGCAGTCTAGTCAAACTGCGATAGACCTTCCGAATACCGTGTGCGCCTCTTCGACCCATTGTCTCACACAACAAGCAGTAGATGAAATCCTTTGGGTGCTCCCTCCAGTATCCAGGAGGATGACGCGGTAAGCCGTGCAGACTTCTTGCCCATCCTCTTTCGAAGATTCGGTCCATCTGGTTTTCAGGACGATTGCTCACTCCTCCCAGCGTCATGGCGCTAACCATAATGCCGTCCAGAAAAACAGGCGTACTCAACTTCAAGATTCTCAAAACGAATTCAAAATCCCCGGAGATGCGAAAGTTCTCGTTGAACCGACCGACTTTCTGGAAGACGGTTCTGCGGTAGAATACAGCCGGGTGAGGTAAGGGCATTCCGCCTCCCTGATCGATCATTTTCCTGGCCTCTTGCCACGGCCTCCCGCGTACCCGTTGCACTGACCCAGACGGGGAAGTCAGTACCGACTGCCCATAAACAAGAAGAGTGTTCTCGGAACAACATCTCACTCTCGCCGCGATCTTGCTCAGCACATCGGGTGACAGGAAATAGTCGTCACTCCCCATGAAATGGATCCAGTCCCCGTTGACATGGTCCAGGGCTCTGTTCCAGGCCTGGTACACTCCCGTATCCTGCTCGGATTGCCAATGGTGGATTACCTCGCCTCTGGCACGAAGTATGTCAACCGTTCCATCGGAAGAGGCGCCGTCAACGATGATGAGATCTTTGTTTGGGTGATCCTGATTCTCTATACTGTCTATGCACCGATGCAAGGTGTCGGCTGAGTTGTAGGTGGCTACCACAATTGAGAATCGGACCGTATTCTCCAACCTGATGGAATCTCTCAATTGTGGGGATAGGGGACCGTTCCTCGTATTCATGTGTTCAAGCGCCAATGCGTATTGAAGATCTTGGCCCCAGGGCATTGTCGTTTACGTAGCTGCCGAAACTCGTCGGTGTCCGTAAGAACAGATGATTGGGAGATTTTAAGATCACGCTTGAGATCGCAGAATCTCCTCAAAGAGGTCGGCATAGCGAGCGGCATACGTCTCTGTGCTCAAGTGTTCTTCAGCCCTCTTCCTCGCCTCTACGGAGAGCCAATGTCGTCTGTCGGCGTCTTCCAAAATCCATTCGATACCGTGCGCCAAATCGTCAGTGTCAAATGGCTTGGCCAGGTACCCCGTGCGGTTGTGATCAACCACCTCTGGAATTCCTGATACATGGAAAGCCACACAGGGCGTGCCACAGGCCAGCGCCTCGGCCAGAGTTTGGCCAAAGGATTCCTGTGTAGAGGGGGCCACGAACACATCCGCTGCGGAATAGTACAACGCCAGGCTCACGTCATCGGTCACGTATCCAAGATATCGTACCGACATACCGAAGCCGGGTGGATCGTCAGGCTCCGAGGCGCCAAAAACAACGAGTTGCGCCTTCTCCTTCCAGCCATTTGATGCCAGTTTGCGTAAGGTCGGCTGAAGCAGGTGCAAACCTTTCCTCTTGTCAGTGGTGCTCATCCACGCCCCCATCATAATGATCTTCTTGTCCAGGGGCAGATTGGTGGCGATGCGTGCCCAGCGCTGGTCCAGAGGCTTATAGATTGTGGTGTTCAGTCCAGGGGGAATCACTTTCATTCGTCGGTCGGCGAAGAGAGAACTTGAGGCCGCACAATCGGCAAGCCACCGGCTGGCGGTCACGCCGGTAATGTCAATTCCGGCCCAGGACTTCTTCTTTCTATTCCATGTCCATCGTGTCACGTCCCATTCTCGTCTTGACAACAGCATAGGACAAGAACCACAAGATCCTTGGAACCGAAGGCAGGACTTCGGATAGTGGCACCCTCCGGTAAAAGGCCAGAAATCTGCGAATCTCCAAACAAGAGGGCGATGAAACTGAGACAAGGCCTTGACGGGGACAAAACCGGCATTTATCCAGTGAAGGTGAATCAGGTCTGGTTTCTGTGCTTCCACCTGACGGGCTATATCATTGCTTAGCCAGCCAAGACTCATCATGACCCGCTCACGATCGCGATAGAGCCTCAGGGGGAGATGGTCCATATTCTCATAGCGAGCTCGCCATCTGTTGACTAGTCCATTGGCACTGCAGATGACAGTACTGTCCTGGCCGGTCTTATACTGTACAAGCATTCGCGAGTCTATTCCCAGAGACCGCAGTCCCGTATGCAATCGATAAGAAGCCAAGGCGGCTCCTCCTCGAATATCATTGGTGCTGACCAGCAGAACCCTCAACTCTTTTCCTCACTCAAAGGGCCGCATCCCAAGGGCACGCCAGGGAAGGAAGAGACATTGCCGGCCGCAGGAGCCGGAGTTTGTTGTTGGCCAATCCCCGGGAAGATAGGGGAAGTGCCGTTGGCATCCTAAGAAACAGTTTACACGACACGCGAGCCTGGTTGGATACGATGTGGAGCAGCCGCCGGCCGGTTTCTCGTTTCACCCCACTTCACCCAGGGTAAGATTTTCTCGGGGCACACTCTCTCTTTGTAGTTGCTGATGAAGCTGATCATGTTCTCCAGGGTCTCACTCGAAAGAAGATGTGGTCTGAGTCCCAGGTCGATCAAGCTGGTATGCTTGGCATTGTAATAATGATCCTCGCTTTCGATCCTGGGGTTTTCCAGGTTTTGGATCCCGGTCTTCAATCCCATTTTACCGGCTACTTCGTTTACCATCTGAGCCAGCTGCAGCACTGAGAACTGCTCAGTGAATTGGTTGAATACTCGAAACTCTCCAGGGTCGGCCGGGTTCAGAACAGCCAGTTCCACACAAGCCAGTGTGTCACGGATGTTGAGGAAACCTCTGGTCTGTCCGCCGCGCCCATACACGGTGAGAGGATGCCCTATAAGAGCTTGCACACAGTACCTATTGAGACACGTGCCCCAGATACCGTCATAATCGAACCGGGTCGCGAGTGCGGGATCACGTACGGTTTCTTCGGTGGCCAGTCCGTAGACGACTCCTTGATTGAGATCGGTTGCTCTCAATCCCCAGATTCGGCAACAGAACATAATATTGTGACTGTCATGGACTTTGGACAGATGATAGAAGGACCCGGGTTGTTTCGGATAGGGTAGCACGTCTGTGCGCCCTTTGTGCGTGATCTCTATGTAGCCCTCTTCAATGTCTATGTTTGGGGTTCCATACTCGCCCATTGTGCCAAGTTTGACCAAATGCGCGTGAGGTGTCAGATCTTTCATGGCATAGAGAATGTTGAGTGTTCCTTGCACGTTGTTTATCTGCGTCATGACGGCGTGTTCACGGTCGACCATGGAGAAGGGGGCGCAGCGTTGCTCTCCGTAATGAATTATTACATCCGGCTTGAAGTCTTTAAACGCCTCGTAAAGGAAATGGTAGTCGCAGATGTCTCCGACGGCAAAGTTCATGATCCGGCCCGAGATCTCGTGCCATGCCGCTACTCGCTCTTCAAGCGTGAGGATGGGGACCAGCGTGTCCGTGCTGAACTCAAGATCCCATGCTCTCCTCGCATAGTTGTCGATGAGCATGACATCATGCCCACGCGCGCAGAAGTGAAGTCCTGTCGGCCAACCCAAATAGCCGTCAGCACCCAGAATCATCACGCGCCGCTTCCTGCCACCCGTTGACGATTGCAGACCAGTCGTCATTGGACTTCTCCTTTCTTTGTTGCCCCGTCATCTGGTACTTCACACTTTTCTGGTTCGTCGCCATTGCATGTCGGTAACACCGGGGGACTTGCCCCCCTGGAGTTTATCGCTCTTGGGCCGCTGGATGTGAGGTTGTGGGGGGGAAAGGCAGGACACTTGGCCCTGCCCGTAATGCACTACCGGAGCCTCTGTCCGCGGTGCTTCGCCGTGATCCCCGCGGAAGCCATGCCGATACGGGTTTTCTTTGACACAGGCCTGACGGCGAGTGCCGCGGAGATCATTGGTTTGCATACTGGTCCTATTCCTTCGTAGTCCTCTGATTCGTGCGGCAGTTCTCGGTCGAGGATCTCGTCGCCGACCCGACTCCTTGGTACCGGCAGAAAACAACTTTCACTTTTCCCACATGCGGCCGCAGGACGAAGGAGCCATTTCCGACTGAGAATTTCCGCGAAGCTTGCAACATCAATAGGCTGGAGAAAATCAATCAGTCGCGCCGGCCGCGCGGATCAAGACATGCAGAAATCGCGAAACCATGGATGATGTGTCTTGTCCTCCAAACCAGCCGATGTTTACTCCGGTGCGGAAGTCTCTGCGCGCCTCACTGTGGTCGTCTTTCTTCTGGCCATTGAGGCGCCCTACAGCATTCCCGCCCACCTGTTCCATATCTTTGATCGGAAACCCGAGAACGTGTCGCGAATGGCGGACTTCAGATTCTTTCTAAACTGGGCCCGGTCCGTCTTCGCGAGGTCAATCGCTCTGGCCACGCTTCTACGGAATCTGAATCCACGACTCTTGTTCGAAACCTCTGATCTGATGGCTATGGCCTTTGCCCGGGCGTTCGTCAGATCCTCCGCATTGAGGTCGTTCACCTCGACCATGGGGGTCCCCCTCGCATAGGCGTCCCAGTTCATCCGTTTGCCCTCAATCCACCGCAATCCACCTTCGCCTCTGTCCGCCATCTCGAAAACCTGTGTCCCGGGATAGACGTCGAGCAAATGGATATGAGCCCAATGGTATGGGATCTCGTCCAGAAGCCTGAAGGTCTCTTCAATCGTCTGTTTTGTCTCGTAGGGCAATCCCAGAATTATGCTCACATGAACTTGAGCTATTCCTGCGGCTCTTGCCGCTTCCGTTCTTCGGATGATATCCTCTCGTTGGTAATTCTTGCGAGCTTTCTCAAGTACATGTTCACAGCCTGATTCGACGCCGAAGAATGTATAGATGCAGCCAGCGGCCTTCGCCAGTTTGAACGACGCCTCAGCCGATGTATCAATTCGCGTCTCAAAACCCCAATGAACCTTCTTGTGTAAGCCGCGTTTCATGAATAGCTCACAGAATCTCTCAAACCAGGCCTTGCTGGCACCGAAGAGACTGTCCTCAAAGTAGATCCTTCGAGCACCATGATTGTGGTGCAGCAGTTCTACTTCCTCAATAACGCTCTCCACCTCTCTCACTCGATACCGTCTCGTGAGCAACGGCATGCAGAACGTGCAATTGAACGGGCATCCCCTGGAGGCAAACACTGAGTACACAGGCTGAAATTTGTGATTCTCAGCGTTATACAATTTCGTATAAGTTCGGTAATCGACCAAGGACAAATCAGGAAAAGGAAGAGAATCCAGGTCAGTTATTGGTCCCCTCGGGCCGTTGTCTGTGACTCCCCCGGATGCCTCCCGCCACACGATTCCGTCAACCCCCTGAAACACGTCCTCACTGGCGGTGTAGCCACACGCCAATCGCTCATGGACTTCCATGATGGTGTGCTCGCCTTCGCCCAACGCCACAGCATCCAGGTACCTGCATTCATCCAACGTGAATTCAGGCAGGGCCGTGGCGTGGGCGCCGCCCAACAATACAAAGGCATTGGGACATGTCCGCTTCGCTAGCGCCGCTATCTCATACGCGGCGAGGACGTTAAAGGTCTTCGAGGTGATCCCAACGAGATCGGGATTGAACCGCCGAATCTCATCACCCAGGTCCTCGAAGCTCAGATTTGCTGCAAGTAAATCCAATACCTTGACTGTTGCCTTGGCCCGTTCTTTCAAGCAAGCCGCCATATACATGATTCCCATGTTGGGGGCCGGCAGGCCCACGCCTCCGTCTTCATGGGCACAGCCCGATAGAGAAGGCGTATCAATGAACAGGACGTTCATTGGAAACCTCGTTTCTGGACGGAAGCATTGGGGGACATTCCGTCTCGTTCACTGATTTCACGGGACGCCCAACCATAGGTCTCCACCATGGAACGCGGCCCGACATTGTCTTGGTCCATATGCTTGAAACGTCCCGGAAAGATCTCTACACCCATTTCAGGAGACATATCCTCAAGCGAGTGAGTTCAGTCTTGAAAACGCAAGGTAGGGAACTTCGTGTGCTCATGGCCAGCGTCTCCTACCCCGGTCCGAGGAATCATGTCGGTTCTTGGTTGCGCTCCTGAAAGCGATACCGGCGTCCACACCTTTACGCTTGTCGCCATCCGCTGATTTGACCCAGCGTAGCCTATACATATCCGCACCGTTTCAAAGCTCTTCCCGATACATCCAGAAAGAACGAATGCAGGCTGTCCGAGAACACTTCTCGCCATTTGCCAGCCTTCCCGCTCACACCACCCGCGAACCCGACTGCTTGATTCTCCGGGGTGGCACGAATTTGGCTCCAAATCGTTTCCAACCGTGTATTCTCCACAGCAGATTTCAGCTTCTCACCGTCCGTTTCGTAACCCGCGAATCTCAGCATCTTGGCAAGTTCCCCCGCGGGATCGACGAGGATGTCCTCATACCGCACAAAGAGAAGCGGCTTGGTATCACTTTTCTGAAGCCATTCCATGACGTGGATATGCCAAGGTGACGGAAACAACCGCCCTGCGCACAGGTCCTTGACGAAATCCTCGAAGTCAGCTTTGTATCCGTATTTCTTGATGCACAAGTCGTAGTACGACACGCACACATCACGACCATCTCTAACAAGGTAAATGATACGGGGATATTCATGGATTGGAGTAAAATGGCTCTTGATTATTCTCGGCCTGGGCACTTCGGTCAGTGTATCAATATCCCCGGAATGCACGTCAGGGATAATAGCGTGAACCGATCTCGGGTCGCATTTCTTGTCAGGTGAGAGGTAATATGCCAACATCAGCCGTATCCACGTGTTTCCTGAACGCGGAAAAGAACACAGGAAAATGTCATCGGGAAGAATCCGGTGTAGCGGTTTGTTTGTTCCCAAAAACCGGTTCATCAGGCGATGGACCACGATCCGGGAACGACTAGTCAGGGTCATTTTCCAGATCCCTCCTGTCCCAGGCCAAAGACGGTTTGATCACCCCCCGCCGAGCGACATTCATGAGCGAGTCCGTAAGTGGATCGTGTTCGATCCGGAACGAGGTAACACCTGGGAGCAGCACTAGATTCTTGATTCCAGGCATCCCGATATTCACGGTCAATATGTAGCGACCCGTATTGAGTAGACCACCAGGAATGCGACAGCGGGCAACATACCGTCCCGGATACCTGGGCAGCGGCTTTGGATCGCTATCGGAATCGTATGCTTCAAAAATCCAGGTTCCACCCGGAGACAGCAGCACGAAACCCGCTCTGAGATAAGGGAGTTGTTCCAGCACCACATAATCCAACTCAATAGAGATCGGTTCTGAGCCGAGGAAGACACTTCTTTGTAAGCCTCGCTGGTCCCTTGTTGCAATCGCCATCAATCGAAGTTCTTTCACGTAGGGATTGGCCGTTCCTGAGGGCCATTCCACAAGCCCGGCCTCAGGTGTGCTTCCATTGAGATACTGGGAGACAACTTCAGTCGATTCCCCACGTGCTACAATTCCTCCCCCGCCAACCCACAAGCATTCTTTGCACAGCCTTTGAATGGCCTCCATGCTGTGACTGACAAACAATACCGTTCGCCCTCCCTGGGCAACATGCTCCATCTTCCCAAGGCACTTCCTTTGGAACTCGGCGTCGCCGACAGCCAGCACTTCATCAACCAGGAGTATTTCAGGTTCCAGGTGTGCAGCCACGGCAAATGCCAGCCGAACGTACATGCCGCTGGAATAGCGTTTGACTGGAGTGTCAAGGAACTGCTCAATTCCGGAGAAATCCACAATCTCGTCGAATCGCTCCTTGATCTCAGCTTTTCTCATGCCGAGCACCGCTCCGTTGAGGAAGATGTTCTCTCTTCCCGTCAGTTCAGGATGAAATCCGGTCCCGACCTCCAGCAGGCTGCCGACTCGGCCGTAGATCTTGGCTCTGCCGGAAGTCGGCCTGGTGATGCGGGAAAGTATCTTCAGGAGCGTGCTCTTTCCTGCACCGTTTCTGCCGATGATTCCCAGCACTTCTCCCCGCTGGACTTCAAACGACACGTCCTTGAGCGCCCAGATCATCTCCTGATCGGCCCCATCCTTACCGCTCAGACGACCTAGTCGCCTCAACGGGGCACGCACGGAATCGACAATCTTGTCCCGGAGCGTATCGTGGTGCGCTTTCTTGCTACCGATGCGATATCGTTTGCTCAATCCATCGGCTGTGATTGCTATGTTTCCCATTGCTATGTTGCTCTGCTTTTCTTCTCGTCCAGACCTGATTCCGGATCAAATGAGATCCGCGAAGTTCTCCTCGGTTTTCTGAAAGTAGATAAGGCCAAGCACCAAGATGAGTGCGCCGGATGCAGCGCTCGTCGCCACCAAAGGCCATGGATTGACGCCGGTTCCCAGGAGGGACCACCGGAATCCCTCGATGGCGCCCACCATAGGGTTGATACTGTAGAGGATTCTCCATTTCTCCGGCATCATGCTCGCCGAGTACACAACAGGACTTGCGAACATCCACACTTGAACCAGAAAGGGTACCACGTAGCGGACATCACGGTATTTGACGTTCAGCGCGGAAAGCCATATTCCCGCGCCCATGGCCGACATCACAGCAAGGGTCACCATAATGGGCGCCGCCCAAACGTTCGCGGATAATCCCACGTCATAGTACGGCAACAGGATGAAGAGCAAACAGCAGCCGATGGCCAGGTCCAGCAGAGACGCAACAATCGGAGCCAAAGGCATCATCACTCGAGGGAAGTAAATCTTTGTCACAAGCCTTTCATTGGCAATGAGACTCTGCGCGGACTGGCTGAGCGACTGGGAAAAAAAAGTCCACAGCAGTAGGGCCGAATAAACGAAGACCGCATACGGCAGGCCGTCGGATGGAAGACGGGCCAGACGCCCGAATACCACGGTGAATATCAACATCGCACTCAGAGGCTGAAGCACGGCCCAAGCCGCTCCAAGAATCGTTTGCTTGTAACGGACCAGGATGTCTCGCCAGATCAAGAGGAAGAAGAGGTCTCGGTAGCTCCACAAATCCCGCCACCGAGGCAGAGCGAGACCATGTGAGGGTTCGATTATTGTGGGCCGCTGCTCGGTCGTGTCGCCTGCACGTGGCGACTCAGTATCTTCTCGCATTTTGTTGGGTGCGGTCATAGGTTCGATATGTCTGTGGGCCAATGGTTCTCTACCATGCGCCACTCCTTGGTGCTGTTCACATTGATGTAGTGCTCACAGACCTCGAAGAGCTTGACGATTTCGCCATCGTCAATGGCGCACTGTATGAGGTCCGGAAGCTCCTTCTCACCTCTGCTGGGATTGATGGGAGTCAATTCCAGGTAGTCGAAGATCGATCCGCGGAACAGGATGTTGCCGGTTCCCATGAGTGGATTGAATGGCTTTCGCGGCTTCTCGATGAGCCGGTAGATTCTTTCGTCGGGCCCGCAGATCAGCGAATAGGTCCGGCTGATCATGTTGAGGTCCGGCTGAGGAAATACTCCGCAAACACAGAACAGCTTTTCTCTTTGAAACAGATCGAGCATGGCCCGATGACGGCCGCCCAGAATCACTTCATCCGCCAGAAAGAGGAAGAAGTCCTCCGCGTCGATACAGCCACGAGCGCATTCCATTGCATGCACCAGACCTCTCTGTTCCTTCTGGATGACGTAGGATACCCTCTTGCCTTTATAGCTGGTTCCGAACGTGTTGATGATGCTCTCGGCCCTGTAGCCCACGACTATTACAACTTCTCCAATCTCCTCCATTCTCGCGGCATTCTCGAGACTGTATTCTATGAGGCGTTTGCCATGGATGGTAAGCATGCATTTGTTCTCATGATCGGAGAGATCTTCCATGCGTTTTCCGCGGCCGCCGGCCAAAATGAGCGCTTTCACGAGGCGGATTTCTCCCGTATTCTTATGTGGCTACGCTTTCGTACATGGCCCTGGTTTTTTCCCAGATTACCGAATCGTCGCATTTCTTCATGATCCTCTGTCTCGCCTCCAGGCCCATTGCATTGGCCCGATCCTGATCTTCCAGGACCTTGAGGATCTTGTCCGCGAAGTCTACCGCATCAAGAGGATCGGCCATCCATCCTGAAACGCCGTGCTCAATGAACTCGGGGACTCCCCCTACCCTGCTGATAACTACCGGTTTAGCAAGCGACATGGTTTCTATCATGAGTAACGGCGACATGTTTTCATATTGCTCCGGTATCACCACAACGGCCGCCTTCTCGATATGTTCCTTTATTTCGGACGGCGGGAGATGTCCCGTGAATCTGACCCGATCCCTGAATCCGGCCGCGTCCATGATTTCACTGAGCTTCTTTTCGTATTCATATCCGAATCTTACGTTTCCCCCAATTGCCGTCAAATGAGCTTTCGGATGCTCTTTCAGCACCAGCGGCATGGCCTGGAGCAGTCGATGAAGACCTTTCCGCTCATTGAGCCATCCGGCAAACAGGATCATGTGCGGATCTCCGGGCTCGTCGGAATCGCCTGTCTTCCTGAATTCCAGAGGAAGTGTCAACGGCGCCACGTGGATCTTCTTGCGGGGAATCCCGTAGCCTTCAAGCACACTGCGCGAATGATCGGACAAGACGTGGAAGCCGTCCAGCATTGCCATGTACCGATCAAACACTCGCCTCCGGACGGACAAGAGAAGCTTCTGAAACACCCGGAACATGGGCGGCAGGCAATCTACACACCAGGGCCCGTGGGCCCTCTCACAGAAGGTCCTGTCCGGATTGACAAGCATCACCGTCGGGCAGAAGAGCCAATAGTCATAGATTGAAGCAATAGTCCCTTTGCCTGATTCCTTGGCTGCGCCAATGAGACTCAACGTGAGAAACTGAAAATTGTGAAAGTGGATAACGTCCGGGTCTTCCTGTCTCAGAATTCTGCGAAAAGCGCGTGTGGCCAGAGGATCAAACTGCACTGAATACCACTTGACCGCTTCCACATATCTTCTCAGAGCGGCGGGGAGGTAGTTTTCGACGATCGGGACTGATCGTGCGGGAAATGCAGGGCGAGAGATGTTGTCAGGCCTCGTCGTCACGATTGAGTTGGAATACCCGTTAGCCTGTGCAAGTATTGCGGTTCTGAAACAGGCCTGCTCAGCGCCACCCACATGCTGATGCGAATCCCTGAAATAGTTTGTGACATGAATGATTTTCAGATCGCCAAGTCCTTTTCGGGAGTCGCTCTCAATCCATATATCCGCACGCTCTTTACCATCAGATCGTCAGGTAATCGTTCACTGTGAATATGAGCTCGCCGCGAAGAACTGTGACCGCCAAGACACGAAGGAATTCCGGCTCTCATACGTTTCGAGACCGGACATGTTAATAGTTGCCCGCGCGGTCAACTGAGAACGATCTCCTTGAGCTTCCGGACCCCGGATCGGATATTGTATTCGTCCTCGATTTTGGCCCTGGCCTTTCTTCCCATGTTTTCCCGCAGTTCGGGATCATCGAGAAGTCGGGAGCAACACTGTGCAAAATCCTCAAAATCGGAAGCCAGGAATCCCGTTTCGCCGTGATCGACAAAGCGCGCCGCTTCCCCGTAATTGGTCGATACTGTCGGCTTTGCGCAGGCCATGTATTCGAACAACTTGGTCGGACTTTTTGAAGCCGTGTAACTGGTTCGGCTGATGAGACAGTAAAGACCCACGTCTATTGTGGCCAGGTAATCCGGCATCGATTCCGGGTCGATCCAGCCCATGAAGGAAACGGACAGGTCCTCGGCCAGTTCGGAAGCGCCCCTTTTGGCCTGTTCGCGATAATGGCCGTCTCCCGCCACCTGAAACAGCACTCGTTCATCGTTCAGAGAATCCAGGACCTTTGCCAGGAAGAGCACGTCCTCCACATTGTGCTCGGTCAGGAATGTCCCTGTCCAGGAGAATACTACCGTATCGTTTCGATTCCGCTCGCGCGAATTATCCCCGGGATGAAATAAAGCCGCGTCAGGGAAGGTGGGGATAATCTCAACTCGTCTGAAATGCTTTCGCATCTCACTCTGGAGCAAAAGGCTCGAAACAATACATCCCTTTGCCGAAGCGCGGTGCAGCGGAATGATGTCACGCAGATTGACGCCGGCCCCGGCCCCGTCCATGGATGTGTCGAACAGCCAATCGTCAAAATCAGTCCAGATCGTAAGACCCAGCGGATACAAGATCTTGAGATATGCAAGCGCTACAATATCGTACAACGGGACTTGAGCTATAACTATTCCGGCTCGATTGTGGATCGCAGCAAGCATCGCGCGGAAAATCAGGATCGTGCGGCGTCCTCTCGACATCTTCAGATCAGCTAGGCCCTTGTACCCGGCCAGGTCTTCCCACAGCGACAGCACGTTCGCGTCGCCCCCGATGCGCTGAAATTCTCTGCAAAAGAAATAGCTCCTCACGCGAGCGGGCGCGAGGTTGAAGCCCTGATTGGTCCAGAACAGCACCCTGTCGGAGATTCTCGGGAACAGTCGCGCGTAAATCCACAGCAGGGGAAACGAAACGATCCATCCGACCATAATGATGACAAACAAAACATCAAACGAGTTCAAGGACTTCAAAGCCCTTGAACCAACTGCCCACAATTTACTGCGTCCTTGAATCTTACCGCTTTTCCTGGTTTTGTGATCAGAATTTGCACTCGGCAATCGGAGGCCGCGTGTCGTCGCTATCGACGTCGGAGCAGGTATCCGAACAACCTAAAGAGGCCGCGAACGTAGGTCTTCGGATGCCCGACCGCCCTCCGGATCATGCTCGGCCAGTTACAGGGCGATCCCAAACTGTGCCATGTCCATGCACTTAGGGCGTCCATCAGAGCTTGATTGAGGTCCTCGTCGGTTAATGCTTCGGTTCGGTGAACAGCGCCTGTGGAACCGCTGTAATCTTCCCAATTCTCCGAAAGAATGCGCCCATCCTCTTTGAGCGTTTCATAGTAAACCGTTCCCGGAAAGGGCGTCGCAATGCTGAACTGTACGGAAAAGGGATCC
>Ga0190286_1000105_pt1 | contig 43443 bp, 40 predicted proteins | sample 48691834_MG_FD_183241 | JGI IMG/M metagenome (GOLD analysis project Ga0190286, IMG submission 183241) | Hydrothermal vent microbial mat bacterial communities from Southern Trench, Guaymas Basin, Mexico - 4869-18-3-4_MG | ecosystem: Environmental > Aquatic > Marine > Hydrothermal vents >... | reverse complement strand
TAACCAGATACTGGGCTGGATTTAGGAATATAGAGAGTGCAAATAGGGTTATTTATTTTTTAGTTGAAAGGTTTAATATGGGAATAGGTGGTTATAGGTTTTATGAATTTACACAATTTTATTGACAGTACCAATTTCTCTTACTTACTTCAAAGGTAGAGAAATTGTTGCCTTAGTCCCTTTACCAAGAGTGCTTTCAAATTGTAAATCTCCATTATGTGCTTTGATAATTCCGTAACATAAAGAAAGACCTAAACCCGTACCTTGCTCCTTAGTAGTAAAAAACGGTTCAAAGAGTTTTGCCAATACATCCTCAGACATACCTTCTCCAGTGTCAGCAACTACTATCTTAATCATATCTCCTTCACGAAAAGTAGAAATGGTGATTGTACCTCCTCCTCTCATAGCATCATAGGAATTTTTTAGAAGATTCATAATTACTTCCTGAATCTGCTTCTCATCGACCTTTACTTCAGGAAGAGATTTATATTTCTTAACTATCTTTACATTTCTTAAGAAAAATTGGTGTTCTACTAACTCTACTACTCCTTCAATACATCTATTGATATCTACCTCTTTCACTACTCCTTTACTAGGTCTAGAGAAAAGAAGGAGGCGCTGAATAATATCCTTGGCCCGTAAACTCTGTTCTACAATAATCCTTAAAGCTTTCTCTACTTCCCTGTTCTTTATTTCCTCCATAAGAGCAAGCTGAGCTCTCCCAGAGATAATCATCAAAGGGTTATTTACTTCGTGGGCCATATCAGAAACTAATTCTCCTAAACGAGCAAGACGCTGAGCCTGCTCTACCTTCTTCTTTTCAGTAATGTCATAGCCAAAAAGAATTAAACCTAAAACAGACTCTTGAGTACCTCTCAACACACTACTATCCCAAGAAATTTCCAACTCTCCCTTCTCTCTATTCAAGAGAGGTGCCCGGAAATCTCTAAACGTTTTTCCTACTAAAGCTTGCTTAAAAGCTTTCCTTACTTGATCTTGAAAAGAAGAAGGAACAAAAATGTCACACCAATTCTTTCCTAAAATCTCTTCCCTAGAGTATCCTGTAAGATTCTCTAAGAACCTATTGATAGTAAGAATATTCCCTTCTTTATCTACAACCAGAATTATACTATGGGCATTTTCTATAATATTCTCAATAAGAGAGGCTCTCTTCTGCAATTCTTTCTCCATTCGTTTCTCTTCGGTAACATCTTCGACTACTATAATCGCCTTCTCTTCATTATCTTCCTTTAAAGGAATACCAATAAAATTCCTTACTGTAGTCTTGCCTTTTAAAGAAGTATACTCTAAAGGGCCAACCTTGAAGTAACTACCGCCTAAACACTCTCTTATTTTTTTATCCAAACCTATCCTTTTATATCCTTCTAGATTGAATACATCTAAATCCATAAAAGCTTCTCTTGTATCACCAGAGATATCTAGCATCGCTTGATTAGCATATTCAACTTTTCCTGCTTTATTCACAATGTAAATACCAAAGGAGGCTCTATCTAAGATATTCTTACTCATCTGGTAAGCCTTTATGAGTTTCTCTTGAGCAAACCTTCTCTCTTCTTCATTCTGAAATGCTCGAGAAAGAATAGCAGTTATATATAGTTGAAAAGGAGTAAACTCCCTTCTCTCTTTAAAAAAAGCACAAAGCACTCCTCTAAATACTCTTCCCACACTTACAAAGGTACCCAAATAGGTCTTTACTCCCATATTTTTTATCAGCTCATTGTCGCGATAAGGAGAATTTTCTATATCAACTACTAAAGGATAATTAGCTTTTTTGACCACAATCTCACTACAAGGATTGCCTTCTTTAGGATAAACCAAAGGAAAATTAGGAGGGAGATTTGCTCCTTCTATTACTTTAAATCCATATTTCTCTTCTCTACTCCACACACAAATACACTTTCCTATAATTTTCTGAAAAGTATGTAAAAGTTTTTGAATATTCTCTCGAGGGTCGGCACCCAACTCTAAGAGAGCACCATTAACCTCATTTAAAATATTCTCCTCTGCTTTTCTCTCGGTTATATCAAAAGCTATCTCCATACGTACTAGTCTTCCATCAGGCCAAGGAATAGCTTGATCTCGGCAAGAATACCACCGTTTCGTTTTTGTATTTTGAAAATCCCAAACTACCACTCCGGTAGGATTTCCTTGAGAATCGATTAGCTTGAAATTAGTACAAAAGGAACAAGGACCATCTTGAGCTTCTTGAAGTACCTTGTAACATTTCTCTCCTACTACATCTCCAAATAACTCTTTTAGCTTCTCGTTAGCATAAAGTATTTCATAAGTCTGCATATCTGATACATAGATGTAAGCATCTAATCCTCTAAGCACTGCTTCAAAACGGAGGTTACTCAAACGAATAGCCTCTTCTACCCTTCTCCTTTCTTCAAGAATTCGCCATATGAACTTTGCACTCGCCCCATCTATTACTGTTATGCCTCTGTTTCTTACTTCACTTTCTAGAAGAGTCTGAACACTAACCTTCCCTGTAACATTAAAAATGATATCTATATCCTCTTTTATGAAAGTATTCCAGTGAGAGCTAAACCTAATCCCCAAAGATTTAGCCAACTTTACTGCTGAGGCATTCTCATCTATATCTACCAAACCCACTATCTCAATAAGAGGATCGGTAGAAAAAATATCTAAAAGAGCTTTTCCTCCTTTTCCTCCACCTACAATGAGGATCTTTTCTTTTCTGTTTGTTTGGGTATTTCTATTCCTCGAAGATATCATCAATTTTTCTCACTACTTCCTCTAATCTTACTGGCTTTACTAAAAAGTTTTTCTCACTATAACCTAACTGTCTTAGCTTCTGAGTATAGCTTCTCAAATCTAAAGACCCACTCATGATTAGAACTTGGGGATTCTTGTGTAACTCCTTAATTATCTTCAAGACCTGGATACCATCGATTTGAGGCATCTTGATATCTAAAAGAATGAGATCTACTTCTTGAGTCTTAATGGTATCTATAGCCTCCCTCCCCCCAAATGCTTTTAAAGGAAAGTAACCCTTGAAACTTAGAAACCTAGCTAATATCTCTACGATTTCTGGCTCATCATCTACGATAAGAATCCTCTTCACTTACTCCCCTTTTCTAAGGTTATTATATCACAAAGAGTTAGCGATAGACAACAAAAACATTACCCCCAAGATAAATAGATAAAAAGAAGCTAAATTGCGCAGGTAAGGAGTGGTACTCTTTATAAGAAAAGTGATTCTATTTAATCCCCAAGAGAAAAAACTATTGCTATAGCCATAGGGAAAAGAGAGAATAAAGAGAATATCGAAAGAAAGATAATTTTTAAAATAGGAGTTATCTCGGACCAGTTCCATAGAGGGATGAGAAAACCACTAGCCTCTAAGGCACAACCGAAACCTAAAAGAAACCCCCAAAGAATGTAGCCACCCCATACCTTATAAAGTCTTATGAAACATTTTCCAGAGAGATTAAAGGCTTTGTTATTAAAAATTAGTATAGCAAATATTATCATCACTAATCCACTTGCTAAGAAGATATACTTTAGAGGAAAAAACTTCTTAAAGTAAGTTAAAGCAACGTTTCCCAAGAGAGAATAAAAAAATAAAGATAAAAATCTAGAGAAACTAAAAAAGGTAGTGATAAGAAGAATACCTTTAACATTAAAAGGAGTGTTAATTAAAGTAAAGCTCAAAGGTAAAGCACAACTTGTACACCCCATAGATCCAAAAAGAATACCTAGTATCGCTGCGTTCATTAATGCAGAACGGTCAGATATTAGAGGATAATTCTCCAAAGGAAAAGTAAAGAGATATTCTCTTTGGAAATAAATTATAATTAGAGCAAGAAGTAAAGGATAAAGTACTTCTCTTATTTTCTTCATTTTTTAATTATTCTTACTATTGCTTTCTTCTCTCTAAAAAAAATCATTTTTTACTTCAAAACTTTCTTTTAAGAAGTAATCCTTTAGAAAATCTTCTTCTTTAATTGCTCTTTGTGAGTAAGGAAGTGGTTCTAAGCCTAAACCTAGGAATATCAATCTTTCTAAAGAGTAAGAAGAAATATCTGTAGAGATAATATCCTTTAAGCTGTACCATTTTTTACTTTTTGGAAAAAAGATTTCAATCTTCCATCCTTTAGATTTCCAGTAAGGAATTTCTAGTTTCAAAAGAGTATCAGTAAATTCCTCTAGAGCATAAGAGGTATTGATAAAAGAGTGTGTTTTTAAAAAACTTTCAAACTTTGATAACTTCCAGAAAGGGAAATTAAGAAGAAATCCATGATAACTAAAACTTATGAGAGAATTCCTTACTACAGTGATTTAACTTGCCTTCTAGAATGATGGCATCTTTAGAAATTTTTACTCTGTTGAGAGGCGAAAAGAAAGGAGAAAAAATTTTAAAAGAGATGTAGACGATAGCTGCCAAAAGGAAAGTTACTTCTATAAAAAAGTATCCTTTTGTATCTGAACATTAACTTATAAAGAATCTCTTAAGAGAGCTAAGATCTTGTGATGGATTAACTTATTGGTAGTTAAATATCCTATACTCTGAGGTGTGGGATAGGCTCCTTCGAAATCGGTAAATTTACCTCCAGCCTCTTGAATCAAACATACCCCTCCCGCGAAATCCCAAGGTCGATCGTGGTACTCAATCGCTCCATCTAACTTCCCTTCGGCAATGTAACCTAATACTCTTGCTGAGGAGCCAAACATCCTTATATTAAAGACCTCTTGAGCTAACTTACCTAAAGAATTAAGCATAACTTTAGGTGAGTACCTTATACTGGAGTCGAAAGAAAAAGAACACTCTTTTAAATTCTCTCGCAAAGAAGTGTAAATTCTTTTACCATTCTTATAACTACCTCCTCCCTCCTCAGCTACATATAATTCTTGTGAGGAGGGCATATATATTACTCCTAAGATAAATCTTCCCTTAGAAAACACTCCTATAGATACCCCAAAAATATCTATATTTCTTATGTAATTATGTGTTCCATCTAAAGGATCTACGATCCAGAGATAATCGCTATCTATATCTTTCCTTTCCCCTTCCTCCGCTAAAATTCCATGACGAGGAAATTTAATTTTTATCTTCTCCACAATAATCTCCTCTGCTCCCTTATCAATCTCTGTGAATAAGTTCCTATCTCCCTTATAGTGAATCTCTTTTATCTTACCAAAATTATCTAGTAAAAAATCGCCAGCTTCTTTTACTGCTTCTATTGCTAAATTTACCACTTTCTCTCCTTAGGCCTTCCCACAGGCATAATTAGCAATGGTTCCTCTTTTATATTTAAAATTCTCTTTACTTTTTCATCATAGAAAGCACCTACCGCAACTGTAGCCAACTTTAAAGCAGTAGCTTCTAGGTATATGTTCTGGCCCACATATCCCCCTTCCATCCAAACGTACCTTATGCCTCTGTTATCATATCGAGAAGTAGTAATAGAAAAATCAGCAGAGATTATGATTAATAAAGGAGCAACTTTTACCCACCTCTGATTGAGAGAAGCTCTTGAAAGTTGAGAACGACTATTACTGGAAGACAATTTAATAAGAGCATGTTCTTCTGAGTCGTACAGATAAATTCCTTCATCTAAACCATCTACTTCTCCTACTACTATGTAAAGAAAAATAGGATAAAGAGCTCCTGCAGATGGTACAGTTTTTCTACCCCAGTTATTCCTTCCATATCCTGCCCACAGGAGAGTAGATACCTCCTCCAAGGTTAAAGAGGAAAGTGAGTAATCTCTGATTGACCTTCTGAGACTTAAAACTTCATTTAAAGAAAACTTACCTTTCTCAGGAGAAGGTAAAGATATCTTTTCTTGAGAGAAGGAAATATTATTCATCATAAAGAATAAACAAAAATAGTATTATAGCCTCTCTCACCTTGTACGTTCTATTATAAAAAGATAAGCCTAATTTAACAAGAGGAAAATAAAAAACCCTGCACTTCTAAAAAGAAGCGCAGGGCTAAAATTTTTTTTAAAGATTAGTATTCAGGGTAAGCAGGAGGCTGCTGAGGGCTCTTTTCCTCTTTTTCAGGTTTTTCCGCTACTACACATTCAGTAGTGATTAACAAAGAGGCGATAGAAGCAGAATTCTGGAGAGCAGTTCTAGCTACTTTAGTAGGATCAATTATTCCTGCCTCGAACATATCACAAACTTTATTATTCTCTGCATCAAATCCCACGTTAGTCTTCTCCTTTCTAAGTTGCTCTACGATTACCGACCCTTCAAAACCAGCATTGGAGACTAGCTGACGTAAAGGTTCTTCCAAAGCTCTCCTAACAATACTTGCTCCAATCTGTTCATCTGCCTCCAATTTTAATTTCTCTACCGCAGAGATGCAGCGTAGGAGTCCAATCTCACCTCCAGGAATTATTCCCTCTTCAACTGCTGCTCGAGTAGCGTGAAGAGCATCTTCTACCCTTGCTTTCTTTTCCTTCATCTCTGTCTCAGTAGCTGCACCTACATTTATCACTGCTACCCCTCCTGCTAACTTTGCTAATCTTTCCTGAAGTTTCTCTCTATCGTAATCAGAATCTGTCTCTTCAATCTGCTTTTTTATCTGGCTAATCCTTCCTTGAATAGCGCTAGTCTTACCTGCCCCTTCAACAATAGTGGTATTTTCTTTATCTATTCTTACTCTCTTTGCTCTTCCTAAATCATCTAAAGTTACACTTTCTAACTTTATACCTAAATCCTCAGTTATTGCTCTTCCTCCAGTTAAAATAGCGATGTCTTCCAACATTGCCTTACGTCTATCTCCATAACCAGGGGCTTTTACCGCTGCGCAAGAAAGAGTTCCTCTTATCTTATTCACTACTAAGGTCGCTAAAGCTTCTCCCTCTATATCCTCAGCAATTATAAGAAGGGGCTTTCCGCTACGAGCAATCTTCTCTAAGAGAGGGAGTAAATCTTTTACATTAGAAATTTTCTTTTCATAAATCAAAATATAAGGGTCATCAAGTACACATTCCATCTTTTCTGTATCAGTAATAAAATATGGAGAAAGATATCCCTGATCGAACTGCATTCCCTCTACTACCTCCATAGTTGTAGCCATAGATTTTGCTTCCTCTACAGTAATTACACCATCTTTACCTACCTTATCCATAGCATCAGCGATTAACTCTCCAATCTTGCTATCTCCATTAGCAGCAATAGTAGCTACTTGGGCAATTTCTTTCTTATCTTTAACAGGTTTAGAAATCTTCTTAAGCTCCTCTACTACAACTTCTACAGCTTTATCTATACCCCTTTTTAAAGCCATAGGATTAGCTCCAGCAGCTACATTCTTTAGACCTTCTTTAAAGATTGATTCGGCCAATATAGTAGCTGTAGTAGTCCCATCACCTGCAGTATCAGAAGTTTTTTCTGCAACCTCCTTAACTAACTGAGCACCTATATTCTCATAAGGTTCTTCTAATTCTATCTCTTTAGCTACAGTAACTCCATCTTTAGTAATTGTAGGAGATCCAAACTTTTTCTCGATTACTACGTTTCTCCCCTTAGGACCCAACGTCACCTTTACTGCATTAGCAAGTATCTCTACACCTCTTAAAACTGTCCTTCTTGCTTCCTCATTGAATATCAGTTGCTTGGCCATACTTTCCTCACCTCCTCGAAAACTCTACAAACTACTCTACCACAGCTAGAACATCTTCCTCCCTCATAATAAGGTATTCCTGATCGTCTACGGTTATCTCTGTTCCTGAATATTTTCCATATAAAACCCTATCTCCCACTTTCAAGGATAGAGGAACAACTTTACCATCCTCAGTCCTCCTACCCTCTCCTACAGCAACTATTTCTCCTTCCTGAGGCTTCTCCTTAGCAGTATCAGGGAGAACGATCCCTCCTTTAGTCCTTTCCTTCTCTTCACAAGGTTTAATTAACACTCTGTCTCCTAAAGGCTTAATCTTCATAATCCCACCTCCTTCCATTACTACCTTAAGTTAGCAAACTATTCTTTAGAGTGCTAAATTATTTTACTGATGTGGAAAATGTTGTCAAGTTTTTTTTAAAAAAAATTTATTTATAACTTAATGAAAATCAAAAAGATATATAAGGCTAAATTTAGAGAGAAAATAAAACCCTCATTCCTTTAAAAATAAGGTTGGGTTCATAAATATAGGGAAAATTTAATTTCTTTAAGATGAGCTTGGCTCCTCCTCCTGTAATGATTATATTATCTTTGCTTATCTTTCCAGATTTAGCTATCCACCTTCGGTACTTTTCTACCCAGCTATTAATTAATAAAGCAAAACCTTCGATTATTCCCTTATTAATACTTTGGGAAGTACCTTTGGGTATCTTTCCTGAAACTTTGGGATTTACTTTGACTTTCTTACCAAGGAGAGCACAACTCCTCAGAGACTTGTAAGCTAACTCTATTCCTGGAAATATAAATCCTCCTAAATATTCTCCTCTCGAAGAAATAAAATCAAAAGTAATTGCTGTACCAAAATCAATTACCAATTTCGCTTTACCAAAAATTTTTTTAGCAGCGAAAACACACAAAAGACGGTCATTTCCTACTTCCTTAGGATTATACAAAGAGGAAATAGGAACTTTTACATCCTCACCTATCACAGTTACTTCTTTTGTTTTACCTACTTTCTTAAAGAGCCTTGTAAGGTTGGGGACCACAGAGCAAATAATAATTTTTGAAGAAGGAAACCTTTTAAATATTCCCTTAAGTCTTTTTCTATTGAGCTTATAAGTAGGTATTCGGAAATTTTTAACTTCTCTACCACTCTTTCGTATGGAAAAGTATACAGTAGTATTACCAATATCAACAAAAATCATCTTAGGTGGATAACTTCTAAAGCGCTAATCTTGGTAAGTTCTCCCTTATCGTTTCTAATGACTAAATTACCTTCATCAGTTAGATACAAAGCAATACCCCTAATTGACTTGCTATCTATAGAAACTTCCACTTCTCTATGGAGAGTTTCCATATAGATTTCTAACTCCTTAATTATATCTTTAATGTTTCCTTTTTTAAAGGAGCGATAAAGAATAAGAAAATTAGATAGTACTGCTTTTAGTATGGACTCTATAGGATAAAGCTTGCCTGTCTCTATAAAAAGGGAGGTAGTATTTTCAGGTAATTCTGATCTTTTTGAATTTATATTAACTCCTAAACCCAAGATAACAAAATCTATTTTTTTATAAGAAACTTTACTCTGAGAAAGCAAACCCCCAATCTTTTTACCTCTCACCAGCAGGTCATTGGGCCACTTTATGGTTAAGGGAACTATGTCTTTGAGAGCCCTTATTACCGAAAGAGCACCTACTAAAGGCAATAAAGAAAACTTCGAAGTAATTGGGGGACGAAGCAATAAAGAAGTGTAGATTCCTTTATCTTTAGGGGAGGCCCATTTTCGATTAAATCTTCCTCTTCCATGGGTTTGCTGGCGTGCTATTACTACAACGACCTCTCTTTCTCCCTTCTCACCAAGAGAGAAAGCAACGTCATTAGTAGAAGAAACCTTATCTAAATGAATAAGTTTTACTCTCACCATCTTATCATTTACCTTTTTTAAGAACTTCTTTAAGTTCCCCTATTCTATCTCTTATCTGAGCAGCTTTTTCGAACTGTAAATTCTTAGCAGCAATAAACATCTCTCTTTCTAAATAAGCAATTGCTTCTATAATCTCTAACTCTTTCTCTTTAAAATCTAATCGCTCTTTTAACTTTTCTTCTTCACTCAGATATACTTCTATTCCTTCTCTTATAGCCTTCTCCACAGTTTTCGGAGTAATATTATGTCTACGATTATACTCTAACTGAATTTTTCTTCTTCTCTCACTCTCCTGAATCGCTTTTCTCATAGAATCAGTTACTGTATCTGCATACATTAATACCTTCCCATTTATATTTCTTGCACATCGTCCGGCAATTTGAATTAAGCTAGTTGTGGAACGTAAAAACCCTTCTCTGTCAGCATCTAAAATCGCTACTAAAGAGACTTCAGGAAGATCCAAACCTTCTCTAAGAAGATTTATACCTACAAGACAATCAAATTTTTTGCTCCGTAAGTCTTTTAATATTCTAGCCCTTTGAAGAGTATCTATCTCAGAGTGAATATAGGTAACCTTTATACCTTCTTCCCTTAAGAAAGATGCCAACTCTTCTGCCATTCTTTTAGTAAGCGTGGTAACCAATGTTCTTTCTCGCCGAGAAACTCTCTTTCGTATCTCCCCCATCAAATCATCTATCTGATTCTTGGTAGATCTTACCTCAATTTCTGGATCAACCAAACCTGTGGGTCTTATAACCTGTTCCACTACTGTTCCTCCTGATAACTCTATCTCGAAAGAGGAGGGAGTAGCGGAAACAAAAATAACCTGGTTTATAAGCTCCATAAATTCATCAAATCTTAAAGGACGATTATCCAAACAAGAAGGAAGACGAAAACCATACTCTACGAGGGTTTCTTTACGAGACTTATCCCCTTCGTACATCCCTCTTAATTGAGGAATAGTAACATGGCTTTCATCGATAATAACCAGGAAGTCTTGAGGAAAATAATCCAAAAGGCAATAAGGACGGGATCCTGGAGGTCTACCGCTTAAATGGCGAGAATAGTTCTCTATTCCATGACAGTAACCCATCTCTTTAAGCATCTCCATATCGTAAAGAGTTCTGGTCCGCAGGCGTTCCATTTCTAAGATTTTACCTATTTTCTTAAAATAGGTTAACCTATCCTCTAACTCCCATTGGATAGTCTTTAAAGCTCTCTCTATCTTATCTTGAGGAATGATAAAATGCTTTGAGGGATATATCCCTACTTTATCTAGCTCTGCAATTTTCTTACCTGTCAAAGGATCAAATTCAAAAATCTTATCTATAGCATCTCCAAAGAACTCAACCCTTAAAGCCTTCTCTCGATAGGTAGGAAAAATATCTACACTATCACCTCTTACTCTAAAAACTCCTCTTTTAAAATCAAAGTCATTTCTTTCGTATTGTAGACTAACTAATCTACTCAAGAAAGAATCTAAAGAAGTAGTTTGATTTTTTTGAATATAAAGAATTAACTCCTGGTAATCTTGTGGAGAACCTAAATTATAAATACAAGATACTGATGCAACAACAATAACATCTCTTCGAGATACTAAAGAGCTAGTCGTAGAAAGTCTTAATCTATCCAACCTTTCATTTATGGAAGCATCTTTCTCAATATAAGTATCTGTTTCAGGTATGTAACTTTCTGGTTGATAGTAATCATAGTAACTCACAAAGTACTCTACACTATTGTAAGGAAAAAATTCTTTAAACTCTGCATAGAGCTGGCTGGCTAAAGTTTTGTTATGGGAGATAACTAATGTCGGCTTTTTCACTTTCTCTATCACACAGGCTAAAGTAAAGGTTTTCCCTGAACCGGTAACACCCAGAAGAGTTTGAAATCTTTTCCCTTTCTTTACTCCCTCTACCAATTTCTCTATTGCCTGAGGTTGATCCCCAGTAGGTTTAAATTTGCTTACCAATCTAAACTCATTCATTTATCTCTAGAGAGAAATCGAAGGAAGGAGGAGAATGAGTAATGCCTCCCACAGATATGAAATCCACTCCCAACCTAGCTATTTCCTTTACATTTTCTAGATTAACTCCTCCAGAAACTTCAATCTTTACCTGAGGGAAGAACTCATTTCTAAACTCTACCGATTTTCTTATTGCTTTTAAATTAAAATTATCTAAAAGAATTATGTCCGGCCTAATAAAAACTATCTTTTTAAACTCCTCAAAACTCTCTACCTCTATCTCTATCTTATGATTAGTCTTACTTCTTATAAGAGAAAATACCTGTTTCAATCTCTCTGTATTCACTTTCCTCTTATGCAATATTTTAGAAGCCCTAAGATGATTATCCTTTATAAGAATCCCATCCCATAGTCCCTGGCGATGATTGAAGCCACCACCTATCCTTACTGCATACTTCTCCAATGCTCTCAGAGTAGGCGTAGTTTTCCTGGTATCCATTATTTTAACCTTCGTGCCACTTACTCTATTAACAAACTTCCTAGTATAAGTAGCTATCCCAGAAAGAAGAGATAAAAAATTTAAAGCAGTCCTTTCTGCAGTAAGAATACTGGCAGCTTTGCCTATAATTTGGGCTACTCTATCCCCTCTGATTAGAAGATCTCCATCATTTTTAAAATTCCTAAACTTTAAAGAGAGATCTAGAATTTTAAATACCTTTTTAGCAATCTCTACCCCACAGAGAATACCTTTATCTTTAGCTAAAATTAATGCTTTAGTCTTTTTGGAGGAAGATATGCACAGAGAAGTAGTCAAATCTCCCCTTCCAATGTCTTCCTTAAGGGCTCTCTTTATCAGTTTTTCTGCTAATTTTTTCTCTTCTCTAGTCATGCAAAAATATCCTTAAGATACTTTAGACGTTGCAGATGGTTAGATAGATCAGTAAACTTCTCTCTTTGTTCTTTCACCTTATCTTGAGGAGCATTCTTTATAAAGTTAATATCTTCTAATCTCTTCGATATATTCTTAACATGAACTTCCAGATCATTTATCTTTTTATTTAACCTGGTCACAAACTTCTCTCTGTCAAATGAACTTAAAGATAGATTAAATTCTAAATTTTTATTCTTAAAAAGAACCCTTTCTAAATTATCCTTAAGCTCTAATTCTTTTAAATTAGCTAATCGCATAACCCATTTTTTGCTCAGGGAAACAAAATCTTTACATCTCTTACTTACCTTCATTGTAACTATTAATTTTTCTGAAAAAGGTATACCCAAATCAGCTTTTAGATTTCTTATCTCTCTTATCATTCTAACTGCCGACTTCATAATTTCTAGTTCCTCATCTTTTAATACTAACTCTACCTTATTTGGCCAACTTGCTACCATAATACTTTCCTCTAGGTCTAACTCTGTCATTGATCTTATAAGTTGAAAAATATGTTCACTTATAAAAGGCATTACAGGATGGATTAACTTGAGAAAATAAATAAGACAAAATATCAACATCTTTGCTTTATGGAGATTAAAATTATCCTTAGAGATTTCTATATACCAGTCACAGAAAATATGCCAAAAAAACTCGTACATTTTTTTGACAGCCTCGTTTATTTTATAAATCTCCAAATATTTAGTTACTTCCTCTACAGTTTGATTAAGGTGGTAAATTATCCACTTATCAACTAAATCCAGATTATCTTTTATCTCTAAATCCCTAATAGCAATATTCTCTTCTTTTATTCTAGTAAGGATAAATCTTGATGCATTCCATATTTTATTAGAAAAATTTCTACCTACCAAAAATTTTTCATCAGAAAGGTAAACATCTGCTCCTGTACTTGCTAACATCATCAGAGAAAATCTTAAGCTATCTGCACCAAACTTCTCAATTATCTCTAAAGGATCAATAATGTTGCCTAAGGATTTAGACATCTTAAGCCCCTTCTCATCTCTCACTGTACCATGAATAATTACGTTCTCGAAAGGTATTTCTTTTGCAAACTCCAAAGAAGCCATAATCATTCTCGCTACCCAGAAGAAGAGAATTTCTGAAGCAGTCACTAAACACGAGGTAGGGTAGAAGTAATCTAATTCGGGTGTCTGCTTTGGCCAATAGAATACAGCAAACGGCCATAACCAACTAGAAAACCATGTATCTAATACATCTTCATCCTGAACTAAATCTTTGGAACCACACACCGGACACTCAAGAGGTCTTGTTTTAGAAACGATTATCCCTTGGTTATCAGAAGAGGTATCTTCGCTTAAATTGTTTTGACACCTTTTACAATAATATACAGGCAGGCGATGCCCCCACCAGATCTGACGAGAAATACACCAATCCTGAATATTGTACATCCAGTTGAGATATACCTTCTTCCATCGAGAGGGGTAAAATTTTATTTTATCTTCCTCTACTACTTTAATTGCTGGCTCAGCTAATGACTTCATCCTCACAAACCACTGAGTAGAGAGTCTAGGTTCGATTAAAGTACCACAGCGATAGCAGTGACCCGCGCTTATCTTATGAGGTTCCTCTCTATCAAACAATCTCTCATCTTTCAAAGTCTGTAAAATATTCTTGCGGGCTTCGAATCTATCCATCCCAGAGAATTCTTTTGCATTCTCATTCAAAGTAGCATCTTCATTCATTATATTTACAAACTCTAAATTATACTTTTTGGCTAGATTAAAGTCTAAAGGATCGTGAGCAGGAGTAACTTTAACTAAACCGGTACCAAAGTCGGGATCTACCGCCTCGTCCTCAATAACTCTAAGTTCCCTCCCTATTATAGGAAGGATAACTTTTGCATCTTTAAGCCATTTATATCTGGTATCTTTAGGATTGAAAGCCAAAGCAGTATCCCCCAACATCGTCTCTGGTCTAGTTGTAGCTACTACTACATACTCTTGTGTTATTTTTGAAGGGCTTTTTTTTACCGGATACTTTATATAATAAAGCCGCCCATCTATCTCCTTGTAAGGAGCTTCCTCATCACTCAGGGCGGTTTTACACCTTGGACACCAATTAATGATATATTTACCCCGGTATATTAAGCCCTTTTTGTAAAGTCTTACGAATACTTCCTTAACTACTTCAGAATACTCTTGATCCATAGTAAAACGGGTGCGTGTCCAATCACAACTTGCTCCTAACTTTTTTAGCTGTTCGATGATAGTTGAACCATACTTATGAGTCCACTCCCATAGAAGTTTTAAAAACTCCTCCCTACCAATATCTTCTTTTTTTAACCCTTTGTTAGATAAACTTCTTTCCACTACATTCTGGGTAGCAATCCCTGCATGATCAGTCCCTGGCATCCATAAACTTGCGTATCCTTGCATCCGCTTAAACCTTATCAAAACATCTTGGATAGTATTATTTAACGCATGACCCATATGTAAAATCCCTGTTATATTGGGAGGAGGAATAACTATACAGAAAGGCTTTTTGCTAGGATTGGGATAAGAAGAAAAGTAATCCTCCCTCATCCAGAAGTTGTAGATATTCTCTTCTACTTGCTTAGGATTATACTTTTTCTCTAATTTCATGTCTATTTAATTTACCTTAGGCAATTTTTTCTGTCAAGGACTATTGGGAAAGTAAAAGAAAATAAACTAGTTTATAAGCCTACTCTGTACACAGAGATGAATTCAGGAGGTAAGTAGTCTGCCAATATAACATCGCCTCCCTCATAAAACTTTATTCCTTTTTTATAGGCACGCTTAGCTTCTATTTTCAATACCACAACAAAATAGCCTTTTCTTTTCCCTACTCTTACAGCCTCTTCTAAACTCTTACTTAAATGAACTTTCTTTCTCCTCATCGGTTTTAATCCTTCCTTTAAAATCGACCTCAAGAAAGTTACATTTGTACCATGGTAAAGGATTTGAGAGGGGATAATCGCAGGATAGGTGATTTCAACTTCTATACTGTGGCCGTATAAGGCTCTTATTTTATTTCCTTTTATCTGGAACCTCTTTTTAGAAGATTTCTCTACTAAATTTACTATAAACTCCCTATCAGCAAGAGGGAACTTCTTTCTTACTACACTAACTACCTTATTTAAATCTGCATATCCATATTTATCTATTGCTATCCCATATCTAGAGGGATTGTGCCTTAAAAGATAACTCATAAATTTTGACACTTGCTTAAGCCTCTTATATACCAATTACCTTATACTAAAACTCTTTTAGGACGTCTCCCATCAAATTCTCCGTAGAAAATCTGCTCCCATGAGCCAAAATCTAACTTACCCTTTGTTATTGCCACAGTTACCTCTCTACCCATCACTGTCCTCTGAAGATGAGCACGAGCGTTATCTTCGCCAGTTAAATTATGAAAGTAATCCTTCTGAGGAACTATTTTATCTAACCAACCTCTAAAATCTCTCTTCAAACCTTCTTCTTCATCATTTATAAATACACTAGAGGTAATGTACATTGAACTTACTAAACATAATCCTTCTTTAATCTCACTTTTTTCTACAATACTCTCTACTACTTTAGTAATATTTATGAACTCAACTTCGTTTCTAGTGTTGAATGTTAAATATTCCGTATAAACTTTCATTAGGCTACCACATAATTCTTTAAAGTACCTATACCTTCAACCTTCACTTCTATTGTATCTCCTACTTCCATTGGACCTACCTTAGGAGGGGTCCCGGTAGAGATAACGTCCCCTTCTCTAAGGCTCATTATTCTGGAAATAAAAGAAAGCAAATGGAAAGGAGAAAAGATCAAATTCGCTGTAGTTGAATTCTGTTTGATCTTCCCATTTAGGTAACTGCTTATACTTAAATTAGAAGGATCTAAATCTGTCTCAACCCATGGTCCTAAAGGACAGAAAGTATCAAAAGATTTTGCTCTCGTCCACTGAACATCTTTTTGTTGAAGCTCTCTTGCCGTAACATCGTTTAGACAGGTATAACCTAAGATATAATCTCTAGCTTTATCCTGGGGTATATTCTTTCCAGCTTTTCTTATCACAAAAGCCAACTCTACCTCATAGTCTAACCTCCTAACTCCAGGAGGATAAATTATATTTGCCTCATTTCCTACTAACGATGAAGGAGGTTTTAAAAATATTATAGGTTCCTTAGGAATTTTCATTTTAAGCTCTTTAGCATGATCTCTATAATTTAAACCAACTAAAATAATCTTAGTAGGCTGTGCAGGAGCCAAAAATTTCTTTATTATCTTGGAAGGTAAATTTATACCTGCTAATCTAATTCTATAAAAAGGCGGCTCTCTCAATAATCTAATCTCTTCCTCTTCGAGGATACCCCACCTTACCTTTCTTCGATGAAGAAATCTTACCAAACGCATTTACTTTTAGTTATCCTCTTTAATTTTTCCTTACACGTTTTACAAAAATTAGTAGACTTCTTGTCAGTATCTACCAGACTATTAGAAAAATACATAACGCCTCGAGGGTTAGAACAGTGACTTAGGCCAAAACAGTACCCCAGCTCCTGATTTACCTCTTTAAGAATCCTTAAGTAAAAAGATCTTTATTAGGCTCTAACCCATAAAACTCATTTTTAAGACGTGGCAATGCAACTACTGCTTTAGAAGAGGTTGCAATACCAAAGATAAAATTTAATCCATTAGAATAAAGATCTCTCTATAAGCCCTAACGTCTTAACACATTTAAAATAGGGTTATTTAAGAATACATTCTCCTAAAAACTGGCTTCTCTCAGAATTAAAACATTCTTCGGGTATTTCTATCTTTTTTATAATATCTATCTTTGAGGTAAAAAGCATCTCTTGTTTTATACCCCCCTATAGCAACGAGATTAATTCTAAAGCTTTGTACCCATGCGAAATAACTCACTACTATCAGAAGAATGAAAACGATAAAACATACTTTACCTATAAAGAGAGTTTATAATAAAGGTGAACTCGGGGAAAGACTTATCTATACAGGTTACATCATCAAGATAAAAGCTCTCCTGAGAAGCCATACCAAATATCACTAAACTCATTGCTGTGCGATGGTCGGAAAAACTTCTAAATTTTACTGAATTTGTTTTCCTTTTACCTCCAACTTCTACCTTCCAGTTCTTTTTCTTATAAGGTGTAGCTTTAATATCTACCCCTGCCTTTTTTAAATTGTAAACCATGGAGCTTAACCTATCCGTCTCTTTTACTTTTAATTCCCTTAATCCCTTAATAATAGTTTTGCCCTTAGCAAAAGAGGCGCAGACCATAAGAATAGGAAGTTCGTCAATCATTAGAGGGATTTCTTTCTCCTCTACCTCTACTCCTTTAAGCTGAGATGATTTTACTAAAACATCTCCATAAGGCTCGAAGTAATTCTTTCTGTTGAAGATCTTGATATTCGCTCCCATTCTCTTTAAAACATCCAAAAAACCAACTCTAGTATGATTTAGACCAACGTTTCTAATCAAAATTTCTGAATCCTTAAGGAGTAAACCTAAAGCAATAAAAAAGGATGCAGAAGATATATCTGAAGGAATAAATATCTTACCAGGGGAGACCAGCTTAGATTTTTCAATAGTAATACTATTTGAGACTTTTTTTAGCTTCGCTCCAAATAATTTAAGCATCCTTTCTGTATGATCTCTCGAACATTGAGGCTCCACTATCTTTGTCCTTCCTCTACAGAATAGAGAAGCAAATATAATGGCGGATTTTACTTGGGCACTGGCCTGAGGCAACTTATATTCTATTCCAGAAAGGAAATCTGTAGAATCTATTTCTAAAGGAGGATACTCCTCTTTACCTTCAGTCTTACCCTTTATCTTGCCACCCATTAACCTTAGAGGATACGTTATCCTCATCATTGGTCTTTTTCTTAAAGAACCTTTAGCGTCTAATAAGGAAGAAAATCTCTGAGCTACAAGAATCCCACTTAATAATCTGATAGTTGTCCCTGACTCATAAGCATTTAGCTTAACTCTCTTAGAAATCTTAAACAGAGGACCTCGAGAGTTAACTTCTACCTGGCTTCTTCCTTTAATGTATTTAATCTCTACATTCAACTTTCTTAGACATTCCAAAGTAGCCAGAGTATCTTGACTATCCAAAAAGTTTATAATTTTTGTTTTACCTCTGGCTAACGAACTTATTAAAAGTGCTCGATGAGAAATAGACTTATCACCGGGAATAGTTATTTCTTTTTTTACTCTATATATAGGAATTATGGCGTACATCTTTCTTTAAAGAAATTTAAAAACCTTTCAGGGAGAGAGGACTCGAATTCTAAAAACTTACCACTTCTAGGGTGGTAGAGACCTAATTTTTTTGCATGCAATAGTAATTGGCTATACCCATCGTTTACTCCATACTTTTTATCTCCCACAATAGGATATCCTAAGAAGTTTAAATGAACTCTTATTTGGTGCATCCTTCCAGTAAAGGGACTTAAAGAAAGGAAGGTGGCATCTCTTAAATATCTTATCACCTTCAATAAGGTAAGAGCTTTTTTTGAATCTAAAAATCCTACTTTCATTTTAAAAGGATTTCTTCTATCTCTTGTTAAAGGTAAATCTATTCTTAATTCTTTTTGTTTTATTATCCCCCACACACAAGCACAATACTCCTTTTTCACTAACCTCTCTTTAAACTGTCTCAGAAGATTTAAATGAGCAAAATCACTCTTTGCTAATACCATAACCCCTGAGGTTTCCTTATCCAACCGGTGTACCACCCCTCTTCTTAAAAAATTAAGCGTAGAAAGTTCTTTCCCCATGTATATTAGAGCATTCACTAATGTCTTTTGATAATTTAAGTTAGGAGGATGTACAACTAAATTAGTCGGCTTATCTACTATAATAATATCCTCGTCTTCATAAATAATTTTAACATTTAGCTTGAATGGGTCTAATTTTTTTTGCTGTTCACAGTAATCTAGAAGGATTCTATCGTTAGGTTTTAAAATGTAACTAACTTTAACTTTTTTCCCATTAACTAAGACTTTACCTTCCTGGATGAGGGATTTTATTTTACTCCGAGAGAGATTGAGTAAATTATCTGCTAAAAATTTATCAAGTCTTAAATTATCTACTCTCTGAGATACTATTAACTTTTTTTGCATACTTTAATATGGAGGGAACTAAATATTATCAGAGCAACTCCTGTGCTTATGCATAGATCGGAGAAATTAAAAACCGGCCATATCCTTATATCTATGTAGTCTATCACGTAACCATATAAAATTCTATCAAGAAAATTAGAAAGTGCTCCACCTAAAATTAAACCATAGGCAAACTTTATTAGAAAAGTCTCCATCCTTTCTTTTCTTATAAATACTAAAAATAATACTATAAAGGCAAGACTAAGATAAACTAAAAGATTACCTTTATTAGGAAAAATACCAAAAACTGCACCCCTATTAAAGACTATGGTAATATGTAAGATATTTTTTATTAAAGGAATGGAGGTATGACCTAAATTTTTAAAATAACTTTTTAGGAGAGAATCTAAAAGAAATACGCAAAAAGAGACAACACATACTACCCCATTGGGATTATACTCTTCCTTCCTTCTCTAACTTCTCTTGGCATTTTTTGCAGTAGCGAGTATAAGGAATTGCATTTAATCTCTTCTTGGCAATAGGTTTGTTGCAATATAAACATATTCCAAATTTGTTCTCTTCTATTCTCTTTAAAGCCTCATCTATTTCCATAAGAAGTTTCCTTTCATTGGAAACTAAACCTAAATTAAATTCTCTCTCATAATTATCACTGGCTACATCAGCCATGTGGATGCTATATCCGGAGATATCTCCCGAAATATCCTTTTGAGACTTCATCAGAGTATCTTGGGATAAATCCCTCATTTGAGAAAATATCTCATCGCGTAAACTAAAAAGTTTTTCCTGATAAGCTTTCAATTCTTTTTTTGTAAACTTTTGTTTTCTTGCTTTCATATTCTTTCCTCCTTTAAGACATTTAAACATTTACCACAAATGTAAGGGTATTTCTTGTCTATGCCAACATCCTCTCTGTAATTCCAACAACGAAGACACTTTTTACCTTTAGCTCTTTTAATTTCTATTTTCTCCTTACCTTCTGTTATCTCTACTTTAGAAACGATAAAAACTTCTCTTAGAGTATCATCTAAGTCTTTGTAAAAGAGATACTTCTCATTGGGAAAGGTAAGTCTTACTTCTGCTTCTAGAGAACTGCCTATAATCTGAGATTCTCTCTTTTTCTCTATTTCCTTAAGGACTACATCTCTCAAAGATAAGATTTTCTCCCACTTCTTCTCTAGCTCTTTATCTCGATAATGAGAAGAAACATCTTCTTTAAAATTATGAAGGTAGATAGAAACTTGCCTGTCTTCCTGATTTAAAAATACCTTGTGTGCTTCCTCAGCAGTAAAGCTTAAAATAGGAGCAATCATCTTTATAAGGACTCTTAAAATGTAGTAGAGAACATTCTGCGCAGACTTCCTTTCCCTTGAATTCGGTGAATAAGTATATAGTCTGTCTTTTAAAATGTCAAGGTAAAAAGAACTAAGGTTAGTATTACAAAAGTTATAAACCTTTTGGCACACTTTATAAAAAGTGCAATTTTCATAATAAGCTAAAACTTCTTCGAATACTGAAGAGGTGAAAGAAAGCATAAATCTATCCACATCTTTTAGTTGCGAGGGAGATAATTTATCTCGGAAAGGATCAAAATCATAGAGGTTACCTAAAAGAAATCTTATAGTATTTCTTACCTTCCGGTAGAACTCTATAAGCTGATTTAAAATTTCAGGAGAAATCCTTACATCTTCGGAATAATCGCTAGAGGCTACCCATAACCTTAAAATTTCTGCTCCATAGTGAGTAATTATCTCTTGGGGGGAGATAACATTCCCTAATGACTTAGACATCTTCCTCCCTTCCCCATCTACCACAAAACCGTGAGTAAGAACAGATTTAAAAGGAGCACACTCTACAGTTGCTTGAGAAGGAATAAGAGAAGCTTGAAACCATCCCCGATGTTGATCACTTCCCTCCAAATACATCTCTGCAGGAAAAGAGAGATCGGGATTTGTCTTAAGTACTGCTAAGAAACTGGCTCCTGACTCAAACCAAACATCTAGGATATCCTCTTCTTTAACAAACTCTTTTGATTTGCATTTTGGACAAATAAAATTAGGGGGAAGAAAATTTTCAATCTCTATAGTGAACCAACTGTCAGAACCTTCATCTCTAAACACTTGACTGGCTATCTCAATTACTTTTTCATCTAAAACTACTTCTCCACAGTTTTGACACTTTACCGCTGGGATAGGAACTCCCCAAAGCCTTTGGCGAGAAAGGCACCAATCTGGACGAGTCTCAACCATTGCTTTCATCCTCTCTAAACCTGAGGGAGGAATCCATCTTACCTTCTCTACTTCTTTAAGAACTCTTTGCCGAAGATTGGAATGGTCAATCTTTAAAAACCATTGGGAGGTAGCTCTAAAGATTATAGGATTTTTGCATCGCCAACAGTGAGGATAAGAGTGAGTAATCTTCTGATGAAGTAAAAGGTATTTTCTCTCTTTAAGTTTCTCTATCACCTTTAAACTTGCTTCTTCAATGCTTTTTCCTGCAAATTCTCCTGCCTCTTTGGTAAATATTCCCTTTTCATTTACAGGCATTATTACTTGAAGGTTGTATCTTGGTACCAAAGAAAAATCCTCCTCACCATGCCCTGGAGCAATATGCACACAGCCACTTCCTTCTTCTCTGGAAACAAAATCTCCTAATACCACTAAAGATTCTCTATCAAAGAAAGGGTGCTCTAATTTTATATATTCCAGTTCCTTACCTTCAAATTCCTTTAAGATTTTTAAAGAAACTTTCAATTTATTCTCCAAGGAGGAGATAAGATCCTTAGCTAAAACAACAAATTTATCCTCTAACTTAGCTAAAACGTAAGAAAAATTAGGGTGTACTGCCACAGCTACATTAGAAATCAAAGTCCAAGGAGTAGTAGTCCATACTAAAAAGTAGAGTTCCTTATAAGAAGAAAACAAAGGAATAAATTGTTTAACCTTGAAAAGAAGATATATAGAATGGGACTCCTTCTCTTGATATTCAACCTCTGCCTCTGCTAAAGCTGTTTCACACTTATAGCACCAGTTTACTGGTTTTAGCTTCCTATGGAGATAACCCATCTTTACCAGATCCCCTAAAAGCTTTATTACCCAGTATTCATATTCTTTATCTAAAGTAAGGTAGGGGTGGGACCAATCGCTAAAACAACCCAGCCTTATAAAATCTTTCTTTTGTAGTTCTACAAATTTTAAGGCAAACTGAGCAGCTTTCTTACGAAAGTCTATAATATCCACATCATGTTTAGTTAATTTTAATTCCTTAAGTAACTGATGTTCTACAGGCAAACCGTGGCAATCCCATCCACAAATAAAAGGGCAATCATAACCTTGCATAAATTTAAATTTTATTACTATATCTTTCAATACTTTGTTTAAAACATGTCCAATGTGAATTAACCCATTGGCATAAGGAGGACCGTCATGAAGGACAAACTTAGGGTTCCCTTTATTTCTCTGGCGAAGTTTTTTATAGATATCGATCTCCTCCCAAAACCGAAGAATACGAGGTTCTAAAGAAGTAAGATTAGCCTTCATAGAGAAACTAGTCTTAGGAAGATTGAGATTCTCCTTATAATCTCTATCTTTCATGTTATTGGATTATATATACTTACCTATTATTGGCTTGAGAGCCAATTTCTTTTTAGGAGGTATAGCTTCTTTAGGAGTAACGATTGCATCTTTTAAAGCTTGCTTACAGTTACACTCTCTTTCCTTCTCTATTAAAGGAACAACTTCTTTCAAAATTTTCTTAGCATTCTCTACATTCTTAAAAAGGTTATCTATAACCATCTGAGCAGTAACACTATTGTGAGAAGGATGCCAGCAGTCATAGTCAGTAACTGCTGCTAAAGTTGCATAGCAGATTTCTGCTTCCCGTGCTAACCTTGCCTCAGCCATGTTGGTCATCCCAATAATATCCATCCCCCAACTACGGTAAAGATTCGATTCTGCTAAAGTAGAAAACTGAGGTCCTTCCATGTTAAGATAGACACCTCCATAATGAAGTTTAACCCCGACCTTCTTGGCGCCTTCTTTTAGTTTCTTTGCTAAAGATTCACATACAGGATGAGCAAAACTTATATGAACAACTACCCCTTCGTCAAAAAAAGTATACTTGCGTGCTTGGTTGGTTCTGTCTACAAATTGAAGGGGAACAACAAAATCCAAAGGCTGAATATGTTCCTTTAGAGATCCACAAGCACTCACAGAAATTATCCAGCCTACTCCTAGTTTCTTCATTCCATAAATATTAGCACGGTAATTTATAGAGGAAGGAGAAATTTTGTGGCCTTTTCCATGACGGGGCAGAAAAACCACCTCTCTTCCTTGAAATTCTGCCAGAATAAACTTATCTGACGGTTTACCAAAAGGAGTAACTAAACTGATTTCTCTTTTTCTCTTTAGTCCCTCTAATTTATACAATCCACTTCCTCCAATTATTCCAACTCTTTCCATTTAACTCTCCTTAATCACCTTTATTGCTTTGAAGATAAACCATGTATAGATTAGAGAATAAAAAAACCAGAATAAAGGAATCTTTACTCCTATTAAATCATTCGCTAGTCCTAAGAAAGTAGGAGGCACGATAGCATACACTCCTACATTTAAGAGTTCCCTATAGTTAAGAGGTGCCTTTAAATTATTGTTTATTAAGGAAGAAATCAAACTAAAAATCAAAATATGTAAAGGCTTACTCATTCCGTACCAAGACAAAAAATAGAAAAACACCAGAGGATAAAGGAATGGCGATATTTTTTTTGAGAAATTTCTAACCGATTCCGAAGTTATAAAAAATGACCTATTTTGAGTAATAACTTCTATCCCTTTAAGAGTAGGCGATACTTTTAAGTAGTTAACATTGGTTAGATTATATGACTTAATATCCGCCCCCCCAGGTTTGCTAATCTTTAAGAAGAACCGTTTCTTAGCAAGAACTCCTGCATTAGGATACTGGTGTAAGAAAAAACCCGTCTTTTCTTTGGTAGGTTCTATAACAAAGACAAAATTGTTATCCCATTTTTTAATATAGGTAGTTCTGGGAGAGACAACTTCTCCTTTTTTAATCTCTATCTCAGGAAGATCGGAAGCAAGATCCTTTAGATTCTTCTCTATCCAGGAAATCGCAACAGGTAGTCTCTTTTTTATTATTATCGTAGCCTTGAAGGAAATTATCGCACTTATGATAACTATAAATAGAATCAGAAAAAAAATACTTTTTCTTAAGGACTGATAGGCTATCTTCTTATAGAATTGTGGAGAAAAACTTTCTATCAGTTCTTTTAGCATTTCAACTCTTAAGACTTAACTGCTTTGCTCTTAGGTAAGCCTTCCTTACTCCTTTCTGAATTAATTTTTCAAGATTACAACTTTTCCAGAAATTTATTGCTGCTTCAGTAGTTCCTTTAGGAGAAGCAACCTTCTTTATCCAGAACGAAAAATCCTCTTTGCTATCTTTAATAATACTAACCGCTCCCCAAAATGTCTTTATTACCATCTCCTTAGCCACGCTTTTACTGAATCCCAAAGACAAGGCAACTCTATATATACTATTCATAAAATAGTAAACGTAACCAGGACCGCTACCAGAAATAGCGGTGACTTTATCCAAAAACTCCTCTCTAGTTACAACTACATCTCCTATACATTTAAAAATCTCTTCTACTATCTTTACATCTTGTGGAATAACGTATCTTCCCTTGGAGATAAAAGAAATAGATTCTCTTTTTTTAGCAGCTAAATTAGGCATAACTCTAACGATTCTCACTTTGGGAATCTTATCTTCAAAAAACCGTGTAGAAACCCCTGCTGCTATAGAAATCAGGAGGGGATTATAAGTTAAGATAGCTTCTCTTATCTCATCTACAAGAAAGGATATATTTTGAGGTTTAACAGCAATGATAACCAAGGGAGAATTTTTAATTAACTCTCTTGCGTTGGAAGATAGAAGAATTTTCTTTATCCCCTTTAATCTCTTTTTTTCTTTATCATAAATGAGCACTTTCCATCCTTTGTTCTTTAGACCTTCCCCTAAAGCAGTTCCCATATTCCCAAATCCAATTATACCTACAATCTTTTCTTTCTTCATAAAGTCCGTTTAAAATAACACAAAAATACCCTTCTGTCAATATAGCTAATTTTAGAAAATAACAAAAAGATTGTTCCTCAATAAGCTTCTCTAAGGAACAATGGAGCAGAAACCTCTTAAACCAATCCTAGATAAAACTTTCACAATAAAAAATGAAGAGATATACACTAATAGTTAGTTTTGATTTTTAAGAGCTTAGAAAGCAAAATATTGGAAAGGGTCTTTCACCTCACAGACCTTAAATCAGTGATTAACCTTTTTGTTGTAATAAATTCTACTCCTCTTTTCTTCCATAAAGAAAATAATTTATCTCTTTCTTTTTTAGAGATTTCTTTTACTCCATCCTCTACTATAATTACTTTAAAATCATTCTTCAACAGCCCTTCCACTGCTTCCTTCACACAGTATTCAGTCACTACTCCATATACTACTACTTTCTCAGGAAATATAGCCTCTATAAGGTTTAATGTGTTAGGGTTAGAAAATAGATTAAGAATGTTCTTTTCCAGAATGATTTGAGGATAACAGTCCTTTATTTTTCTTAACTCCTGATAAGAGTATATCTTCTTAACGGAAAGAGTCTTATACTTCTTTAGAATAGTTTCTTTAATTTTTCTATGTCCTTTGGTATTTTTTATGCAATGTGGGGGGAACTCTTTAAATTCAGGATCGTCTTTTCGATGAGTATCTTGGGAAGAGATAATAAGAATCTTATTTTGAAAAGCAAACTTAGTGAGCAGATTTAAATTATTTATTATTTTTTCCCCTCCTGGAACATAAAGAGCACCTTTTCTCTCCAAGAAATCTACTTGAGTATCGATATCTAAAAAAACTATCTTTCCCTCAATCCTCTTTCTTATCTGTTCCGTTAAACTAGTAGTTAACTTATGTAATTTCTTTGTAATCTTTACTGGATAGATATCAGAAGAATCGATGTCCTTCAGATAACTAGGAAAAGAAGAAAGCTTTTGAAGAAAAATTTTTTTCTTTTCTTCAAGATTTCTTTCCTGATAGAGTCTCTTTCCTTTCTCCATCACTTTTCTAAGAAGCTTATTACCCTTAAGATTCTCTTTATCTAATCCTAACCAGTCACTAACCATTTTCCCTTCTTTATCGAATTCTCTAAACACCTGCTTTCGTCCAGGATAAGTAGTTTTACCCTCGCTGAGTTTCATAGTAGGAATGAAATCTGCTCCTCTTTCTTTTATCTCTACCAATTTGTAGATAACATCAGTAAAAGGTAAATCAGAAGAACACCCCATATTTGTCCCTACTCCAAAAGCATCAATAGGAGATTTTTCTTCTACTAACTTCTTTATTTTATATTCATCAAGATTCCCTGAAGCAAATATTATTACATCAATGAAACCTTCTTTATCTAACAGTTCTCTGAGATAACGGGCATCTTTTCCTAAGTCACCACTATCCAGACGTATTCCTACTAAATCTATCCCTCTCCTTTTTAAAAACTTAGCTACCCTTATTGCGGAAAGAGCTCCTCTCTTTACATCGTAAGTATCTATAAGGAGGACTGTTTTTGCAGGGAATTCTTTAGCGAAATTTAAAAAACTCTCTACCTCCCGGTCAAAACTCATCACATAAGAATGAGCCATGGTCCCTACTACAGGAATCTTGTAAATTTTACCAGCTAAACAAAAAGATGTACCTTTAACCCCTACCATATAAGAATATTTAGCACAAGCTAAAGCACCTTCTATTCCCTGGGTACGCCGCAAAGAAAAATCGTAAACTCCTTTACCCTTAGCTGACAAAACTACTCTTGCTGCTTTGGTTGCTAGAGTTGTAGCTAGATTTATCTTATTGAGAAGAATACTCTCTACTATTTGAGCTTCGATTATATTAGCTGTAACCCGTAAAATAGGCTCAGAGGCAAAAATTATCTCTGGTTCAGAAACAGCCCATACCGTCCCTTTAAACCGAAAGCCTTCTAAATATTTAAGAAAGGCATCATCAAACATTCCTAAACTTTTAAGGTAATCTATATCTGCCTGGGTAAACTTAAGATTTTCCAAAGCTTGAAGTGCTTCATCTATACCACAGGCTACATAAAACGTTCTTCGGGGAGAACGGATAAAAAGATCAAAAGTGGCTTGAGTATTCCTCTTATACTTAAAATACACTTGTCCCATAGTAAGTTGATAGAGATCCACTACTAAATTGTAATTATTCACCAAACACCTCCCTTAGAAGATTACTACTAAATGTATAAGTTCTGTAAACCTCTTCCTTCCGCTAAAATACACTTAAGCATTTTTTAATTATTATAAGCCAATCTTCTATTTTTGGCAATTTAGAAATCAAAGAGCCAAAGGTACCCAATATTAAAGGAATAACTCCGTAACCTAGGGAAAAGAAAAAAAGATTTACTACTCCATAGAGGACATTCCTCTTCAAAGAAATTATCTCTAAGATGCTCCCTACTACAGGAAAAATGCAAGAGGTGACAGCAATCCCACTTACTATTCCTGCTAGAAATACAGAAAAAAGGGAACCACCCTTTTTAAGATTCAATTTAAAATTAAAAGTAGGAAGCATTATCAAATCCCAAGAGTAAAGAAAAGAAGAAATATCCCTAAAATTGTGTATGATAATGGATTAACTATCAATTTGCCTAAAAAACTCCTAAGCTCGCTGAAACTACTCCCAAGCAAGTATAGAAGGTAGCAATCCCTAAAACGAAGATAAAACTTATAAAGAAACCCTTAGATTTAGAAAATAGAGCATAGACACCAATAATACCTAGAGTGATAGGAATAAGGAGATAAACACAGGGAGAAAGACTATTTAACGCCCCACCAAAAAAAGAGATAACTACTCCTAAGTAAAAGTGGTAAGAAAAAGCACTCTAATTTCTGAATTAGCCCTTCAACCACCTGTCTCCTTAATAAGCCAGTTCAAATACTTTCTGTCTATCCTATCGATATGAAAGGCAACTATCTCAGGAACTCGATAGGGATGATTTTCGGCAATCACCTTCTTTAACTTACTAAACAGACCTCTCTTGTTTTTATTATCAGAAGTGTCTCCTTAGCCTTATCAATATCTTCCTTCCACCAGAAGTAGGAATCCACTCCCTTTATTATATTGATACATGCTCCTAATCGCTTAGTAAGGATTAATTTAGCTAAAGAGGTAGCTTTACTTTGAGGGACAGTAACTAAAACAAAAATGGCCATTATTAACCCCTTACCTTCCTAAGGAGCCTAACGAATCTTTTGGCAAAACGTAAACAATTACTCCTACATCGGGAATCAACATCTCCTATCCCTACTGGTCCATAATGATCACCTTTAGAATCTCCCTGGATAATCATCCCATGAATAAGCATAGCTTCTAAGATAGCTAACACGGTAGTTTCATTGCCCCCACCAATATTAGCACTGGAAGAAAAAGCACCTCCTACTTTCCCATCAAGCCTACCGTGAAACTCTACTGTCTCATCAAAGAGTTTCTTTACTTCGAAGCTCATACTTCCATAGTAGGTAGGAGAACCAACAATTATTCCATCATAATCTAAAAGTTCTTTAGGAGATAACTCTCCTAAAGAAGCTAATTTAACTGGGACTCCTTCCTCAGAGATTGCCTGGGAAATAACTTCTGCCATCTTTTTTGTTGTGCCTCCTCGAGAATAGTAGATAACCAATACCTTCATTGCTCCTCCTTGCCCTTTAAAGATTGGTAGAACTTATATAACCTTCTTAATGCCTCAATCTTATTTCCTCTTTCTAGCTTAGCCTTATTCACAATTCTAGCCAAACTATCAATAGTTTTTTGGTAATCCCCCAAACTTATCTTATAAGGATATCCATCCTTTCCTCCATGAGCAAAGCTGAAACGTGCTGGGTCTTTAAAACTTACCGATTCTCCATAAATAAGATCACTTATTAGAGCTAGAGCTCTTAATGTCTTAAGTCCTACACCTTCCAGACCAAGAAGAGACTCAAAATCTTTAGGTTTCCTCATATAAGTGGTTAGAAAAACCTTATGTAGGTATTGGGGATTTATGTCCTCAAGAAGAATTCGATGTCTTGAAGGAAGTCTCTCTGCGCTTGTTTTTAAAAGGCCTATATCCTTTATATTATCCTGAGTCTTTCTCTGGGAAAGTTCAGTTACTAAGCTTCTCAATTTCCCTCTATCTTTATCTACCAAATTCAGTGTTAAAAAGCTCTTATCACTTACTACCCCCAAATGAGGTTCTTCTACAAAAGAAGTTACTTTTTGAGAATACCAGTGGTAACGTCTTGCCCAACAATAATCACTACTCATTCCCTGTTGAATCACTACCCAGTTAAATTTATGAGTGAAAATGAATGTATGATGGTAGAGATTAAACCCATCTTGTAAAGCACTATTATCCACCTTAGCCACCATTCGAGAAGCAAAAATTAGGGGGGCAGGGTCTTTACCTATTTTTTGAGAAATTCTCTCAATCTCCTGAGGAGTGCTTCGAGAAACTGAACCTTTCCCTCCACAAATATAGACTCCGTACTCTTCTAAATCGCTGAAAGCTTCCTTTAAAGCTCCACATACAGTAGTAGTTAAACCTGAGGAGTGCCAATCAAAACCTAATAAGCAGCCTAACGATTGGAACCAGAAAGGATCTGCTAACCGATGAAGGAGATATTCTAAACCAAACTCCCAAATAATTGCCTCACATATACCTCGAGCTAAAACCTTCATCTTTTCAAATAACCAGCGGGGGCACCTCCCTCCATGGAGAGGTAAATCTAGATAACCTTTTTTCATCTTAAAAAGTTTAATTCTTAACTAGGATAACTCCTGCGCTCTTTGCCAAAGGCAAAGTATTTTTTTAGCATATCCGACATTGCCCTTGCATTAGAAAATAAGCATTTATACATATATATAGATACCTTTTAGATTAAGTCTTAGTTTGCGCCCGGGGTGAGTCGAACACCCAACCTCTTGATCCGTAGTCAAGTGCTCTATCCAATTGAGCTACGGGCGCACTAAATCAACAAAGAATGAAAAAATTTTACCATTCTCAGGGAGGATTCTCAATAAAAATATATCTGGTGAATCTTATCTTTTAATACGAACTTCAGATAGCGAGACTTTTTTATCTCCTAAACTGGCACCACAACCTTTACAGATATAATCGTAAAGATAACCATCGGGAAGAATAAGAAGAAGCTTCTCTACTACCGGCATAGACATTCTACAATTAGGACAGTAGAGCCTTGTAGCGATAAAATCTTTGTATTGATGATTACCACCTTCCATAGATAATTAAAATCACTTATTTCTTTCTCTTATTTTCTTAAATTCCCAATGATTTTCTATAAACACATTCCATATCCGAGGATCGAACTTATCTTTTTCCTCCCGAATAATCTCTACTGCTTCTTCATGAGTGAGAGCCTTACGATAGCTACGTTCGGAAGTTAAAGCATCATAAACATCAGCTAGGGCTACTATTCTTGCTGAAAGTGGTATCTCTTCTCCTTTCAATCCTTCAGGATAGCCAGAACCATCCCATCTCTCATGATGGTATAAAACTACATTTTCCACCAATTTAAGATACTGATTACTTCCTTTATCTTTAAGTAAGGGAGAAAGCATCTCCACTCCTAAACGGGGATGCTGTTTTACTATTTCCCATTCTGCTTCTGTTAACTCGGACGGTTTTAAAAGAATCTCGTTAGGAGTGCGCCATTTTCCTACATCATGAAGCATGCTAGCATAACTAAGATCATTAATATATTTCTCATCTATATAGTCGGCGAAATCCTTAATTTCTCTTAGTTTCTCAGCAATGAAATGAGTATATTCAGCTATACGACGAATATGACCGGCGGTTTCAGTATTACCAACCTCCTCTGCTCTTAGAGCAAATACCTCCATAATTCCTCTATAGAGAGCTTCTCTTTTCTTTTCTGCTTCTTTTATCTTGGTAACATCGATAAAGGATGCCATTATATAAGAAGTTGCTTTTATTTTCTCTTCAATAAGAGAAAATAAAGCCTGCAAGTAAAAGTGATGATTATCCTTCCTTGCCCCCACCAACTCTCCCAACCAAGTCTTTTTTTCCTCCAGTGTTTTTAATAATTCTGAGAGGACTTCTTTGCCGTAGAATAGCTCACTTAAGGGTTTACCTATCAATTCATCTTCTCTTTGATACCCCCACATCTTCACAAAAGAGGGATTGACATAAGTGATCAATCCTTTCATATCAGCAATACAGACTCCGCTAAGAGAAGTCTTAAGAGCCATATCAGTAAGTAAAGACTCTTTATCTAACACTTCTCTGAGCCGTTCGTACCAAGAAAGAGCATCTCTTATAGCTTTCTCTAACACTTGGGGGCTCAAATTCCCTTTTACTAAATAGTCGCTTGCGCCTGCTTTTATCATTGCTACTGCTATTTCTTCGTTTCCACTTCCTGTAATAACTATCACAGGAACTTTCACTCCCCTTGCTCTTATATGCTGAAGAATCTCTAACCCAGTAATCTTACTATGTACACGATAATCTAAAAATATAATCTCTATTTGTGGATTTCTGTCTAGAAATTCCAGAGCCTCTTCCAAAGTAACTACATGGTGAACATTTAGCTGATAATCTCTTAAGTTATTTCCATAGTGCTTTATTACTGCTACAGAAAAGGGATCATCCTCAATAACTAAGGTCTCTAAAACTCTTTTTTCTGCCATTATAATCTTCTCCTTAGATTACTTTAGAGCTTCCTCTCCTATATAATTAAAACACATTCCTTTGTCAACTTGCAAGGGAAAATTATTTACCTTAAAGTAACCCCCTCTCTAGTAAAGAATTAGTCCAATGCAAGGAATTTCTCCTTATTAATATTAATACGGAGGGGGAGGGATTTGAACCCAACCTCCCACGAAGTGGGAGTCTTTTTTTGTTGGGTCCAAAATAGTTTAACAATTTAATATCTACTATCATCCATTTAACCTGAAAGCTTTTTAATTTTAAATATAACCAAGGGAATAGAGATTTGAACCCAACCTCCGACGAAGTCGGAGTCTTTTTCTTGTTGGGTCCAAAGTGATTTAACGATACAACATTAATCCTCATCCATTTAATCTGAAAGCTTTTTAATTTTAAATATAACCAAGGGAATAGAGATTTGAACCCAACCTCCGACGAAGTCGGAGTCTTTTTTTGTTGGGTCCAAAATAGCTTATCAATCTAATCTCAGCCCTCCTTTATTTAACCTGAGAGTCTTCTAACTCTAAGTATAACCGGAGGGGGAGGGATTTGAACCCCCGCTCCGACATTAAGTCGAAGAGCGGTTTTCAAGACCGCCGCCTTCAACCGAACTCGGCCACCCCTCCAAATAGCTTACCTTTTTAGATCTTACTTAAAGAGCTGAACAAAAAGAATCTTTATCGAAGAAGCCCCCTCCCTTATCCCTTCAAAGAGAAGCTTAGTTAAATGTAGATTGAAAACTACCTTTAAATACACACCAAAGATTATCAAGTTGAGAATGTAAAGGATACTGAACATAAATAAATAGTTGACAAAACCTGTAAATGTATGTCCCTTAATCTGACGAGCGACAAAAATCATATGAGAAGTAAAGGCAAAACCACCAAGAAAAAGAAAAAGCTCCTTAGAAAAGGAGAACCCTATGATTTTAGGAAAGAGAAAAAAACATAGGCCGAGAAGAATAACTAAAGAAGGTAAGCATAAAAAAAAGAAAGTAGAACGAAAAAAGAATTTCTGAATTTTTCTATAAAGGTTATCTAAGTCAGCAAGAAAAGTATAGAAGGCAAAACAGAAGAGAATAGAGTTAAAAAGCACACCTATTTTTAAACTCTCTTTTAATCTTATCTCTTTTAAAAATACTTTACTTAGCTCAACAAGAAAACAGAAGATTATCAGGAAAAGAACTAATTTGACAATAGTAAGAATGTAATTATTTTGTAAGCTTTTTTCTTCCATCTAGATATTTTCTTAAAACCTTAGGAATAACTACAGAACCATCTTTTTGCTGATAATTCTCTAAAATAGCAATAACTAATCTCGCCAAAGCTACTCCAGAACCATTTAAAGTATGCACAAATCTTAATTTTCCACCTTCAGCTTCCCTATATCTTATATTTCCTCGCCGAGCCTGAAAATCTTCAAAATTGGAACAACTGGATACTTCCAACCATTGCTGGACTCCTGGTGCGTAAACTTCAATATCGTAGCATTTGGTAGCAGCGAAGCTTAACTCAGCAGTAGCTAGAAGGATAACACGGTAAGGCAATTCTAATAATTCAATTACTCTACAAGCATCGCCAAGGAGTTTTTCTAATTCCTGGTAAGAACTTTGAGGAGTAGTAAATTTAACTAACTCTACTTTGTCAAACTGATGAACCCTAACTAATCCTTTTGTTTCTTTCCCATACGAACCAGCTTCTCTCCTGAAACAAGCAGTATAAGACACATAGTAAATAGGTAATTCCTTCTCCTCTAAGATCTCTTCTCTATAAATGTTAGTCACAGGAACCTCTGCTGTAGGAATTAAAAAGTAATCATCGTCTCTTAACCGATACATATCTTCCTCTAATTTAGGAAGTTGACCGGTAGTAGTCATAGATGTTCTATTAACTAAAAAAGGAGGAAATACTTCCTTGTACCCATGTTCCTTAGTATGTAAATCGAGCATAAAATTTATCAAAGCTCTTTCCAACTTAGCACCCTCACCCTCAAAGAGAACAAAATTAGAACCACACATTTTAGCTGCTTTTTTAAAGTCAAAGATCTCTAAGTGCTCTCCTAACTCTATATGAGTAAGGGGCTTAAAATTAAACCTTTTAACCTTTCCTTTAGTAAAAACTATCTTATTAGCTGAAGTGTCTCCTACAGGTATCGAAGAGTGAGGAATATTAGGAATGTTAAGAATTTGCCAACTAAACTCCTGCTTTACTTTTTTAAACTCTTCCTCTAAAGAATCCAACTCCTGAGAGAGTCTTTTAGTTACTTCTATCTGAGACGAAACATCTTTTTCCTCTTTAAGAAGAACTTTTATCTCCTCATTAATTTTGTTCTTCTGAAAACGTATATTCTCGATCTTCTTTATTAAGTCTCTCCTTTTCTCATCTAACTGGAGAAAAGCATCTAAATCGAAATCGTATCCTCTATTTTTTAAAGCTTGCTTAACTAATTCAGTATTTTCCCTAATAAACTTTATATCTAACATAGCTATATCATACTAAGATTGTTAAAGTTTTTCAAGAGTTAATACTCTTTCTCGGCTATCTTTTTCATTCCTAATAGAGTAGCGGCTAAAGAAAAAACTAAACTAGCTATCATCCATAAAATCAAACTTCTTTTTAAGAGAGGTAGAAAATTAGATAATTTGTTTAAAAAATAAAAATGTGACAATCCCCCAAATAAAAAGACAGTAAAAAAAACGTATCCTAAGTTCAACATTAAAACCACAAATCCTCCAAAACTTTCTACTGCCTGGAGGTAATACCTCTGCTTAAAATTAGCAAAGATAGCACCTAATCCCAAAGAGATAGTAACCATAGTAAAAGTAGAAATTATCACTATAACTAAAGTTAGAAAGAAAAAGAGAAATTCAATCTTAAGCATTAAATTAGAGAGAGATATAAGAAATATTGAGATAGGCAGAAATACGCCTAAAGAGAGGATGATTTTTTCTAAGAATACCTTCCCTAAGGGAATGGGACTGAGTTTTAGGATCCAGTAGTTTCTTCCTTCCAAACTCCATTGAGGAAAAACAAATCTTACACTCATAGCAGAAACTACACAAAGAATACTAAAAGTATTTAAAAAAGTTAGTAAACTCTTCCATACATCTTCTAAACGGTGGTAGGAAAACTTTCTTAAGTTAGTAAAGTAGAAAAAAAGTATTCCAAAAAATACTATTAACTGTAACCAAAAAGCAGGTTCTCTAACAAAAAATTTAACATCCTTGACCATGAAAGAACGTAGATAGTTAGGAAGGAAATTTATCTTAGAAAAAACTTTCTCTACAAAAGATAAATAGCTCTTCTTCTTATGAAGGTAGGAAAACTGAAGAAAGTAACTATCTATAAATATCCTCTGAAGGCTAGGAACAAAACTTAATACCAAAAAAGCTAAACTCCAAAGGTTAAGAAAGTATAGTAAGGATTTCCCCCATGCTTTATCCTCCCAGTGGATTAGCCCGTAGGCTGGCCAAGAGTAAGGTAAGTACCATAACTTAGCAACTTTAAAGAAAACTACTTCTTCAGAAAGAAAAAAAAGCAATCCTCCTCGATGAGGATTCCCAAAGTAAAGAAAGTATAAAAAAGCAACCAATCCACAAAATAAACCTAACCATAAAAGTATTTTTCCCTTATTAATAAATCTAGCTAAAAAAAGGGTAGTCAAATATCCCAAAAAGGAAGCAATTATGAAAAAAGGGATAATATAAAAGGAAGCTACCAAAGGAAAGATCAAACTAACTCTAGCAACGAAAGCATAGCTTAAAAAAAATAGAATCAATCCCAAAGAAGGTATCCAAGTAGAAAATAAAAAAGCTTCTCCAAACTTATAAGAGAGAATTTTTTCTCTTTCTATAGGAAGGCTTATAAGATAGGCAGTCTCTTTATTTTTAAACCCCATACCATAGAACAAGACACCAAAACTAATTGCTATCATAAAGAAAAGAATAAAGAAAAGAATAAAGAGGATTTTCTTAATAATTACCACTCCTAATCCTCCCAAAGAAGTTATAAACTGTAATCCTTCCCACAACCCAAAGTAAAGTCCTCCTACAGTAAAGAGAGAAAAAATCCCTGCTCCCCAGGTCTTGGCGGCTCTATGTTTTATTAAGTAAAGGAGGTTGTTTTTAAAAGAGATAAGACGGAAGAAAACTATCTCTCTCATTCGCTTTGGGTAAGTTTTAAAAAAAGCTTCTCTAAAGTCTCACTGCATTCTTTCTCTTTTAAGAAACAAGGGGAACCTTGAGTAATAAGCTCGCCTTCGCTGAGAATCCCTATGCGATCAGATAATTCTTCGGCGATAGATAAAATATGAGTACACATCAAAATCGTTCTTCCTTTTTTTATCTCCTCTTTAAGAAGTTTCTTTAAAAGATGAATGCTAAAAGGATCTAATCCTACCAAAGGTTCGTCAATAAGGTATACTAAGGGAGAATGTAAAAAATTTGAGATATAGACGATTTTCTGTTTTGTACCGTGAGAGAGCTCTTTTATAAGCACATCTTTGTATTCTCTGAGATTGAACATCTCAAAGTAGTAATCTATACTTTTAAGAACTTTATCTTTATCCACACCAAAAATATCTCCTATAAATCTTAAAAACTCATAAGGAGTTAAATTTTCGTAGAGAAAAGGATTATCGGGAATAAATCCTAAAATCTGCTTTACTTTAATATATTCTTTCTCAATATCATAACCATTTATTAAAACCCTACCTTGAGTAGGCCTCATAAGTCCAGCAATAATTTTTACTGTAGTAGTTTTACCCGCACCGTTAGGACCCAAAAGAGAGTAAAACTCTCCCTTCTTAATGTGAAGATTTAAGTCCTTTACTGCTAAGAGAGTACCAAATTTTTTAGATAAATTTTCTACAATAATCATCTTTACTTATACTCTAATATTTCTATCTTAACATTACCAATAATTTTGGAAATCTGAAATTGAGACTCTAAACCTTTTAAAAGTTTTATATGAGTGGGGTCGGCTATCAGCTGATTGAAAGCAGGATCAGTATCTATCCATTCTCCTACAAAGACCGATGGCCAAGCATGATAAAAGAATTTACCTTTGTTGTAAACTAATCCAATATTGACGTAGGAAGGAATACCTACACTTCTTAAAAATCCTACTAGAAGAGCACTCAACTCACCACAATCCCCTTCTTTAATCTCTAACACATCTAAAGTGTTAGGTAAAGAAAGAGTAGGAACCTTTTTGATATGTGTATTAATCCAAAAAAGAAACTTTTCTAAAATTACCAAAGGGTTGTTTTCTCCCTTTATAATGGAAGAAACCAACTCTTCTATTTTGTGTGTTTTAAACTTGATATATCTGTCTTCCTTAAGATAAGAGTTAAATTCTCCTTGTAGAGGAAGGTTCTCTATCCTCTGAGGTTCTTTTTTATATACTTGCACAATAAAGTATCCATCTTTGAACTCTACTCTTTGATTGAAATCTTCTCTTATAAATTCTTTGGATACTCCCTCTAACTTCAGCTTAAGGTAAACTAAATTTTCTTTATTAGGTAAGGGAGTGGCCTTTACAGCTAAGTAGTTGGCTAAATTGCCCATAGTAAGAACTGGTTTCTCTTTAAAAAGAACAGAAGGCTCTTTTTTCACAAATTCAAAACCCAGAAACTCTTCCTTTAATAACTTACCTTGATTATCTATATAAACCTTACCTCTGGCATCACCAAAATGAATGTAAATAAGATGTGCTTCTTTCTCTTCACCATCTAAGGCAATGGTTACCTTACCCTTACGAACCAAAGTTAACTCCTCTTTTCTCTCTAGAAAAGGGTCATAAAAGTAAAGTGTAGTATATTTATTTAAAGGGAAGTAATTTAATGTTATAGGAACTACTAAAGAGGCAACAATTTCATTTTTCAACAAAATCTTCTTTTGAAAATTTTGTGAGGGGGTATTTATAGAAAGTTTATAGAGGTTACCTTTTTCTTTTTTAAGATACCCTCTTAAGAAATATCTATGAGAACGTATTTTAAAGTGTGCTTCCTCTAAACAGTAATTACTAAGAAGGGAAAGGCTGACTTCTAAAGCAAGTTTTTGTACTGTTCCTAAAACAGGGAGGGTAACGTTAGTAACATTCCTCATAAAGTAGCCTCCCCCCTCTTTGAGGGTTTTTGTCCGCATAAAAAAGTGAGAATAGCCTACATAAGATCCCTGGAAATAGATTCCATACCAAGAGTCTTCAATTAAAAGATCGGAAGGTATTACTAGAGAAAGAGGAGGGGTATAACTTATCCTGCACGGTCCCTGGACTAATAAAAGGAGAGAAAAACAGATAAGAAAAAGGAGAGAAAAAATAAATTTAAAATTTATTTTACCTAAAAATTTCAACCTTTAACTACACAAAGGGGAAGCATACGACAAACTTTTTTAGAGATTCCTGCTTTAGTTACTACCCTCACCACATCATCCACATTTTTATAAGCGGAAGGAGCCTCTTCTACTATCGTTTTTCTACCTGTGGCTCTTACTTCAATTCCTTTGGACTTCAACTCTTTAAGAAGTGCATCTAAATTCACTGTTCTAATAGCCTCATGCCGAGATTTTACCCGTCCTGCTCCGTGGCAGGTTGAGGCAAAACTTTCTTCCTCAGCTTTTCTTGTCCCCACCAGTAAATAGGAAGCACGACCCATATCTCCTGGAATAATCACCGGCTGACCTATTCTGCGATATCTAGAAGGTAAAAGAGGATTTTCTGGACCAAAAGCCCGGGTGGCACCTTTTCTATGAATACATAACAGTCTTCTTTCTCCATCAATAGTATGTTCTTCAAACTTAGCAATATTGTGTGCTACATCATAAATTAGATGCATTCCTAAAGATTGCCAACTCTTGCTAAATACCTTCTGGAAACTCTCTCTCGCTAAGTGCATCAAGACCTGACGGTTACACCAAGCATAATTGGCTGCCGCTTTCATTGCTCCAATATAATTCTTTGCTTCAGAAGAATCAATAGGTGCACAGGCAAGTTGTCTATCTGGAACATTTATCCCATACTTGGATAAACACCTTACCATAACTCTTACATAATCGTCACAAACCTGATACCCAAACCCTCGAGAACCAGAATGAATCATTACAGTAATCTGACCTATAAATAATCCTAATTCCTCAGCCACTTCCTTATCAAAGATATCATCTATAACCTGAACCTCTAAAAAATGATTCCCACTCCCTAAAGTCCCTGCCTGTTGCTTTCCTCTTTGATAAGCTCTCTCTGAAACACTATCAGGATCTGCTCCCTCTATAGCTCCATTCTCTTCACAACATTCTAAATCCTTCTCTACTCCAAATCCCTTTCTAACCGCCCACCTTGCTCCCTCCACCACTAATTTTTTAAGCTCTGCAACTGATACTTTAATTTCACCTCTTGAACCAACACCTGAGGGAACATTGCGATATAAAACATTTACTAACTTGCTAGTTCTTCCCTCTATGTCTTTTAAAGTCAAATTTGTCTTTAAAAGTCGCACACCACAATTTATATCATATCCTACAAGACCAGCACCAACAACTCCGCTATCTACATCCATAGCTGCTACTCCACCAATAGGCATTCCATACCCCCAGTGAATATCCGGCATTGCTAAAGAGTATTTGACAATTCCCGGCAAAAATGCAACATTAGCTACCTGTTCATAGGCTTTATCTTTTACAATATGAGGAAGCATATCTTGGGAAGCATAAATTATCCCGTCAACACGCATCCCTTGTTTGTAAGATTTAGGCACACGCCATTTATAATCGTTTATTTTCTCTAAAGGTTGCATCTTTTTACAATAATAATTATTTCCCTCCTAAGGAAGGCATTCCCTGCCCAATTACAATTTTTAAGGCTTGCTCAGGAGTAAACCCTTTTCTTATTAAAGCATCATAGTAATTTTTTGTGAACGTAGCCAGTCTCTCTGCGGTTTCTGGTTCAGAGAAAAGTTCAAGCATTGTCTTCATCATTCCTCTCATCATCGTTCCCATCATCGGCCCCATCTGCTGGAAAGCTTTCTGAGGAGATTCTTTATAAGAAGGGGCTTCTCTTTCAGGAGAAAACCCTTGAGGATTGTATTCTTCTTGAGCTAAAATCAACAAAGGAAAAGATAAAATCAAAATCCCTACACCTATCCTTAACCCTTTAAACATCCACACCTCCTCTTTAAAATAGCCCTATATATCAAAAATAATATCTACCTCTAACTTATCTTCTTTCTTTTTTATCTTCAGATTATGATAAGTAGCTGCTTTAATCTCCATATTTATTTTATTACTATAGGGATCAAAATCAATACCTTTAATTTTTGCTTCCAAGATTTTTAAAGATCTATTCTCCTTTACTTCTAAACTACAACTACAGAAAAGAAACTTTTCTGCAAAAAAAAGAGAAATTAACTCATTTAGCCAACTAACCAAAAGTTCTTCCAAACTTTCTGCTTCTAACTTTATCGTTTTTTCTTTTCTGCCCTCTTTTTTTTGATTAACAAGAAAAAAAACTAACGCTTCGGCACTATTTTTGAAAAGTTCTTTTAAATCTTTTGCATATACTCTTACTCCAATATCCGCAGTATGCTCAATTAATTCAAATTTTCTCATATTTAGAAATAGGCCGTGCAGGACTTGAACCCAACCTCCGACGAAGTCGGAGTCTTTTTTTGTTGGGTCCAAAATAGCTTAGCAATCTAATATCTACCATCATCTATTTAATCTGAAAGCTTTTTAATTTTAAATATAACCAATGGAATAGAGATTTGAACCCAACCTCCGACGAAGTCGGAGTCTTTTTTTGTTGGGTCCGAGATTGCTTTATCTTTGATAAAGAGCAAGTTAAAATTGACTAGATTTTAATCATCAAAGATGCCTGTGGTTATATAACCACACCAGAATATGACTTAATAGCTTTTTGCCAACCATTTGGTGGGCCGTGCAGGATTCGAACCTGCGACCTTGGGCTTAAGAGGCCCCTGCTCTACCAGCTGAGCTAACGGCCCAAACGAGGAAAAATAAATTATACCCGGGTTTAAATATTTCATCAATATCTTTTATAGTATTTTTTTAATATATGCTCAGCCTCTCTCTTAGCAATCTCCTCTTTTATCTTCTTTCTTTTATCAAACAACTTCCTTCCCTTGGCTAAAGCAATCTCTACCTTTGCTAACCCCCTCTCATTAAAGTAAACTTTCAAGGGAATAAGGGTTAAACCTTTTTGAGTAGTCAAACCCTGTAACCTCTTTATCTCTTTTTTATGAAGAAGAAGCTTCCTTATCCTTTTAGGGTCCAACTTAAAATAGGAAGCTTTAGTAAATTCAGGAATGTGCATATTGTGAAGATATACCTCTCCTCTTTCTACTGAGGCAAAACTATCGTCAATAGAGCAACCCATAGTTCTTAAGGACTTTACCTCCATCCCTTTTAATTCTATTCCTGCTTCATAAACTTCTAAAATTTGATAATCTCTCCGTGCTTTCCTATTTGTGGTTATTACCTTCATATCTTTAACTTAAAGTTTAATACCAATAAATCGTGAAAAGAGATAAAACCATAAAGGGATAGTGACAATACTTAAGAGATGAGAGATAAATACCCCTCCTGATACAAACTTACTATCTCCTCCTCTTAATTCTACTATTATAGGCAAAGAGGCCGCCGAAGGCATACTTGCCTCTAATATTACAAACAGCCCTAATAGAGGAGGCACCTTTACTCTAATAAGAAGAAAAAAAAGAACTGCTGGCACAATTATCAATTTAGCAAAGCTAGCTTTAGCTAAATCAATGTAGCTCAAACTGCCTCTAACTTTTCCCAGCCATGCTCCTAGAATAATCATAGAAAGAGGGAAACTGGTATCTCCAATCATTTTTAAAGGAGAAATTAACAAAGAGGGAATAAATTTATTTAATCCACTGTAAACAAATATTAAAGAAACTATAATGCTTACTATTGGCATAGTGAGAAGAGAGGTAAACTGAAATTTATCTCTTCTTTTTTTAAAGATAAAGAAACTTCCTATTGACCACATCAAAATATTAAATCCTAATATATACAAAAAGATGTATACCAAAAAAGTATCTCGAGAATAAGAAGGAAGCAAGAATATAGCTAAATTCATAGGCAAATAACCACAATTTTGAAAACTTACCAAGGCTAAAAATTCTCTGCGAAAAGTCTTAGTGATAGTAGGAAGAAATAAAGCACCAGAAACCAAACCTACTCCAAAAATAAAAAAACTTAAGAGAAGAAAAAAAATCAAATGAGGACTTTTATTAGGATGAAAAGTAGAGATAATCTTAGTAAAAATAAGAAAAGGTACACTTAAGTTCACTACAAAAAAGGTAAGAAATTTTAAAGCATCTTCTGAAAGGAGTTTTCTTCTATAGAGATAAAACCCCAGAAAGATTATTATCAATAACTTAGCAATAGCAAAAAATATTATCTTCATCTTTTAAATTATAACATAGCTAATAAGGTAAAGAAAGGTGTTTAAATAACCTTGTAATTTGATAAAATATGAATGTATATTTTTAAAGATAGCGGAGTAATTGATAAATAAATGATGGAAAGAAGAGTATACGCGCGGGTGGCGGTAACAACTCTCGCCCGGAAGGCGAATATTTAATCAGTTGTTCCCGCACTGGCTTTGAAAATAAAAATAAGCTAAAGATATAAGTAAATACTAATATATCATCTACAAGGCTATGCGCGGGTGGCGGTAACGACTTCTGTTTGTAAAACAGGTTTTTAAAAATAGTCGTTCCGCAATGCCTACGAAAAAAGAGAAAGTTAAGGATGAATGGTATAGGTAAACGAAAAATAAATAAAGTATACGCGCGGGTGGCGGAAACGACTCTTGCCTAAAGGGCAAGCACCTAATCAGTCGTTCCCGCAATGGTAAGGGAGAAAAGAGTAGGCTTTGAAAATATTGATAAGGCAAAGAGGTAAAAATAAAGTATACGCGCGGGTGGCGGAAACGACTCTTGCCTAAAGGGCAAGCACCTAATCAGTCGTTCCCGCAATGGTAAGGGAGAAAAGAGTAGGCTTTGAAAATATTGATAAGGCAAAGAGGTAA
>Ga0190286_1000104_pt1 | contig 43807 bp, 37 predicted proteins | sample 48691834_MG_FD_183241 | JGI IMG/M metagenome (GOLD analysis project Ga0190286, IMG submission 183241) | Hydrothermal vent microbial mat bacterial communities from Southern Trench, Guaymas Basin, Mexico - 4869-18-3-4_MG | ecosystem: Environmental > Aquatic > Marine > Hydrothermal vents >... | reverse complement strand
TTTCTGATGTTCTGACTGTAATCTTCTGAATCTTTTTCAAGAATAATATATTTAGTATTAGTTAATCTTAAGTAATTGGGATAGATAAGGAAGGTGGTGTAGGGATATGTCTCTAACCCATTAATTTCTAAATCAGTTTTGGTGAATTCCAAATAGCGACTCAGAATAAGTGGCGAATAGCCACCAGAAGAAAAAAGAGAATAAAGTAGGCAAAAATTCTTATTTAGTACCTTCTTATTCCAAATTGTTTCTTCCATTCGTTCAAGTGTTAACTTTTTATCTATATCAGGTCCAATAAAATTAGTATTATGGAAGCTAGTATGAACTGATTTTATTCTAAAGAAAGTCTCTTTATCCTTTTTAAGTACATCGGAAATAAATGAAGGTACACATTCCAATAAATTTATATTTATATATTTTGGACAAATATAAAAAGGAACTTTCTTAGGTCGCGCTATATAAAGATCTCCCATTATGAGAAAAATTAGTATTATCATAAAGTTAACATAAGAAATTTTCCTACTCTTAACAAAATAATAGATAACTAAAAAGGCAAGAAATAAAGAAGTCAGTTTAATATAGTTAAATAGAGAAAAATTTGTATATAGATAAATACAACTAAAAAAGGTAAAAATAATTAATAGAAAGTAATTAATCCTTTTTTCATTAAACTGATGAATTATTAACTTACGTAAGCCAGTACCGACAAGTATTGAATAGCTAAAAAGACATATATAAAGAATCCTTTTAGGGTCTCTAAAAAATCTAAAACCAGGTACATAAAGAGAATATAAAATCTTATAGAAAGGGCTCTTTTCGCCAAGAGCGATAAATAAAAATAGAAAAAAGCTAAAGATGAAGAATCGTTCTCTAAATAGGAAAGGTTTAATAAGTAGACTTACAAAAAAAATCGTTAACGGAATTGATCCTATGTAAGCATTTCCTGAAAAAGAAAGAAAATCTATCATATCCTTCAGAGAAAATAAATATTTTGGATTACTCGAGGTAGCTCCATAAAAATCTATTTTTGTACGCCCGGAAATAAGAAAAAGCTCAAGAGAAGGAAAAATCTGTATCGATGCTATAAGCACAGCCATTACGAAAATAGCAAAAAATGCTCCTAGAAATTTTGCAAAATTTACGTTATTTAATTTATAAATTTGGAAAAATTTGATAGAAAAGTAAAATAATGTCAGTAATAATCCATAACTAAAAAGTTGAAATCCGCCTCCTAACATCTGAATACCTAAAAGTAATGCTAGCAAAATACATCTATTAATAAAATTATCTCTTTTAATCCCTTCTATAATAAGAAATACCAAAGGCAACAAAACGATGGATAATAAATCATTTGTCCATAGAAAAAAATTGTTTAACATGTATCCACTAAACATATATACAATACCACATACAAAAGATGAGAATTTATCCAAACCTATCCTCCGTGCATATAGAAAAATAAACAAAGTTCCTAAAAGATAGGCAGTGGTTGAAATAGCAATAAGCACAAAATGTATAGAAAATATCTTGCTAAAAAACATTAAAAGTGGATTAAAAAATCCATATGAGGGATCTGCTAACAGAGGATATCCGCAGAGGATATTAGGACACCATAAAGAAAAATATTGATAGGTCTTAATATTCTTCAGAAAGTAATAAATTACTGGATACCGTGTAGTATAAATATAACTTGCAAGGTATAAACTTTTATAATTAAAAATAAAAGAAAAAAATGTAATAAATAAGGTTAAAAACAACAAGGGTACGGTACAACTTTTATAATTTCTCATCTTTTATATTTGTCCAGAATTTACTTTTAATAAATTTAATATTGCATCTAAGTTTCCAGAAAGTGCTAAATTCAATTCTACCCTTGCTGTCCAACAACATTGGGAACACTTAAATGGTCCTCTATCTAACACCCTAAAAGCATTCTTAAAGCCATCTTCTACACAATTTCTGTGACTTTTCCTTCTATAAAAACATGTATATAGTTGCCCATCGGCCTGCAAGCGGGCAAAAACTCTGTCGATGTTACAAATAATTTCTCCATGAGGCCAATTTAGGTAATATTTTAAACAGGCCATTGAGTTACCAATATATCTATTGGATATTTTCTCCTTTATCAAATCCTTCATTACCCATCGAAGTTCATTTATTCTAGGAACGAGGGGATTCGGTAAGGTACCATCCAATTCATTTAAGGTTACCGGTTGGAAGAAAACAAAAACCTTTAAATTTCTGGCCATTGACAAAATGAAATGTAGATGCTTTAAATTCATACTCGATATCACTGTATCTATTTGGAATTTTATATTGTACTTCTTACACAACTCTATTCCCTCCATGACCTTTTTATAAGTTCCCTTACCTCTTATAGCATCGTGTACTTCTTGAGGACCATCTAAACTTATAGTTATCATATCGACAAGCTTAATATCATTAAATTTCCTTTTTAACAAAGTACCATTAGTACCGATAGAAACATGAATTCCTCTCTTTTTGCAATATTCGATAATGTAAGGTAAATCAGTACGTAATAAAGGCTCTCCCCCTGTAAAACGTATCCTTCTCACATTTATTTGATACATCTCATCGATTATGGAAAAAATTTTTTCAGTTTCTATTTCCTTTTTTTGATGCTGTCTCCAGTAGCTACAATAGGGACATTTAAGGTTGCAGGAAGAAGTTAAACTCCATCCTATCATTAGAGGTATTCTTTTTTTAAGGAAAAATGCCCAAAATGCTTGTTTCAAAAAGATTAGTTTTCTCTTTTTGACAATTGAATTTAAATTAAAATATTCAAATTTTCTAATCATTTTCTGATACTTGATAATTTCGCTATTTTCATTCCTGCTATGCTTCCTACTAGTGTAATAAAAGAGATAACTGCTCCCACTTTGAGAGAAAATGGAGAATAAACAAATTCCACAGTATGTTCTCCTCTAGTGGAAATATAAACAGCTCGAAAGAGAAAATCTGCACGGTATATCTTATTCTTTTTACCATCTACATACACTTTCCAACCAGGATAGTAGGGATCTAAGAAAAGGAGGAAACCAGGAATATTAGTATGTAGAAAAAGTTTCACTCTTTGAGGAAGATATTCTAAAGTTTCAATTTCATACTTCAAATCCTCCTGCCTGAAGACAGAAAAATTTCTTATCTTGGGATTATTTTCAATAATAACTACTCTCTCAGGATCAAAGTTACTATCTTTTAATAACTCTAATATCTTTCTATCATTCTGTAACACGAGGAAATCTGTTAAAAACAAAAAATGCTTAAGGGGTTTTTCAAATTTGAATACAGCATATCTCTCATTTCTAAATATTTCCTTCCAATATTCACCTATAATGTTGCACCATTTACCCTCTTTTTTATTTAGCACTACATATTTACACTTTAATAATTTAATTAAGTTAGGATAATAAATAAAATCATGATATCCCATTTCTGATGTCAAATCAATATCGAAACTCGCCTTGGTAAATTCTAAATAACGCTTTGGGATAAAATTACTTCGACCATCCAAAGAGTAAAATTTAAGAGATCGATTTGCATAATCGTCCCAGTGGGCTATTCTATAATTTCCAATACGATTATAAACATTATCTCTCAAAAACTTTTCTAAAGGCCAAATATTTGAATATTCCTCATCAAATCTCTGAGGATAGAGAGCTCTTAGTAATTCCCCCTTCATATATTGCTGCCAATAAAATGGACGCCACATCAAATAGTTACTAATAAGACAGAATAAAAAGAAAGACAGAATAATTACTTTTTTACATTTTGTCTCTCTATTTCTCCATACATAAAAAACAAAAGAAAAAAATATCAAACCAATATAAGTAAAATAAAAATAAATATTTAACCGTCTCCAATTTATTAAAAGCAATATAGATAACATGAAAACCAATATTAAAATCTTTATTTTACTTTGCCTAATGAATTCCTCAAATCCCAATCCAACAGCAAAACAACATGTAAAAAAAGTAAAAAATACGACCATAAAATGGTTATGAACAAGATATCTAAATAATGGCAGAAACATACAGAGTAACTTAAGTTGGCTTGAATTTCTAACAAGACCTAGTGTTATAAAAATAGCTATGATAGGAAAATACACTTTAAGATAAGATTTATTTTTATGGAATAAAGAAAATGCCAAAAAAATAATCATTAAAATTCCACAATAATTCTCCATCTTCTCTGGATTTAATCTCACTATAGATAGTAATTGTTCTTTGTCTAAATTTTCCCATTCATTAATATTTTGATAGTTTCTAAACTGAATTAACGCAGAGTGCTTTGCTAATTCATAGGTAGGAATAAGCTGTACAGCAGCGATACCTACTCCAACGATAAAAATAAGTAAGTATATAAAGATAGATTCTCTAACCTTTTCTACTTTAAAAGTGCCCTTTCCTAACTTTGGCAGTCGTCTAAAAAAAAGATAAAATAAAAGAAAAAGAGAAAAATAATAGCAATAGTTAGGATCTGCCCCTAGAAACTGAATTCCATAGAATACAGCTGCCAGTATAATATAAATATAATTGATCCTTTTTTTCTTCATTCCCTTTTCAATTAAATAAAGGATTAATCCATACCAAATATATGAATTTAAACTATTCGGATCGCATTGGTCAAGTAGTGTGGGCAAACTAATAAATATAAATCCACTCATAAAGGCAGCCAACCTAGAGAGATTGATTTCTCGCATATAGAGAAAAATAAACCAACCTATTAACATAAAACTAAAAATTTTATAAATATTTATTAAAATAGGATTGGGTAGATGGAAGGTATAGTATAATAAGTACATTAATATCGTAAAAGGTGAAAGTAAGCTCCATTCAAGAGGCTCTCCTGGCACAGGAAATCCACATAAACGGTGAGGATTCCACAAAGGGATATAGGAATATTTTTTGATAAAATTGGAATATTCCGGATACAAAGACGAATAAATTCCAAATAGATTTATATTCCCAAAGTAATACTTGACAAATATAGCCTCTCTGAAAAAAATAGTAATAATGAATATAAAAAATAAAAATGCTATACATTTATTTCTTATGTTTAAATTAATCCTCACACGTTTCTACCTAAATGTAGCTTTAACGACAAATTTTATTAACTGCATTAGCAATAGCTTCTATCTGTTTAAGAGTTAATTCTTCATATAGGGGGATCTGAATAGCTGTATTGTAAATCTGATTTGCTACGGGATATTTACCACCCAATAGAAGTGAACAATCGTCTGTTATCTCTTCTTTGATTGCTGCGTCTATACCTTTAATTGATAATCTCTTTCTTATCTTGGCTAAATCTTCTTTCTTTTCTATCTTTATCACAAAGTAATACATTACTCTTTCTACATTTTTATCATAAGTATTTTGTAGTTTCACATCCTTCAATAGGTTCTTTAATATCTCAGCCTTATAAAGTCTCTCACTATCTTTACGCCTCAAAAACGACAGCTGTTTTAGACCAATAAGTGCTTGAATATCTGAAAACTTAAAATGCACTATTCTAGTGTGACTACCAAAGGATAAATATATTCTACTTATCAACTTAGTTGTAAACTTATAACGGAAGAAGGGAGCAATCAACATAAACAAAGAACTTCCGGTTATAAAATATTCTACATAACTCAATAAAATTTTTAGAAGTAAACTACATTTAGATAGAGAAGGATATGTGGAAACTGCGTCTCTTACATAAGTAGCAATTTTTTTATCATTAGTAACCACCATGCCTCCACCAAAGGTATTTAACAACTTTATTAACTGAAAACTATAAAATCCTCCATCTCCTATGACTCCTACCATCTTACCTTTATATTTGGCGCCAAAAGCATGCGCACAATCTTCTATCACTCTTAGGTTATTTTTCTTAGCAATCTCTAAAATTCTATCCATATTACAGGGTAATCCAAAAAGATGGGTAGCTACAATAACTCTCGTTTTCTCTGTAATTTTCTCCTCTATGAGTTTAGGATCAATATTAAAGGTGTCTGGTTCTATATCTACCAAAACCGGCTTCAATCCCATTCCAATTATTAGAAATATTAAATCCTTCAGAGTATAGGCAGGTAAGATTACCTCATCTCCTTGCTTTAAATCCATAGCCATTAAAAGCAACTCTAAGGCATTACGACCTGTGCAAGTGGCTATTGCATATTTAGCACCCACATACTTAGCAACTTTTTCTTCGAAAGTTTTAACATATTCATCTTGCGGACACTTAGAGAATAATACTCCATTCAGTACGTCTCTCCAGATACCTTTATAGATCCTTGGCCTGCGACGGCAAATCATAATTAATTGGGGCCTCCTACAACTTTAGTAAGATATATGTTTATTAAAAAAAGATCGGCACAACAAAAACATTTTATTTTATATATCTTTAATCTCCTGCGAATGTCTTGAGAAAAATCTGAACTCCATATCTGTGAAAAACTCTGTTTTTTTAAATCTCCTAGCATAACTCTATGCTCTCCACAGATATACAAATGTCCTTCTATATCGATATCAGCAAAAAATATTCCAGCAAAACATCGGTATTTATCATGTAAACTTTTATGATCGAATATATAATTAGGTATTTCTCGATGATAAATATTATCTAAATCTGGATTTTCTCTAAAAAGACTTGAGTAAATATTTTCAAATATCTCTTTGTCCTCATTCAACAATTTCATATGTTCAGGAATAGTATAAAATATCTTCTTATTTTCAGTTAAGGGTTTGAATAATATATTATCAACTTTATCACGCCAATAATTTACGTATTCACGCATCATCTTATAATTTTGTCGATTTATTAACATTCTTATACTAATATATGGCTTGTTATCCTTTCTCTTTCTCTTTAAGATCTCTATACCTTCTTTTATTTTTCTTAATAATCCCGGGTGATTGCGAATTGCATCGTGAACTTCATCTTTATGGCTCTCTACACTTATAATTATAGAATCCAAATTAGACTCAATCAAAGAAGAATGCATTTCCTTAAGTAGTAAACCATTGGTAGATACATTAACAAGCATTCCATTTGCTTTGGCAGATTTTATAAGAAGTGGTAAATCCTTATCTAGTAGTGGATCACCACCACAGAAACTTAACATCCAAATACCATATCTTCCCATCTCTTTAATTATACGAAGTTTATCCTCTAAAGCTAAACCAAAATTCTTTGATTTCCAGTAGTCACAATATAAACATTTAACGTTGCAATTCTTCACTATGTCCCAAGTAACATATAAAGGACCTCGTTTAGGTTTTCTCAACATTTTGTACACCAAAAAATTATCTATAGAAGTAGACAGCAATCGATAAAAGTTATCTTTATATCCTATTTTATTAATAAACCTTAATATCTTAAGCATTTATTTCTCACTATCCTGCAAAATTCTTAAAAGACCCTTCAGTAAAATAAAAAATACTTTAATATTGAAAATGTAAAAAATCCCATATTTAAATATATGCTTTAAAATATAATCTAATTGTAAATATACATTTCTATAAAACTTTTTTCTTACTTGTAACAACTCCTCTACGGACATATTGCTTAAATTAATTATAGGTTTACTATAATGATGTACATCATCTTGTAATTGTAACTTTTTATATTCTATCCTACACTTTTCATAAATAGTTGACCCAGGATATAGGATAAAAAAATGAACTTTTACTAAGTCTGAATTTAAACACTTTGCTAATTTTATAGTCTCGACTGCTTCCTGCCTAGTCTCGGTAGGATTACCTATCATAAATAAAGCACATGTGGTAATACCTAACTTTTTGGCATGATAAAATATCTCTTTACTTCTTTCTATCCATTTCTCAGCTTCGGTCGTTTTATTCAACATACGTAAAATTCTCTTTGATGCTGATTCTATGCCAAACTGTAGAAGACTGCATCCAGAATCCCTCATCAATTTAAGCAGTTTATAATTGACCTCATCTACTCTAACCTGAGCAGACCATTTTATATTTATCCTTCTCCTTTTGATCTCCTCACATATAGAAACGACGTGATCAAAATCAGCCACAAAATTATCATCTTCAAAGGATATAAAATTAACTCCCTTTTTCATTAAAAACTGGATTTCATCTACAATATTAGAAGTACTCCTTAAGCGCAATACTTTACTATAACTTTTTCTTATTCCAGGCGAACAAAATGTACAACTGTAGGGGCAACCTCTGGAAGTGATAACATAACCACATATTAATCTTCTATTCATTCTTACCGGATAAATAAAAGTGTACGATTTTAATTCTTTTAATGTAAAGTTCGGAAATGGCAAATTATCTAAATCGAAAACAATATTTATAAGATTAACCCTTCGTCTATAAATATCCTTCAAAGCTTTAAACATGCTTATGTTCCCATTTAATTTTTCTATAATTGAGAGTATTTCTATTTCTGGTTCTCCAGGTATAATTATATCAAATAGAGGGGTATCTTCTATATATAACTCTGGTCTAAAAGTAATATCGGGACCGATACCGATTATAATGGGTTTCTTTTTCTGAGTTATCAGCGATATAAATTTCACTACTGAATGAAAGTTATATGGATCAACATAAATTATTACTATATCCGGGGATAATTTAAAGATTCCTTCAGCGAACTTACTCAGAGACAGCTTGCTAACCCAATAGTCAAAAAATCTTACTTCATATTTTTTCTTCTTGTTCAATAATGCTTGTATATACTTTAAGGTTAAAGGAGGATACATATGTCTGGGATGATAAATTCTCTTTAAAGAAGAGTTATCAAGTCTAATTAGAAATATCTTTCTTCTTCCCATGCTGTTCTGTCAGTTCATTTTTAATTAAAAAACTTAGTGAATAAATTTCTTAAAGAATGTTTATTTTTAATTTCCGTACAAAAAATGAGTGAGCTAAAATCGCTATCTCTGATACAGTCTGTTTAATGGTTCCTCTACTAAATAGAGAATAGAAATATGCACAATCCCACCAGCAGTTACAATTCTCTGGTATATTTTTTCTTATCTCCTTCAATTGATTGAAATCCTTAAAGTCTAAAGCATTTATATTTGAAGGAGGAATATCTTGACAGGGCATAATAAAACCATCATTATTAACTGTAAAAAACCTCTCCACAGCAAAACATTGCATAAATACTTTCTTTCTTACATAATCAGCCATTCTAGAAATATAGCCTAAGGGAGTTAAAATCCTATAACCACACTTTTTCATCTTAATCAACTCTTTTTCCAAATTTTCTAAATCATTTAACTCTGCTTCTTTAAACGCCAAATCGGATCTATTACACCTATACCAAAATAATTTATCATCAGAGGAGTGTAATAGAGATATCTCTATATTAACCTTTAAATCATTCAATTTTTTGACAATTTCAGGTACTTTCAAAACATTCTTTGCGTGTACGACGACAGTGGAGCTTACTATAAATTTAAAAATTTTACTATAATGAATAAGAATCTTAACGGTATCTAAAAATTTTGTCTCAAGGTTTGAATAAAAAACAGGATAGGAGATATTAATATAATCTAAAGTTTTAAAACTTTTGATCTTTTCCTCCGTCAATAGTATTCCATTAGTAAGAAGACCTGTTATTCCTTTATGAGAAGCATAGCTTATTAATTCCTCTAGACCGTTGTATAGCAAAGGTTCTCCTCCAGTAAAAACAAAAATAAAATATTTCTTTGATAGTCTATCAATAATTACCTTCCAATCATCCACACTTAATTCCTTACCATTATTCCTTTTAATTACTTCACAATGAGGACATTGTAGATTACACCTTCTAGTCAATATTAAATTTATGGAACCAAAACTATGATTTAGTATTTTACTCATAAATTTTAACTTCTTTAACATCTCTGCTAAAAAATTGAAATTATGTTCCTCGTCTTTAGATATACCATTCAAGTTAAACTGACTTTAATAGATTAAAAACAGCATTGAGGTTAAGTGAGACTGCCAAATTGAATTCAACAACAGAAGAACACCAACAGGAAAAACAAAAAGATGGTTTAAGTTGATTAAACATCTCTCTGAAATTGTAATATACAGAATTCAGAAGATCGCCTTCAGATAAATTATATTTAGAAAAATTTCTATCGCAGGATATAACATAACCGTTAGGTAAAATCTTACAGCTCAATATTCCAGCAGCACATCTTATTCTCTTAGGATGAGGCCAATTATACAGATGTTGGAGCCCTGAGATAGAATTTTGTATATTTATAGTGCCGGCCTTCTTCATCATTATTAATTTCTGAATAGCTCTCTTGTACTCCTCTTCTGGTGGAGCAACGGGATTTATCTCATCACTCCATAAGATCTTTAAAGTTGCTGGCTGAAAATCAGCCTTCAAATTTAAATCTTCAATTAAAGATAAAATAGCATCTAGGCAATTGATATTGTATTTAGATAATACCACTTTAATATCGATTTTAATATTATTAGCCTTACATATGGTAATCGCCTCCATAACTTTATCAAAAGAACCCTCTCCTCTTAGGGAATCATGTATTTGTCTGGGACCGTCGATGCTCAATTTTATCCTATTTACTCCTTTAATCTCCTTTATCCTCTTCTTTATCAATACTCCATTTGAATTAAGACTTACATAAATACCCCTTGAAGTAGTATAAGTTATAATTTCGCCGATATCCTCTCTTAAAAGTGGTTCTCCTCCTGTAAATATAATAATCTTGGTTCCCATTGAAACTAACTCATCTATTATAGAAAAAATCTGTTTTGTATTTAGTTCGTTAAATTTCACATCCCAGATCTTACAATAAGAACATCTCTGATTGCATCTACTGGTCAACATCCAACTTACTACCAACGGAATTTTATATCTAAGCAGTTTAAACTTTATAAAGGACTTTCCAATGGAAAATAATATTCTCGACATCACTTCAATTTTTTATGTTAAATTTCCAAAATCCTCTTTAGTAGTTACCAATCTATCTATAAAAGGCTTCGTATATACTAAACTAATAACTACAGGGAGAAGGTATTCCACAGAGGAATATAAAATACCTAAACTTAACAGTTGTTTTAAAGAGCCATATTTCGAGAAAAAGAAAATAATAGCAGCTTCTCTTGTCCCTAAACCAAATAGAGTAATGGGAAGACTGGTTATAACTGTAGTTAAGGGAATGAAAATAAAAACTAATGGATATGGAATAGATAGGTCTAGCCCTTCACTCAATATGTAAAAATTAGCTAACTCAGAAGCTATAAAAACTGTAGAATAAATGAATAAAGTTAATAACCTTCTATTTCCAATCTTATTGTAAACATAGATAATCTCCCTAAGATAATTATAAATGTTAATTCGAGATCCTCTTATAGAATTTATAAGCTCTTCTTTCATTCTTAGCTTAAATAGTATCTTTCTTGTTATAAACAAGATTAAACTTAAAAAACAGATGTAAGAAATTATACTAATCAAGCTAAAGTTCAAAATTAAATGACCTACTGAAATGAAAAATAAGACAGCTAAGAAGTTTAGCCCCAATTCAAAAAAGATTGAGCTAAAGCCCTTCAAAAAAGAAAAATTATGCCACTGCCTCAAATAAACAACCCTTGTTAGTTCCCCGGCTCTCATAGGCAGTATGCTAATTATGGGATCACTACCCATCTTCATAAATATTGCTTCTTTGAGAGTAATATCTCTACCAAAAACATGAAGAATTCGACGCCATTTATCAGAGGATAAAAATATATTGTTTGCGATTGAAATAAAAACGGCTAAAAAAAATAGAGCTGGTTTTACATGTCCTAAAACTCCTATAACCTCCTCTATTTTTATCTTCGAAAATAGAACGAAAAATATTCCCATAGTAAGAAATATTGAAAAGAGTAATTTATATCGATGATATAAGGTCCTATTTCTCATAGCCGTCTTTAATTATGACAAAAATACTATTAAGAATCAGCTCATCCTTAGCCACATTTGTTTCTCTCTCCATACAATCGTCCCAAAAATACAAAAGACAGCCGTTAAACAACTAATTATACATCCTATTTTAAAAGAGAATGGCTTATATTTGAAAGTGATTCTATACTTCCCTCCATCAGGAATGTAAATAGCCTTAAATATATAATTTGCTCTTAAGACTCTATTCTCTTTCCCATCTATATAAGACTTCCAACCAGGATGATAAGCGTCGAGAAAAACAAGAAAGCCTGAAGTATCCGTGGAAAGTTTTAATTCAACAAAATCATTTTGATAATCATTAATCTCTAAAGTATATTTAGGCTTTAAATTATATCTATATTTATCGATTGGCTGAAAATTTTTAGGAATTGTCTCAATGATTACAGTCCTTTTAGGATCGAAATGAGAACTTTTAATGAAAGACAATATCTCTTCTCTATTTTTCATTATAATATAATCTTGCACAAAAAAGATCTTTTTTAAAGCCCATCGGTAGTAGTAAATATACAATTCATCATCTTCATAAATTCTCTCAAACAGATCTCTATTATGGAAATAAGGTTTATCTTGCCAGCGAGGAACAATCACAAAAGAACTCGATGTTAAACTTAAAAAATTGGGATGAAATATAAAGTCATTATACGACTCACTCGACATAGGGTCTATTTCTAGATCTGTTTTCACAAACTCAAGATATCTTTGAGTAGGTAATACAATGTGTCCAAGAGAAGAATGTAAATCATAAATAATAGGCGTATTTTCAATCAAGGTTTTCTTTGTCCAGTAAAATTGCTTAGCTCTACATAATGAAGTTAAATTATACCAATTAGCTTTTTCTTCTAGACTTCTAATATTCGATTCCGAACATCCTGATATATCATCATTAGCCAATGAAGCAACTCTATATAACTTACTATATTTATCCTTAATCAAACTAACGCTTTCAGGCTCTCTAAACCAAGAAGACTTAAGTTCACCTGAAGCAAAAAAAGGTGTATCAAAATTTCTAAATAAATATAAATTAAGAAAAATTAGAATAGGTAAATAATACTTCAATCTTAAATTAAGTTTTATAACCAATGAAATGAAGAAAATTGAAGCTAAAAATATCAAAATAAAAAAGTTCCTAATACTAAGAGAATGAAGAAATTTTAAAAGTCCAATAGGGAATCTTTCCGGGTTGATTATCTGCGAATAATTTGGATTAGAAAGTGCAACTTTTTGATTTTGCAAGTGGAAGCAAATCAGGATTGCAAATATAAAAAAGATACACAAATATAAGAAAATTTGTTTGCGAGAAATAACAACTTTTCTTAGAATCTCTATACCCTCACCGACAAGGATTGCTAATGTAAACATAGTTAAAACTTCTATTCGTAAAGGCTTCTTAAAGACAGAAAACCCTGGTATTCTTAAATGATAAAGTATGTAGTATAAAGGGGTATATTTACCTACAGCGAGTAAAAGTGTTAATATAAAAAATATACTATAAAATAGAATATAATTTTTATATTTTGCTTTTTTATAATTTAAGATGGCTATCAGGGCCAAAAATAGTGAGATAATACCAAAATGGCCAGGACTAAATGCATTTACAAAATCACCTTGTATATATTCGGGAAAAACAAAATCTAAAATATTTAAAAATTGTAGTGTATCTCCAGGCCTATCCATAACTTGAGCAAAAGAGGCAAACTTCCTTGCTGAAAACAAATAGTGTTCATAAACAGGGAAAAATTGGACCGCAAAAATTCCAAGGCTAATTATCAATACAAAAATAAATACCATAAAACACCTATGCAGAGATAAACCTAAAATTATTTTTTTAAACAAAAAATATCCTGCCAAAAACAATACTGTATAATAAAAAAATTGAAACATTCCGGTTAGAGCTTGGAGCCCTAAAGATAAACCAATTAGAATCAACCAGATATATTTTTTATTTTCAAAAAACTTTTCGGATAAATAAAGAAGAAGAGGAATGTATACATAACTTTGTAAAACAAACATATGAGTATAGCTTCCCAAAAGAAAACCATTAAAAAGAAAGACAAAAACAGCCCCCAAACAAGCTTCTTTACTCAAGCCTATCTTTTTTGCATAAAGATAAATAAAAATTCCACCGAACAGAAAATGAACAATAAAAATCATATTAATACACCATACAGGAGGTAAAATTTTTGTCAAAATAGAAAAGGGATAGAAAAAACCTTGCTCTATATTGGAAAAAAGAGGCATTCCTAAATAAAGATGGGGCAACCACAGCGACGATTTATAGTGATAGAGGTAATACGAAAAAAGAAAATGTTTATCGAAACGCTCGGCATGTAGAGTAAAATGATAAAAAGATAAAAAGATATTGTGAAAAAAGATAAAAAAGCTTAAAAAGATTAGAAAGAAAGGAGTCTTCTCATTCTTCATTATTTCTATCTGTTAAAGTACTTCCTAAAAAAAGAAATTAAAACATAATTAATGCTGCTCTCCAAATTACCTTGAAATATCAAATTAGCTTCTACCTTTGCGGCAAAAGTACAATTTGAACACTTAATATTTTTTCCGGAGGGAAATTTCCTAATATCATCTTTCAAAAGATTTCCAAAAACAGTTCTATTTTGGCTACATATTATAAGATCAGCATTATTCTCGAGTCGATAAAATAATCGAGTCCCTGCACAGTTAATAACTTTTCCTTCTGGGAAGTAACCCAGATGTTTTAGTCCAGAAAAAGAATTGGCAATGTAGAGATAATTTCGCCTCTTTCTATCAAAGATATAATTTATAATATTTTTGTATTTTTCCTTGGATGGAAAAATGGGGTTTTTCACATTTGGATTTCTCAAAAGATACCTCTTAGCTGGCTGAAAAAAAACCGTTGCTTTAAAGAATTTAACTATATTAAGTATATGATCAATTACGAAAGGGAAAGAATTTAATTCAGAAAGAACAGTATAAAAACTCACTTCAAAATTTCTCCTTTTAAGAATCTCAACAGCTTCTATAGTATTCTTATAACTATTCTCACCTCTTATACTATCATTAATTTCTTCAGGTCCATCCAAACTTAAAGTTACCTTCTTAACATCCTTGATATCACCGATTACTCTTCCAATATAATCACCATTTGTATTAAGATAAACTAAAAAACCCATCTTACTGCAAACATTGACAATCTCAACAAAATCTTCTCTAATCAAAGGTTCTCCTCCAGTAAAATAAATTCTTCTTACTCCAAAATCCTTCAATTTTTTTGCACATATAATGAGTTCTTTGGTAGATAATTCTCCTTGGTTACTAGGAGAACCACAATATATGCAATTCCGATTGCAGCGATAAGTTAAAATCCAACTAATAATCTTAGGGATAAAACTCATAATTCTAAAATACTTCTTTTTTAGCAAACTTCAGACTACCCAAAAGAAAAAATAAGGTCAAAATACTTATCCAACAGCCTACTCTAAATAAATATGGCTTATACCTAAAAACTATTCTGTGTCTTCCCTCTTCAGGAATATACACTGCTCTAAATAGATAATTCGCTCTTAAAATTTCTACATTTCTGTCATCCAAATAGGCCACCCATCCCGGGTAGAAAGAATCTAATAAAACAAGAAAACCACTAGAATTTGTCTCTAAACTTATATCAATACTTGTATTGCTGTATTCTTCTATGTTAATTTTATAACTTTCATGTTTCTTCTCCCTCCTAGGTTCAATAATAGCTAAAGCTTTCTCCAAGACAACAACCTCCTTAGGCTCAAAAGTATCCTTTTTTAAAATATCCAAAATATTGTGTCTATCCTTTTCTACGATAAAATCTTTAGCAAAATAGGCTCTCTCGGAGAGGGTTTTTACTCGATAGATATCAAATTGATTATTTTCGTAAACTTTCTCAAATAAACTCTCTGTATGAAAGTATTTATTATCTCTGATCTTAGGAACTACAGCTATGGATATATTGCTTAAAAATAAATAATTAGGATAAAAAATAAAATCAGGATATCCCATCATCCTTATTGGAGATATTTCCATAGAGGTTTTAGTAAACTCAAGGTATCTTGCAGGAATAAGGGATGCATAACCAGAACAGTGTTGAATCCTAAAAGGAAGAAGGTTATTACCCATTGGATAATCGAGATAAGAAAATATGTATCTTTTGTCCACTCGAGGTTTCAAATTATATAACCATAAATAAAGATGGTAAGAAAAAATTGAAAAAAAATTAGCCTCCTTATGTAAGTAAATTCTGCTATTATCTTTTTGCTTTAAATCATCCAAAACTTTTGAAAATTTCTCTAATTTCTTTCGGTTCTTGTCAATCAAACTCTTTTCAATTTCCCTTATACTTCTATGACTATAAATGAAGATGATAGCAAGAAAAAAAATAAAAATAAGTGATTTTATAATAATTTTATACTTTTCAAAAACAAACAAAATAATAATAAAGAAAACTGTTATAGCGAAAGTAAAAAGAACATCGTTTATCGCTATTTTTAACAAATCAAAATGATAAAGTAAAAATAAAAATCCAATTAAGCATAGTATAAAAATTGAAATTATCATTGAAATAACCCAAAGAAAATTTACTTTTTTCAGATTTTCAACACCTAATGCAGAAAGTACAGATATAGAAAAGACTAAAATGAACTCCCATTTGAGAGGATCGTGAAAATAAGAATACCAAGGTAAATAGCTAAAGAGGTCATAAAAAAAACTACATCTACCTAAACACAGTAAGAAAGAGAAGCCAAATATAAACAGAAAAAATAGACCATTTACTTTTTTATTTTTAAAGTTGACTCCTAATGTTCCAAGAATGAAAGGAAAAGTTCCTAAAAAACAGGGCTGAAAGGGAGAATCTTTCCTTATTCCAAAATGGTAAAAAAAGAACCCTAAAATCTTCTGTAGAGTTAAACTCTCACTTTCACGTTCAGATATCAAAGATAGAGCCGAAGGCACTGCGAGATTACGAGAAGAAAATTGCGCAAGACCATAAGCAGGAAGAAGCTGTATAGAGGCAATTAGAAATCCAACTATAAAAATAGAAGAGAATATTATTATAGATTTTTTAAGGGATTTTTTCTGAGAAATTACCTTATATAGAATATAGATGACCACTATCGTCCAAGAGATATAAAAATATTGGCTATGTCCAGCTAAAAGCTGAAGACCGACTAATAAGGCTGAAAGGGCAATATATAAAAATTTTCCATCATTAAATATTTTCTCAATTATAAATAATAACAATGGTAAATATATCATTGTTGAAAGAGCATGAAGGCTATCGTGATAATCAAGCATGAAACTATTAAAAATAAAACAAATACTACCTATCAAAGAGCCAAATTTAGAAATTTGTAGTTCTCTGAGATAGATATAAGTAAATAAAAGTCCTAAGAAGTAGTTGAAGATTATTAATAGATTTAAAGCATACAGAGTATCTTTAAAAAGAAATACGAAAATTAAATTTAGTGGATAAAATAATCCAAATTGGGGATTGGAAGCTAAAGGATATCCAAAAAAGATAGAAGGCGACCATAAAATACTATCTAATGAAAAAAAATTCCCTCTCCAATACTCAAATACAGGAAGATGCATAAAAAAAATGTCACCCCGAAAAAATACCTTTCCAAATAATATTTTTTTGAATAAAACAAAGAAGAAAAATATAAAGATAATAAGGACACCTATCTCTTTATATTTTCTCATCTTTCAAATTTAAATCTTTTAGCAACTTAAACACGAAGAAAATTCCCATAAAAGGAACTAAAAAATGGCAAATAAGAGAGGTAAGGAAACCTAATATAAACAACTCTTCTTGTAAGGCGAAAGAGGAAAAAAGTAGAATAATACTACCTTCTCTAACTCCTAATCCTTCAAAAGCTAAAGGTAAATTTGCAATGAGAGAAACTAGAGGGTAAAACAATAGAATTTTATTCAACGGTATATAAATACCTAAAGCTTTTCCTATAATACTAAAAGAAAATATCTCAAAAAAGAAACGGATCAAAGAAATGCAAAGAATAATAAAGAAGTTCTTCAATATCATCTTCTTGAAAATATTCAATGTATTTCTTATTGGAACACTTAATCCCAGAAAGTGAATAGTAAAAATATTACACTTTAGGGGAATGACGGCGTTAAAAGCAGCTCCAACAGCAAAGACTACTATGCAGGTCAAAACATTTATTGCTAAATGAGAAAAAACAGAAAGAGTACTAATAAGAAGAGGCACTCGATAAAATCTCTTAAGAAAGATAACTCGCAATATATCTCCTACTTTTAGAGGCAAAACGGATTTAAAGGGAGCAGTAGAAATTCTGAGAAATAATATATCTTTTAAAGCCACCTTATATTCCATTGCTTCTAAAATCATTTTCCATTGTAAGGAGTTAAATATGGGATTACCGAGAAAAGAAAAAAGAAGAGCTAATATCAAATATTCTATCTTTAGCCTGTGAAGAACAAGTTTAATCAAAGACCATTGAACCTTTTTTAATAAAAAAAATAAAATGATAAAAGTTATGGATAATGACAAAAAATTAATGAAAATATTTTTTTTCATAATTTAGATAATTTCATTAAGAGCTTGGGCAATACGTATCAAATCACACATTTTATAATATGGGTCGATATTTAAAATAAGGAGCTCCTTTTCTACTTTTTCGACAACGGGATAGTGACCTACTCTATCAAAAATTTTGGAACAATTTTGCATAAAATTATCATCCACCTCTATTCCTCTCTCTAATAGTTTCTTTGTAGTCTCTTTTTTAGAGTTTGAATAAATACCTAAAACTAAAGGTGCGCTTTTTATACCTTCTATATTTGATAAATACGTAGTCTTTATTTCGGGTTTCAACTTACTGCATAAAAATTCTAATTTCTGCCTTCGTAAATCATTGATCCTATCTAAAAGTAAAAGCTGCTTATTGGCAATAGAAGCCTGTAGATTAGTGTATCTATATTTTGGGAGGTTATGGGTTTTCTTTGCTTCTTTTCGAGAGATTATCTTCCGGTATAGCTCCATCACATTTCTATATTTCATATTTCTTAAGTATAAGTTAATAGGGAAAATAAAATTACTATATATAGGAGGGTTGAAAAATAGTCTCGTTAAAAGAAGCTTGAATATGATTTTTAACACAATACTTTTGGGAGGATATTTAAAATTGCTAAATTCAGTTTTTATCTTAGGAAGTAAGGCAGAGTTATTCACTATAACAGCTCCACCTTTAAATGTATTAATAAATTTACTTACACTAAAACTGAAAAAAGAGGCATCTCCTAAGCTTCCAACTTTTCTCCCTTTATATTCAGCACCCAAAGCATGGGCACAATCTTCTATAACAAACAAATTAAACTTTTTCGCTATTTTTGAAATCTTCTCCATATTACAAGGTTGACCAAAAAGGTGGGTAGGAATTATAACTTTACTACGGGAGGTTATCTTCTCTGGAATAAGTTCAGGGTTTATGTTGCAAGTTTCATCTATATCCACAAATACTGGCTTAAGCCCTAAAGACGAAATGATGGTAGGAATAGCAAAAAAAGTATAAACAGGGAGAATTACTTCGTCTTTCTCTTTTAAATTAAGGGCTTTCAATATCAAATAAAGAGCCATTCTTCCTGAAATAGTACAAAAAGCAGACTTTCCTCCTATATATTTTAAAAACCTCTGTTCAAATTTCTCCAATTGACAATTTTTATCTTGAGAGAGGAAAAAAGAAAAAATATCTCGTATCTCTCCTTCATAAAAGAACGGTCTTTTTATTAAAATCACTCTTCTCATATCTCTTCAAATTTACCAGATAATCTTCTACGTATTTGGTAGATATAATTTTTGATATATAATGTAAACCTGTAGTCTCTTTTCTTTATGCCATTTAAAAGTTCAACCATTATAATCAAAAATAGGGGAAGTCGATAGAAGAAACGGTATAACTTATATTTCGATATTAAATTTATTATAAATTTAGGTAAAAATGGAAAAACTCTATAGAATCTACGTAAATTCTCATCTTTTTTATCTACTTTATGAGAAGGGTAAATAAAATTTGCCCTCTTTCCTTCTTTTATATCCTGTAGGTCTTTATCATCCAAATAACCTTTTTTGTAAGCTTCTTCAACTATGGGTAAATTTGGAAAATAGGCTAAATAAAAACATTTTACTCTATTAAGCAATTTGCCATTTTTAATACATTCTATTGTAAAAAGGTGGTCTTCTTCCTTTTCATTAGGTAAGCCAACGATGGTATCTAAATCATATCTCAATCTAACTTCGTCACAAATTCTTAATATATTTAATACATCAAATTCTGTTTCTGGTCTATAGAGAACTTGCGACTTTATCTGGTTATTTATAATTTGGATGCCAAAATTTAAACAATAACATCCACACTTTTTTAATAAATTTACTGTATCCCTATCTATATTTCTAATATGGGCTAAACATTTGAAGGGAATATTTATCTGATCCTTATAGAGAGGTAAGAAATCATAAACCCAAGATTTATCTCGAAGAAAGTCGGTATCATAAAATATTACTTCTTCACAATTATATTTTTCTTTTGCCATTTTTAACTCCTCTATCACATTAGAGATACTTCTCTTGCGAACATTTTTTCCTTTGTAAAGGGCGCTATAAAAACCTTCACAGCAATATGTACATCGCCCCGGACAGCCTCTTCCAGTCATAATAAGATAATCATACTTATAATTTATATACTCCCGAAAGAGTTCCTTATCAGGGAAAGGTAAAACATCTAAGTCTACAGGTTCATCCATAGGATTAATAATCAACTTACTATTTTCTTTGAATCCCAAGCTATTTATTTTTTTAAATCTAGAGAAAGTATCTCCTTTTTCTAACGCCTCTACCAAATTAAGCATTGGATATTCTCCTTCACCAATAATTATAAAATCGACAAAAGTATTCTTTAACACCTCTTCAGGAACTAATGTTACATGCGGACCACCAAATACAATAGGAAGATTTAACTCTTTTTTTAGATAAGCTGCTATCGCTTTACTCCATTGATAAGTTGTAGAATATACTGAAAAAGCAATAACATCGGGATTAATCTTTCTAGCTCTTTGTAAAATTTCTTCCTTTCTATACGCAAATACTTTCTCTAGTATAGGTATGTAAAACACATTGTCTTCTCTACTAAAAAGTCCTGGATCATTTATCAGATAGACACTGTGACCTGCCTGTTTTAAAAGGCTGGATATGTATTCAATTCCTAATTGTTCTTTTCCTAGATGGATAAATAAAATCTTCATCTTTTCACAATAGGTCTTGATTCTTCAACCACTCTCCAGTTCTCTGCATCCCCTCTCTTAAAAATATCTTTGGCTTAAAGCCTGTGTCTTCAAAGAAATCTGAAGGATCACAGGTCCAATATTTAGAACTTAACTCTTCTAAGCTTTGCCCTTCTAAAGAGGCACCCAATAGTTTGCTTATATTTCTTAAAAGTGGGAGGACTTTTATTATTAATTTTTGAGGAATTGTTATCTTATATAATTTCTTATATTCTTTATCTAAAGCTAAAGCCATAGCTTCATAAACCTCTTTCCAAGAATATACGTTTCCATCGGATATGGAATAAACCTTATTTGTTATATTACTTTGTGCAGCTAATATCATCGCCTCTATTATATCATCTATATATATAAGGCTAGCAAACCTTTCTTCTACTTTAGAAACTACAGGGATAAAACCTTTTTTTATGAATTTGAATATTAAATAAATTCCTCTTTTATCTCCGGGACCATAGACTCTGCAAGAGCGCAAAATAATATAAGGGATTCTATCGCCAAATCTCCTTATCTCTCTTTCTGCTAATAGTTTTGTCTTTCCGTATAAAGAACTGGCTTTTTTCTTTTCACCAAATCCATAACTTAAAAGAGAACCTATATAGATAAATTTTTTTAAATTAGGACTTAACTCAGCAAGCCAGTGAAGAAGATTTATTGTTCCTTCCACATTGGTTAAATAACACACCTTCTCACCTGCTGAATCCTTGGCTGTAGCTAAATGGAATACATAATCTATATCTCTAAGAAATTCTAAGGGAGGAGATTGGGATAGATCTAAATTATACATTAACAAATTACTTTCCATAAATTTATCCTTAAATTTATCCTTTTCAGTATTTTTATCTATCACTATCACTTGATTCTCCTTCATAAGCCGCTGTACCAGCTGCTTTCCTATAAACCCTAATCCTCCTGTTACCAAAATTTTCATCTCTGAAAACCTCCCTCTTGTCAATAAAAACTTTAATTTCTTTTCTTTTTTAATGACATTTAGCTATTCATCTCTTCGCCCCGACTTTTCGGGATACGGTCTATTTGATAGGCCTTAGGGCTTCCCATTCATTTTGTCGGGCTCTTTTTGCTCAGAAAAAATCATCGGTTGCCTGAGGCATAAGGATATTATTAGTTTTTTTAGATCTATAGGGTTCTTGTATTTTAATGTTGCTCATATTATATGCTAATTTATTGACAACTGCTACCTTTACTTTTTCCGCCAAGAGCGGATCTGCCTCTGGCAGATTGTTTTCCTTTTTTATAGGTTATTTTATCATATATTGCTTTTAAATAGGGATCTTTTATTATTGCTTTCTGGGATGCTTCAATTAGTGCCCATCTTAGGTATTTATTTCCCTGTTTGGTTATCTTTCCTGTGTGAGAGAAGTTTCCTGATTGATGAATTGAGGGAACTATTCCTATATAGGAGGAAAGTTTTTTAGGAGTTAGGAATCTGGTTATATCTACTACTTCACAAAGAATAAGATAGGCTGTAAAGAAACCAATTCCGGGAACAGTAAGAAGAAGTTGGGCTAAAGGGTTTTCTTTTATAGTTAATTTTATTGATTTTTCCGTCTCATCTATTAAAGAATTTAGTCTCTCAATAAGATTAAGATAATCTTTTAAGGAGCAAGATAGAGGGTAAGCTAAAGATAAGCTTTCCAGCCACATTAAACCTTTCCTGCCAAATAAATCAGAAATTTGAGGGGTATCTATTCCTTCTCTATCTAATATAGAGTGAATCCGGCATTTTAAAGAACTCCTTACCTTAACTAAGGAGATTCTGTATCTTAATAGCTCTCTTAGAGACCTTGTCTTCCTGCCAGCTAAATAGCTCTGAGGAATAAGTCCTGCTCTCAACAGTTGAGCTAAGGTAAAGCTTGATATGGAGTCTGTTTTTATCTTACTTTCAGCAATTATTCTTGTTTTGTAAGGATGGGCTAATATATGGGTTAAGTTGGCTGATTCTAAAAGGTCGGCTAACCAATACCAATTTCCAGTTGCTTCTAATACTACTTTTGTTTGGTGGGGATTAAAGGATTTAAAATAATTAAGCATACCTTCTTTATCATAATGGTATAGTTTTCTTTCTTCTACTAAGTCTCCTATCTCATCAATTATCGTGATGTGAGAATATCTTTTGTGCTGGTCAATTCCCATTCCACCAGAGGTTCCACCAGAGGTGGATTCGCCTCAGGCGAAGGATCCACCTATGGTGGAAAAATACCTAAACCTTTTTACTCTTTCTAAACCTTGCATATCTACCTCCTTTCCTTAGACAACCTTCATTATTATATCTTTTTTTAAGGAGGTAGGTTTTCATAATATCATGTTCTTTTCCCAGGGTAAATTGTGTTAAATTTATATTTTTTGGTCTTAACCCAGTTAATTATTCCTTTAAAAAAGCCTCCTTTAGTCTCTTTTTACATATGTGAATAGTGCTCTTTAAATTTTCATTAAAAGCCTCGAAATTTACATCTTCATTAGCTACTTTTTCCTGCGAAAAAACCATATCTACAAAGGCAAAAAATTTCCTTTTAAATTCTGAGAAGGAGCGAACTCCTAAAACAGATTTCAGAAGACGGCGTGGATTTGAATAATAGGAAACATAGGCCCACTTAGCTAATTTATCGATCTCTCTATTTGTAAGACTTGTCCATGGTCTTGGTAAGGATCTATCTATCTCTTTGCCCAATATCCAATCTTTCCAATAATCCTTTCCAGTGTTTTCAACCATTTGTTTCCACAAAGGAGTCAAAGGCTTAGCTAAACATTTTGAAAATTGAACATAATCTAAATCCAAACTCTTAGCAAAATTTAAAGTCTCTTTTACTGTTTCTCTAGTGTCTCCAGGTGCGCCTATCAGAAAAAACCCCAAAGATTTTATTCCTAAATCTCGACATATTCCTATCGTGTCTCGTATCTGTTTAAGGGTTATTCCTTTATTTACTTTATTAAGTATCTCTTGATTACCCGACTCCAATCCAAAATATATCCTACTACAGCCTGCTTTTTTCATTTCCTGTAGTAGTTCACCATCTACTGTATCTACTCGAGAACGGCAGGCCCAAATAATATCCAACTTTCTCTCCTGTAATAACTTACATATTTTTAGCACTCGTTCTCTTATTCCTGTAAATTCATAATCAAAAATATCTATTTCTCTAATATTATACTTATAGTAACATTCCTCCATTTCCCTAACAACGGTTTCTGGGGAACGAGGCGAATAAGGAGTTCTTCCCGCCTCACAGAATGTACACCCGAAGGGACATCCTAAAGAGGTAACCATCACAGTGAAATTCCTTCTCTCTGTAGGAAATTCAGCATATAATTCATTGGGTAATAGATGTCTTGCAGGATTAGGAAATTTATCAAAATCTATTTTTTGGGGATGAGGAGTAACAAAAATATTTCCATCTTTTTTGTAAACAAGTCCTGGAACATTATCAAAGTTTGGTCTTTCCTTTTCTAACTCTCTAAAAAGAGCAGGAATTGTATAATAAGCATGTTCAACCACTCCAAACTCTATCTCTGGATGGGAAACGGATTCTTTAGGATAAATTCTTAAATTATATCCTCCTATTACTACAGGAATTTTCAAATGCTTCTTCAAAAATCTGATCCAAGTTAAAGTATCAGGAAACATATATGTTGTCATCATAAAACCCATGATATCGGGTTTAAATTTTTTTAATATATCTAACGTTTCTGCCATAGTAAGTTTTAAAGTTCTTGCATCTACAATTATTACTTTATGTCCTGCTTTTTCGGCGATAGAAGCTACCCAACTAATACTTAAAGGTGGAAAAAGACCAAAATATTTTTGGACAATTCTTATATTCTCTTCATGAATTTTGTATTTAAATGGATTAAAAATCAGTGCAAATCTCATAGTTTTTAAACTTATATACATTTATACCGTAAAATCTCTGCATGTCTTCTTTATGGTAAACATTAGAAAAAGTATGGACAAGGAAATTCTCTTCGTCCGATCCCTGATCCGTCCATCTGTCAACTAGTAACCAAACATTCTCTCCCTCAAAATACTTCTTTAGTATATTGATCTTCTCTAATATCTCTTTTTTAAAATCTGCTATATTTCTATTCTGGTTCTGTTTTAGCCCCAAGATCAAATTATCTCTCTCCTTAAATACCTCTACAATATTGCCATTTAAAACTTTGCCATATGTATCTAAGTCCTTAAGAAAACCTCGCTTATGTGGGCGAAAATAATAAAGAAAACTATTCAACTGACAAACTGGAGAAATTAAAATAGCATCAAAAGGTTTTATATTATTTTTAAGAAACTCCGTAGCTTTTTCCCAATCGATACTATAGTCCTCAACATAAATAACCTTTAACGGATAAATGTTCAATAAAAATATAGAAACAACTACTAAACAAACCAATAATTTTCTTCTCAGTTCACAAATACCTACTCCAACTAAAAGATAAAATGCTGGTAAGCATATAATAAGATGTTTTATTAAATAGACAGGAAAAAATAATAAAGAAAAGATATAAGCACTAAGGATAGGAATAATCAACCAGCCTAAGAGAAAATAAAATGCCCTTCTATGTTTTCCAAAAAGCTTAATAGATCCGAAGATTAAAAATACAGCAAAAATTAGAAAGATTAAATTAATAATTATGGGGAAATTAAAGACAATTTGAAAATCATCTAATCCATACCTTGGACCTCCGTAACTAAATGTATGTAACGTCTCTATAATATTGTTAAAATGAGGAACTTTTATCCACCATGTATTCTTTACCATAGTATCTCTATCTGAAAAGATAAACCAGATGATACAACTCAAAAATATAATACTTTGATAGGAAAACCACCTCTTTATTTTTTTTCTATTGAAGACTAAAAATATACACAGATTTTGTGCCAAAACCACAGATAAACCATAAGGATGGGTGAAAATTATCAAAATATTCAAAAATGTATTGTATAAAAAAAATTTATTCCTACCTTGCCAAATTTTCAAGAGATAAAAATAAGATAAAACACAAAGCATTACCAAAAAAGTAAAATGACGCACTTGCTGACTATGATAGATATGAAAACAGGATATGCTCAGAAGAAAAGCACTAATTATTCCTAATCTTGAATTAATAATGAGACAACCAATTCGGTAGATAAATATAATTGAAATAATAGCAAATATTACCGAGAGCAACCTTAAAAGTGTCACATCTATCCCAAAAAGATTAATCCATAATTTTAAAATTAAAAAATATAGAGGCTTATAATAGGCAAAAAATCCTTCCTTACTTGATATTTTCTCTGCGGTAGCAATGGATCTGACTTCATCATACCAAACTCTATGATAATCTATTCTATAAATTCTCAAGAAAAAACTAAAAATTAAAATCAAAAAAAGAACCATTGAAATTTTTTGATTTTTGACCAGCCTCATAGATAACAACACATATTATTAATTCTTTGTAAGTGCCTTGTGTTTATTTTATAAAGAGTTTTAAATATAAAAGTACTCTGATTTTTATAACTTCTTCTGGACAATTCTCAACACAAGAGAAATATTTTATATATTTTCTCTGATCGATCTTAAAATGCTTTGCAATAACGACTGCATCTGGTGGACACCTTATCTGACAGGTTCCACACTTAGTATATTTCTCTCTATAAATGAATGACATAGCAACGTCACTTCAAACTCTAAATTTAATTTTAGAAAAAATAGGTATCTGCTCTATATTAAAAGGTGCGGGTCTAAATTTAACCATCTTAATTCTATCAAAATCACCTACAACGTCATTATTTAAATCAGTACTTCCTAAACTTCTCCTTTCTGCAATCTTATTTATTACGGTTTTATCGGAATCTAAATCAATCATATTTATACAAAAGTATCTAAGGTTACTAAATCAGAACTTGCAACTACAAAATTTGCTTTTTTCAAGAACGGCTATTAGAAGAATTGCTCCCTCAAGACCTATTATGCCTTCCATAACTGCAAGATTAAACTTAACTGCAAGGTTAATATCTACCAATGCTTTTGAAAAATCAATTATATTTGGCGCCATCTGATGAATTTTAGGTTTTAGGGCACCCGGAATAATTCCCAACTGATTTTTCAGTGCTCCTGTAAAAAACATAAAATTATGAGTTTTGTGTTTTGGTAATGATAATAGAAGATCAATCTCTAAAACCTCCTGTGGTAAAAATATCTCTTTTAATATTTCGCCATCCATTTTCTTTTTAACTATTAAGGAAGTATCAAAATTGATTAATCTCACATTTTCTTCTTGACAAACTTCCTTAACTCCACAATTCTCAAAAACCTTTTTTGTTAAACCTAACACTGCAAAGGAATCTCCCACTTATGGTTCACTACCGTATTCTCGAACTATCTGAATTATTACCCTGACAACCTCTGGATGAGTATTGTTGCTGCATTGCAATCTTTTCTTGTTGAAATATTTACTCAAGAAGAGTTTTTTCTTTTAAAAAAGAAAGGCAATCTATACTTTCTAAAACTCTTTCTATTGTGCGCTTTACATCTCTATACGCTTCATATCTGACAATACCAACTTTTGATCTCATCTGAGATTTAATTTTTCAACTCGATAAATTTTAAAATCCTATAAGGTTCTTTACCAAATCATATATCTCTTCTGCCTTAATCAATTTAAGACATTTATTATCTCTACAAGCTGAACTTCGATGGTTAAATACAGAAAAACAAGGAGAACATGGTAAATTCACATATATCACATAGCTGTTTCTATCTAAAGGTCCAAAGATATGTGGACTCTCCGGGCCAAAGAGAATAATTTTTTTTATTGAAGTTAAAGAACCCAGATGTGCTAACCCACAATCATTGACTATTAATACATCAGCTTTTTTAAAAAGGGCTAATAGTTCCAATAAACTAGTTTTACCAGCCAGACTTATACATCTTTCACTATTAACAGCGCAAAATAATCTCTCTGCATTTTTAACAGCCTCTTTACTTCCTACAATAAAAATATAATTTTTTTTATCTTCTAAAAGCATTTTAGATAATTTAATAAAATTTTCTATAGGCCATTCTCTTAAAGGGAGCTTCCCTTCCCCAGGATTAATAAGAAATAACCTCTTATCACCATCTATCCCTAAGTTCTTTAATCTATTATACACCATCTCCTCTACTTCTATAGGTAAATCAATATTAGGTAGAACTAATTCACTATCGTTGACCTTTCTTTCAAGACAGGGAGTAAATTTCTCTTCTAATTTTAGTGCTTCTGCAAAAGATAAATACATTTTACTTATATGTAATAGAGGATTATATTGAACATTATTGGTCAAAATTTTTCCTCGATATAATCCTTCAAATCTATATTTGTAGAACCCTACTCTCATCTTAGCACCAGTTAAGTAAGCTACTATTGCTGTAAAGCGAGAAAAAAATTCTAAATCAAAAACTGTATCTATACTCTCTTTTCTTATTCTCACAATTACTTTTAGAGTATCAAAGAGAAATTTAGAAAATGTATCATCTCGTATAGTTAAAACATTTGAAGGTGGCACTATATTCAAAACCTGGAAAATAGGAGCATTTTTTTTGAAAGTAAGGAAAAATAACGGCGCTTCTTCATATTCTCTCTGTATCTTCTTCATAAGGGGATAAGCTAAAATAATACTACCCATCTCAGATAATTTAATAAACAAAAATTTCTTATGTATAGTCTTCTTTTTTTTAGAGGAAAACAATTTTAAAATATAATTTATCTCTGTGAGTAAAAAACATAAGGGTATACCAAACCAGTAATCTAATTTTCTCATTAGTTCAACATTCATAACTATTATTTAATTATATATATAGTAGTTGGTAAAAATTAAATAAAATATTCGGGGAATATCGTATAACAGAAAAGGTAAGAATTTTTTAAAATAATCCTTAAGTCCTTGGTTCTTGGCTATAGAGTAGTATTGATTGCAAAAACAAAGGTACTGCCTACATTCCTTATCAAAACCAGAGCTGTTGTCACAGTAAAAACAAATTATCTGAGGATAGTAGATTGCCTTCCATCCTTTTCTCTGTACCCGCCAAGCTAAATCTACATCCTCTACTAAAAAGAAAAACCTCTCATCAAAATATCCAATTATCTCTTTTGTGTTCTCAAGCATTTTGCGATTATAAAAAGTACGAGAAGAACAGGCTTCGAAAATATGTTCTGATATATTAAAGTTCTCACAATCCTTCCTACCTCTGTCAATATCATAAAACTTTCACTAACTAGAAAGATATATTCCATAAGAATAGATTATCTCTTTATCCGGTCTCAATATCTTTGGCTGTAACATTCCTACGTTAGAGAGTAAATTACCTATGCCTATTATTTTTAAGAAGTTAGAGAAAAACATTTTTCCAAAATAACATCACAGTCTAAGGTCAAAATCCAGTCTCCACCTGGTGCCTTAGTTGCTTCATCTCTTATCTTATTCTCCGGACAAAAATAATTATTTCTTCTATCGGTTCCCTCGTTGTTCCAGGACCACAACTATAAAAGTTATCTCCAAAGATGAAAAAAATAATTAAAAAATAAACAAAAATCTTTAAGAATTTCAAAACCTGCCCCTTACTTTGAAAACACCATCAAATAACTCCTTTTCTAATTTTCTAAATAATTCCTACTGAAAAAACATTTTGAAAATTATCATTTTTATTAATTATTCTAATAAATAATCTATCAAAAAAGCTACAAAATGCAAGAGAAAATGGTATAGCGAATTAATTCATATTATTAAATGTTATCCAAATTAAATCAAATTTGTTTCGTTGACTCATAAATAATGTTACCGATTACCCAGAGAAAGAATCTTATCCAGTTTACCAGAAGCAGATCTTACCAAAAGCAAGACAACTGTCATATAGAGCAGAAGAACTGGACACACCTAAAGCAATGGCTTGGTTATGAAAGATTAGATAATCCAGAGGTAGTTGCTCCAATGAACGATTTATACACTTCTGAGTGGAGGCTGTATCACGACTTCTTCTCTCCTTCGGTTAAGTTGCTAAAAAAGAGTTGCCTCTAAGGTTATTAAGCGTTATGATAAATCAAAGACACCTTACCAGAGGGTATTAGAATCTACCTATGTATCAACCTCTGTTAAACGGATACTTAAAAAGCAAATGAAAGGGTTTAACCTTTTTCAATTAAGGCGCGCTATAGAGAAAAACTTAGAAAGATATTTGCTCTCAACAATAAAAATGCTCTTTGTGTTTAAATATCCTTTCACTAACATTTATTAATGAGGCAACACGCCAGATATGATCCTATATCTTAAAAACTATCGCAAAGAGACGTATTTTTACATACCTACCAAGTAAAAATAAACTCTCATTCCATAAGATAATATATCTAATAAAATTGTAAATAATTTTATTTAACCCAAATTTTTCATTACCTGCCTGACGGTAGGCAGGCCTGCCCGCCGATACTTACATATGCTTTTAGCAGGCGGGGAAAATTTGTCCGAAGGACCCAGTCCTTTATCTCTCATAAGAAAAAATTCATTCGTAGAAATAAAGGGCTGGGAGATTTACCTTTGTATCTTTTTGATATAAAGCTATTCTGTAAACTATAACATTTTGAATGGTTAGAGAGCTTTTCAAACTGGAGTGCAAATTTTGGGATTAACATTGAAGTAACAAGGAATGTAAAGGGAATTTCCTATCTTTATCTTTTTTAAGTATTGAAAATATAGGTGAGTTTTACTTTCTGGAGATAAGCATCTTCTTTTTCACTAAATTCTTTATAAAATATATCACGTCTTTTTCTATTCTTTATTCTAACATTTCTATACTTTTCATACATCTCATCTATAATATCTTTTACCAATTTTCCCTCAACCAATTTCTTTCAAATAAAACTTGCAGTTCTATTTAACTCATAAAGATTTCTCTCGTCTTTATGAAGAAAAACTATCTCTCCATCAAATTCTCGAAAAGAGAGAACTTCCTCATTAGGAATAAACTGTTTTTCTAGAAACGAAATATTTTTCATCTTCGTCCTCCTTGATATTGGGAAATGTATTTATAAAATCAAAAAACAATATTCTTCTTTTAAAAACATAAAATGATTATTATATGTAATTAATCTTGAATAAGTTAAAGAAAAAACAATCGTTAAAAAACTATTAATTTTTATTAAAAATACTTTTTTCTTTCTTTATAACTACTGGGTGAATATAAGCTTCTATTATATCTCTTGTGTTGTGAATTCTAAGCTGCTCAAAAAGAAAAAGGAACTCTTTCTCTAAAACATTTGAAATCTTCTCACGTAATTCTCTAGGGATAGAATAGATTTCTTTCTTAAAAGGGCCTAAAGCTTTCTTTCGGGTCTTATATATAAATTGGTCATCAGTCCAATCGGGTTTGCGCTCCTCAGCACAGTTTCCATTTAACCATGTATAGATCTCCTCTTTTAGAGAAAGAGGTAGATAGTCGTATACTATATTCTGAAATTGGGTAGCTAAATGTATTTCTGCACATCCTACCTCGGGGAAACGATGAAAAGCTTCATTAGGAAGTGTAGAAGCTCCGTGTTGTACTGCTCCTGCCATCTTGTAATCTCTACGGGCAATTTCCGAAAGAAGTTTTAAAGTATCAAAATCTATCTTTACTTTAGCAATAGAACCATCCGGCAATACTACTCCTCCATGGGTTGTACCTGTCTGGATGCTAATCTTAGAAATTCCTTTTATACCTTTTATCTGAGCAAGATACCCCTTCATAAAACTATGAAGCTCTTCAGGAGTAGAATTTTTCCCCCCTACTTCTCCTATTTCTCCTCCTACAGAGATTTCTATTCCTTTAGGCTGTAAACTCCGAATAAACTCTGTTAATAAAGCACAAACTTGATAATTCAGACTCTGCTGAGCATCAATTGTAGGTTGAGATAAATCTACCAAAGTAGAAGAATCAATATCGATATTATAAAATCCCGCAGAGATAGCCTCCCTTATTAAATCTTTCAGTTGAGAGATCTCTTTATCTCTGTCCTGATGAAAATTCTTTGCCTTAACTTGAAAATGGTCTCCCTGCAAGAAGATCGGTCCTTTAAATTCCTCTTTAATACCTGCTAAAAGGATAAGAGAAGTATACTCCCAGGGTCTCTGATCAGTATAGCCAATTTCACTTTTAGCAATTTCAAATATAAATGTTCCCGCATCTAACTTCTTTGCTGCTCTAAAAACTGCTCTGGCTAAATCGAAAGTCAACGTTCTCAGATTGATAGCAGGGACAGTAAAATGAGTTAAACTATGAATTGCTCTTGCCTCATAAAGAGATTGAATTGAAGAAGGGATGATGCCCCATTTTAAAGCAGCTTCATAACTTACCCAGTAACATATCTTCTTAATATAAGGAGACTCACTTAATACTATTGTATCTATAAGATTATCTATCATCTTAGTCCTAAAAAGATTCAAATCATAAATCTGGATTTCTCCCCCTACTTCTTTCACAATCTCATTATTTAAAATTTCCTCTTTATCCTTATAAACCATTATGCCTCCTTTATTATCACTCGGCTAAAAATATCAAAAATTACATTAAAATTTTAATCAATCTATAATAATTGTCAACTTTAATTTCCTTAGGCTTTACTGCTTCTCGAAGAGGTATAGTAGAAAGAATACCTTCTTTTTGAACCACACAAACACCCTTCTCTCCTCTCTTTAAGATTTCAACAGCATAGCTTCCTAACTGAGCAGCCAAAATTCTATCCGTACGTGTAGGACTCCCTCCTCTTTGAATATGACCTAAAACTACTACCCTGGTTTCTAACCCAGTAATCTCAGTGATTTTATTAGCAATATCTGCTGCTCTAGCTTTACCTTCGGCAACGATTATTATCCAGCTTCTTTTCCCTTTTACATTTCCTTCGGTTATTTCCTCACACATCTTACTTATATCAAAATCCCTTTCAGGCACCAGAACCTCTTCACACCCTCCAGCTAACCCTACCTCTAAAGCAAGCCAACCACAATCTCTACCCATAACTTCAACAACGAAAATTCTTTCTAAACTAGTTGCTGTATCTCTTATTTTATCCAAAGCATCTAAAGCAACATTCACCGCGGTATCTGCACCGATAGCCAAATCTACACCATTCACATCGTTGTCTATTGTAGCAGGGACCCCTACTACAGGGATACCGTATTCTTCAAAAAGGAGGTAAGCCCCTCTTAAAGAGCCATTACCTCCTATAACAATTAAACCTTCAATATTATTCTCCTTTAAAGTCTTCACTGCCCGCAATTGTCCTTGAGAAGTAAAAAATGCTTTGCATCTCGCTGTTTTTAGAATTGATCCTCCTAAACTTATAATTCCCGAAACAGACCTTCTCGTTAAAACCTTCGTCTCCCCTCTTATTAATCCTTCATAACCACGAAAAATTCCCACCACTTCAATATTGTAAAAAGAAGCGGTTCTTACCACTGCCCGAATACAGGCATTTATCCCTGCACAATCTCTGGTTAGGATACCAATCCTCTTCACATGAAATTAGTTTAACCCTTTATCCTCCAATAAATTTCTGGAGTCGGGCCTCCCCCATTACAATCCATAAATAGGTATATCCTTAGGATATGTGACAATAAACTCTATATTGATTTCAACCTTCTCTTTTGACTGTATATCAAATTCCCACAGATTGACCCCTTCTTTATCCTGGTAATTCTTTTCTTTAGGCTCAGGGGTTAGCTTTATATTCTTCACCTCTATCCTATCTGTCCTGGATATAGGTATACTATCCAAGAGCTTAAGCTTTACTGGTTTTTCTTTTAAGTTCTCTACTGTAATCTTAAATGCCAATTCCCTAATCACAGTCTTTCTTTCAATCTTTCCAAAAAATGTCTCTTTTATCTTATCCTTTACCTTCTCTCTTTTAACCTTTATCTCCCTATCTGCCCCTAAATTCAGGTAGAACTCTTCATTCGGTTTTTTCTCTGTCAGATAGGTTTTCCCGACGAATCTACCTCCAAAGTAAACATTTAAAGGTCCACTTAAAAGCTCTTTATCGGAAAATGTCTTGCATACCAAAAAGGTTAAGGGACTCACCTTAGGTACCACATAGTAAAAAAACTCTCCTTTTAAGGTTTTGGAAAATAAGGGAAGGAGGGTATCCTTATCCTTGGATTCAAGGGTTAGGGTTTGGGGAAGCTGGTATTCAAAGGACAAAGGAAGCTCCTTTTTTATAGCATAGACAAAATTAGCCAAACCTGCTCCTTCTTTCTCTTCAAAAGTGATAGCCTTCTGTCTACCTTTTAGAGCAGCAAACATATCTACCCCTGGCCTGTGCCTTTTTACCCTTTTTCTTACATCTAAAAACCAACTGGATAAAGTGGGCAGGCCTACCCCTCTTAAAGGAATGACATTAGATATGGATAATTTTATATCTTTCCAATCCTCTCCAGTCTTCTGTCTGATTTTAGAGAACATTACCAGATTTATCTTCCCTAAATTCAAAGGCACATCTATTTTGTAGAGTGGTTGCCACCTGCTATTGTAGACTAAATAATCCGCTTCTATCTTAACTGGCTGGTCTTTCTTTGAATCAAATACGATTTCAATCACCTTCTTTGTCTTTTGATGTGGTCTCTTTAATGTGGCTAACTCCTTCTCTAAAACCCCTATCTCCTCATCTAACTCTTTTATCTCTTTATTAAACCCTTCTCTATCTTGATTGATACTCTGCAAATTTCTCCCTAAAAACCCAAGAATCTTTTCTAAATCGTCAACCTTAGGAAAAGTGGTTTTTAAATCCTCGGGTATCTGGGTTTGAGAGAAATCTACTACTGAATCCAAAAATCTCTCTTGCTTACCTAAAATACTTAGTTGATTAACTAAAGATTTCTTCTTTTCTTTCAATTCCTCTATCTTCTCTTGCAGCTCCCTTATCTTTTTTTGAGGTGTCTCCTTTAGATATATCTCTTTGAACTGGACACTATATAAACTTCCTTCTCCGTAGACCTTGGCGGAAACAGAATCCCTATCTAAACCAAAGGCTTCGATTTCTAAGAAGAGTTCATTCAGCCCTTTTTTGACCCTTAAACTTGCTTCTCTTTTAATTAAGGCTTGATTAGTAAATAGTGTAACCTCTTTAATCTTAGAGGGAACTACCTCCTGAGAGAAACAAAGACCAACCCCTAATATAGCAAATAAAACCAAACTAATTATATTTTTCATCTTTTCCCTCCCCTTTATGTTTGAAGTTTCGCTTCCAACTCCTTATAATATGAGCAATACCCATTCTTACCTCCTAATCCAAATTAAGTCCCCATCTCCCAACAAGAAAGATACTCCCTCTGCTTGGAAGTTAAAGTATCAATCTTTATTCCCATTGACTTTAACTTCAACTTAGCAACCCTTCTATCGATCTTTTCTGGAACACTATAAACCCTTCTTTCTAAATTCTTATAGTTTTTTACAATGTACTCACAACAGAGAGCCTGATTGGCGAAGCTTAAATCCATAACCTCTGCTGGATGTCCTTCCGCACAGGCTAAATTTACAAGCCTACCCTCTCCTAACACATATATCCTTTTAAGTTTTTTGTTTTGTGTATTGCGTATTGCGTATTCTGTAACTAAGGGTTTTACCTCCTTTTTCTTAACTGCCAGTTTCTCCAAATCTTTTAAATTAATCTCTACATTAAAATGGCCGGCGTTAGCTAAAATTGCTCCATCTTTCATTAGAAGAAAATGCTCTTTGGTAATCACATTTATATCTCCGGTGGCGGTAACAAAGATATCACCAAATTTTGCTGCCTCTCTTAAAGGCAGAACTCTAAAACCATCCATGATTGCTTCCAGAGCACAAACAGGGTTTGTTTCGCAAACAATTACCTCTGCCCCCAGACCAGAAGCTCGTTTAGCAATCCCTTTTCCACACCATCCATAACCGCAAACAATAAATTTAGTTCCTGCAATCAACTTATTGGTTGCTCTAATTATCCCATCTAAAGTGGACTGCCCTGTTCCATAACGATTATCAAACAAGTACTTTGTATAAGCATCATTTACAGCAATTACCGGATATAATAATTTTTTCTCTTTTTCTAAAGCTTTCAATCTAATTACCCCGGTAGTAGTCTCTTCAGTTCCCGCCCAGGGTAATCTGTAATCTGTAATTTGTAATTTGTAATCTGTAATTTGTAATTTGTAATTTGTATGTATCATACTAACAAGGTCTGCTCCGTCGTCTAAAGTAATCTGGGGATTAATCTCTAAGGTCTTTTTAATATGCTTGTAGTAGGTATTTTTATCCTCACCCCTTATAGCATAAACTTCTATTCCATAATCACAAACTAAACTTGCCGCTACATCGTCTTGAGTAGATAAAGGATTGGATGCACAAAGCCTTAAGTCTGCCCCTCCACTTTTTAAAGTAATAACTAAATTTGCTGTCTCAGTAGTAACATGCAAGCAGGCAGCAATCTTTATGCCTTTTAAAGGCTTTTCTTTCCTAAATTGCTCTCTTATCAACTCCAAAACAGACATTCTACTCTTTGCCCATTCAATTCTCTTTCTGCCAACTTTACTTAAATTTTTACTTTTAATTTCGAATTTCATCTTTTACTCCAATTTAAAAAATCTTTTCAATTCTTCTACCTTATCAGTCTCCTCCCACCTAAATCCTTCCTCTTCTCTTCCAAAATGTCCATAACAGGCGGTTTTTCTATAAATAGGCCTTAAAAGTTTTAAGTGATTAATTATTCCTTGTGGAGTTAAAGGGAAAATTTCTCTTATTGCTTTCTCTAATTTTTCCTCATCTACCTTTGCTGTACCAAAGCTATTTACCATTACTGCTACAGGATCTGCTACCCCAATACAATAAGCAAGCTGAATCTCACATTCTTCGGCTATTCCTGAGGCAACTATATTTTTGGCAATGTAACGTGTCATATAAGATGCGCTTCTGTCTACTTTGGTAGGGTCTTTTCCACTCAGACAGCCTCCCCCATGGCGCGCCCATCCACCGTAGGTATCCACCATAATCTTTCTTCCTGTCACCCCTGTATCAGCAACTGGGCCTCCGATCTCAAACCTTCCTGTAGCATTAATAAAAATCTTTGTATTTTTATCCAACAGCTGAGGAGCAATTACATATTTAATTACTAATTCTTTTATATCTTCCCTTAATTTATCAGTTTTAACCTGATGATTATGATGTGCTCCAATAATTACTGTCTCAACTCTTTTAGGAATGTTATCCTCATACTCAACTGTAACTTGAGATTTACCATCCGGACGTAGATAATCCACAAGTTTTTTCTCTCTTATATAAGCTAATCTTTTTACTAGTTTATGAGCAAGCATAATAGGTAGAGGCATAAGCTCTTCGGTTTGAGTACATGCATAACCAAACATTAATCCTTGATCACCAGCTCCTCCTATATCCACGCCTCTAGCTATATCAGGCGACTGCTCTTGGATTGCGGTAATTACTCCACAACTCCCATAATCAAATCCCATGTTAGGATCAGTGTAGCCTACCTCTTTCACTAGATTTCTCACAATCCGAGGAATCTCCACATAACAGGCAGTAGATATCTCTCCTGCTACATAGATCACTCCTCTAGTTACTAAAGCCTCGCAAGCAACTCTGGCGTAAGGGTCCTTTTCATAAATAGCATCCAAAATCGCATCAGAAACTTGATCACAGAGCTTATCAGGATGACCTTCGGTTACTGACTCAGAAGTAAAGAAATATCTCATCTTCCGCACCTCCGTTCTTTAACACCTTTCATAACTTCTTCCTAAAACTATTCTTTATTCTCTGAAAGCTTAAACTCAGAAAAATCCTCTAACTTAGGTAAATCTTCTAAGGAATTTAACCCAAAGTACTCCAGAAACTTCCTGGTGGTCACATAAAGAAAAGGCCTACCAGGAACTTCCTTTCTTCCCCCTTCTTTTATAAGACCTAATTCCAAAAGGTGTCTAATTACCCCATCTATGTTAACCCCTCTTATAGACTCTATCTCCGGACGAGTAATGGGTTGTTTGTAGGCAACAATAGCCAACGTCTCTAGGGAAGCATGAGAGAGACGATACCTGTTCCTTTCATGATACATCTTCCTTATCCACTCCTCATTATCAGGATGAGCACACATCTGATACCCTCCAGCTACTTTTACAATACAAATTCCTGCCCTCCTCTGTTGGTACTCCCTTGCTATTTCCTCAAGATTCTTTTCTATCTCTTTTTTATCTAATCCTAAAATCTGTGCCAACTCTTTAATATCCAAAGGTTTTTCATTAACAAAAAGTAGAGATTCTAAAATTGGTTTGATATTCATCTTTCCTGATAGTATATCTGATTAAGGAGCTCTTCTACACTCTCAGGCTGAGGCTTTCTCTGTAATGCCTTCTTGACCATAGAATCAATCTCCTTAGCGCTATACTGAAGACGTCTTAGAATCTGCTTTGCTTCTCCTATCATTTCTTTAATTTTATTTCCCTTCTCTACCGTAATGTGCTCCTTCTCTTTAATAAGGGCGAATCTTCCTACCTTTCCTTGGAGATGAGCAACAATCTGCTTAGCCTTTTGTTTTCCAATTCCTTCAAGAGTATTTAAAAATCTTACATCTCCCTCTTCAATAGCTCGAGCAATTAAAGAAATAGGTCTATCAAAAGCCTTTAATGCTGCCCGGGGGCCAATTCCTGAAACACTGATAAATTTCTCAAAAAACTCCCTCTCTAACTCCTCATTAAACCCAATCATTACAGGAATGCTCTTATTCTTCTCTATATGCAAGTAATTATAGATTACCAACTCTACTTCTTTACCTAAATCATGCGTAAGTCTGTAGTATACCGCCTTGGGGATATTTATCTCATAACAAATACCCCCTACATCAACACAAACCTTATTTTCATCTTTTTCTACTAAAATCCCTCTAATCTTTTTAATCATAGAATCTTTCCATTCTTACCTGATGAGAAAAAGTAATAACTAAGGAGTAAGCATCGGCTATATGTTGAGACTTAACTCTTTTAGATAGCATATTCTCTACCATTCTCTTAACTTGAGGAGCTTTTGCATCTCCCCTCCCTAAAATAGCTTTCTTGGCTTGAGTAGGAGAATACTCATAAAATTTTAGATTATATTTATCCGAAAGAAGTACTACCACTCCTCTTACTTGAGCCAACAAACCTAAGGTAGTAGGATGCCGATAATGAGAGTAAAGTTTTTCTAAAATAAGTACCTGAGGACGAAACTCTTCTATTACTCTAGAGAGAACATTGAAAATAAGAGTTAACCTCTGGGGTAAAGAAAAGGATGTAGTCGTATTTATCTGCCCATCATCTAAAGGTTTCAATTTAGAACCGTTAACTCTACATACCGCATAAGCGGTAGTTCTTAATCCAACATCTATGCCCAAAACTATCATCTTAGAACTCAGAGGCCAGTTTCTCTAATATCTCATCAGGGATATCGAAATTTGCGTAGACTTTTTGGACATCGTCGTGTTCCTCTAAAGCTTCTATAAGAGAAAGGAGTTGTTTTGCTTCTTGGGAAGGAACTTTTACTGTAGAAGTAGGAACCATAGTAAGTTCAGCTAACTCCCACTTTATCCCTTTATCTTTTATTACCTTCTTTACATTTTCAAAATCCTGAGGTTCACAAAAAATCTCGTAATTCTTTCCTTCTGTCTTCAAATCTTGAGCCCCTGCATCGACACTTATAGCAAATAACTCATCCTCACTTACTTGACTCTTATCGATAAGAAGGTAACCTTTTTTATTGAATAACCAAGCTACACTCCCCGAACCTGCTAAATTACCTCCTTTCTTAGAAAAAATATTCCTAACTTCTGCAGAGGTACGGTTTTTATTGTCAGTTAAAGCTTCAACCATTATAGCTACACCTCCCGGACCATAACCTTCAAAGATACAAATCTCATAGTTTACCCCAGGGAGCTCTCCCGTTCCTCTTTTTATAGCTTTTTCAATGTTATCCTGAGGCATGTTAGCGTCTCTGGCTCGCTCAATAGCAGTGCGCAGACGAGGATTAGTTTCAGGGTTACCTCCTCCCTCCCGAGCTGCTATCGTTATTTCCCTTATCAATTTAGTAAAAAGCCTCCCCCTCTTTGCATCCTGCGCTGCTTTCTTATGTTTTATTCCTGCCCATTTAGAGTGACCACTCATTTTTCCCCTCCCTTTAAATTCTCAACTAATAATGAGTTGAGAAGCTGCCCTTTTTGCTAATTTATCTACCTCTTTGTTCTCCTGGCGAGAAATATTAACTATCTGAAAATCCTCAAACTTACTGATTAAATTTTTTGCTAACAAATGAAGGGGAAAGATATTTTTATTTTTGACTTTGTAGCTCCCTTTTAGTTGATTGCACAGAAGTTGACTATCAGAGTAAACACAACATTTTTTATAACCCTTAGCTAGCACTTCTATTAAAGAAAATATCAAAGCCATATACTCAGCAAAATTATTAGTCTGAATCCCCAAAAAAACACCTTTTTTCTCCAATACCTTTTTTCCTCGGCAAATAAGATACCCTATCCCAACCCTACCAGGGTTACCTAAGGAAGCTCCATCTATATATACCTCTATCATTATTCTAAATCTTCTTTAATATATAGAATCCTTACACAATTCTCACAAAACACTAAGTCTTTATACATCTTAATCTCATTTATCTTTTGAGCAGTAACTTTGATATGGCAGGCTCCACAATTCTCAGCTACTATAGGAGCAATAGCTATTCCTCCCCGAGTACTTAGGAGTCTTTCGTAAATGGGAAGAATCTTCTTATCAATTTTCTCAGCTAAGATTCTCCTTTTGTCCCCTAATCCTTTAATCTCTATTTCCAAAGACTTTACCTCTTGATTTATCTGAGCTTCTTTCTCTTTAAATTTATTCTCCTCTTGAGCAACTATTTCTCTTTCCCTATTTAAATCTTTCTCTACCTCCTCAATTTCATCTAAAATCTTTATAATTTCATCCTCTAACACAGAAACATCTGCTTTTAGTGCTTGGATCTCTGTAAGCTTGGCTTGGTATTCCTTATTGGTCTTAAGTTGGTAAAGTTGAGCCTGAGCTTTTCTTACACTTTCTTCTTTAGAGGATAGATCTAACTCTTTCTCTTTTCGCTTAACCTGAAGTTGTTTAATCTTTTCCTCGAAAGAATAAACCTTTTGTTTTTCCTCCTCAAACTTTCCTTTCAATACCTCTAATTCTTGAGGTTTCTCTTTCTCCTTTTTTATCTTCAAGGAAGAAATCTTATAATCTAATTCCTGTAATTCCACTAGTTTTCTAATCTCTTCCTTTAAATCCATAATTCAATTAACTATGGGCACAGCCCGATTCGAACGGGCGACCTCTACGATGTGAGCGTAGCGCTCTAACCAACTGAGCTATGTGCCCTATTTTTTCCCTCTTATTTAGAATAATCCAAGAACCTGGGCCCGCCAGGACTCGTATGCACTCTCCGCTGATAAGCGGAGTCATCATTAAATTAAGTGCATCCGAGGTTGCCTTCATCAATTATTCTAAGAAACAACTCAAGTTTTTAGCTAATGCTTCATTCCAAGAACCTGGGCCCGCCAGGACTCGTATGCACTCTCCGCTGATAAGCGGAGTCATCATTAAATTAAGTGCATCCGAGGTTGCCTTCATCAATTATTCTAAGAAACAACTCAAGTTTTTAGCTAATGCTTCATTCCAAGAACCTGGGCCCGCCAGGACTCGAACCTGGGACCAACTGATTATGAGTCAGCTGCTCTACCAGCTGAGCTACGGGCCCTTAAAGAATAGTAAAAATTATAACAACTTATATAAACTGTATCAAGCTTTTTCTCTTAAAAAGGATTGAATAAACTTTGCTCACTTTTTCTTTTTCTTCAAGAGGTGGTTAATCTTTCTAATTTGAGAGATGAGTTCATCTACTTTTTTAGCCTCTCTCCATCTATCTCGAGGTAAACTAAAAACTACCTTACCCAGTTGATAATACAACTTCTCTTTTTTTAAAGAAAGAGAAAGTAATTCCAGCTTCTTCTTACTCTTCTCGGAGATATCTTTAAAGTAACTCTCTCCCTTCTTAGCTAAACTAGTAGTCTCTTTCAAAATCCTGTCTAAATCCTTCTTTACTGGTTTCCATATTTTCTTGATTTTTTTCTTAAGTTCTCTCAGTCTCATTTCCCCCTTTCTTTATAGAATTTATTGGAGATTTATTTTACCATACTTTTATTCAAATTAAAACAACCCCATTTTTCACCTACTCTCTAATCCATAAAAAATTAGGCACTATAAAACATTCTGTACAAATTCTTAACAGGATAAAAAAAGAGCCTATACCCTCCTAAATAAAGAAAGGAGGTATATAGCCTATGAGAAGATTAAATTTTGATAATGGGAAAATTTACTCTTAAGATGGGCAAATGTTAAGGGTATTTTGCCAGGAGAGGTATTCTGGCAGGATGTAAAGGGCAAGGTAAAGCAGATGATTAAAGAATTGTTAGAATATAGCCTAAATAAGGAATTAGCATCTATTTTAAAGGCAGATTATTACCAACATACCTTCTTAAGGAAATCCTACAGGAATGGATATTATAAAAGAACTCTCATTGCCCACCTTGCAGGAAGGATCGATAATTTCTTAGTACCCCGCTCAAGAAAAAGAGTAGAATTCATGTTATTAAAGAAATACCAGAGAAGACTGGATGAATTTAATTATGCAGTATTGGAATGCTTCTTGAATGGCTCCTCTACCAGAAAAACCCCTCGCTTTTTCTATAATTTCTTTAGAGACTCTACTATAAGCCATCAGACCGTCTGCAATATCCTTAAAAGATTAGATAATCTAGTCAATCAATTCTTAAAAAAACAATAAATGATGATTATTTATTCTTAATAGTAGATGCCAAATATATAAAAATATCTCCTGAGAATAAAAGAAAAAGACCTGTATTATTCTGCATAGGCATAAAAAAAGACCTCAGTTATGAACTCCTTTGCTTTAAGATAATATCCTCTGAGAATGAGATAAACTATACCCATTTCTTTTTTGATTTAAAAGATAAAGGAAAGAGCCTAAAAATGCTTATCTGTAATGGCAAAAAACAATTAAGAATGCCTTTTTGTTTGCATATTCTAATAAAGACCTCCAAATCTGGATAGTCCACTGTGTAAGAGAGGCATTAAGATATGTAAGAAAAAAAGATTCTTTTCCCTATAAGGAAGACATCCTATAATCTCTATAAAGCAAAGGATGGAGAGGAATTTCTAAATAGGCTCTATCGGTTTAAAAGATTTTATCAGGATAAAGAACCTAAATTCTTTAAGCTTTTATAAGTATCCTGATAAATACCATTCTTTAATAAAGAACACGAATCTTTTAGAATGGTTTATTCTGGATATAGAAGAATTAACCAGATACTGGGCTGGATTTAGGAATATAGAGAGTGCAAATAGGGTTATTTATTTTTTAGTTGAAAGGTTTAATATGGGAATAGGTGGTTATAGGTTTTATGAATTTACACAATTTTATTGACA
>Ga0190286_1000103_pt1 | contig 43821 bp, 41 predicted proteins | sample 48691834_MG_FD_183241 | JGI IMG/M metagenome (GOLD analysis project Ga0190286, IMG submission 183241) | Hydrothermal vent microbial mat bacterial communities from Southern Trench, Guaymas Basin, Mexico - 4869-18-3-4_MG | ecosystem: Environmental > Aquatic > Marine > Hydrothermal vents >... | reverse complement strand
GATCAGAGAAGTTGCCTAACATGAAATGAATCTGAAAATTAATCTTTCTGAGCATCAGATAGGTTTTTGCGATTAACTTATATTTTTTCTAAAAGAAAGCCAGTTCTGAGCTACTGGTCATAACGGCTCCTTTTTTAAGCATTTCTCCTTTAGCTTTGTCCTCTCCTCTCACATCAATTCCTTTTATGGCATCCTCAAGTACAAAGGTTTGAAATCCTCTTTTGAGGGCATCCATAACGGTTTCCTTAACGCAGTACTCTGTAGCAACACCGCAGACGAACAACCTCTTGATCCTAAGTTTATTAAGCGTGTTTTCAAGCCCGGTTCCCTGAAAAGCTGAGTAGGCCTCCTTTTCTGCAGAAGTTCCTTTGGAAACTATTATTGCCTTTTCTGGCAGCTCAAGAGAAGGATGAAATTCAGCCCCTGCGGTCCCCTGTATGCAGTGAGGAGGCCAAGGTCCCGTTGGTTTGAAAGAAATGTGGTCCTTGGGGTGCCAGTCTCTAGTTGCTATTATAGGCATTTCTCTTTCCTTGAAACTAGCTATCAACCGGTTTATGACAGGAATTATGCTCTCTCCAGAGGGAACCGGAAGAGCACCTCCTGGCATGAAGTCCCTTTGGACATCAACAATTATTAGGGCCGAATCTTTCGTGACGCCTACCCTCAAAAGGTCTCACCAACAATTTAGGTTTCAAAGAGTTAAAAATTTTGCAAGAATTTTGGAATTTGAATATTTTGCCGATAATCAATGGCCCGACAAAGGGACACTTCTAGGAAAACAATAGAACTCGTCTTTATTAGCTGGATCTCCTTGCCCTGATGATCTTGGACCATCTCGATGCCTCATCCCATTGGGAAGGATGATGATTCTCTCCAGAAAGGGGCTGGGGAGGTCTTGGAGAAGCTCGCTGAGGACTTACTCCGGATCTTGATGGAGGCAACGCCCTCGGGGTATCCAGGAGGAATTCCCCTATAACGAAGCTTGGATCACGTCATAAGAGCCCCTTAGGCGAATTTAGCTTTTTCTTTCTTCTTACCTCTCTTAAAAGGAAAAATAGCCAGAGGTTCAACAACTGGATCGAAGATCGAATTAACTCCTGTGTCACATCGACTCTTTTTTTAGTTTCATTGTGCTAGTATCGCAGAAAACTCCGGTGATCGATTTGGCTGTTGGAGGATACATGGGCAAATTCGTTAGGGTGAACTTGTCCGAGCAGAAGGTCCGCATCGAAACCTTGTTCGATTATCTTCCCGAAGACATCCTCAAAACGTGGATAGGAGGGAGAGGGCTAGGAGTTTATCTTATGCTAAAGGAAGTCGATCCCCGAGTGGATCCTCTTAGTCCTGAGAACAAAGCATTCGTAATGACCGGCCCTGTAACAGGTTCAGGAGCATCAATAGAGGCTGGAAGATGGTGTAGTGTCACAAAATCACCTTTAACAAACACCGTTCATGATTCTAACTCTGGTGGTAAGTTCGGCCCTCACGTGAAGTTCGCCGGCTTCGACTTCGTCGTGCTTGAGGGTGCCTCGGATGAACCCGTGTACCTGTTGCTTGAGGATGGAAAGGCGGAGCTAAAGGATGCGAAGGACATCTGGGGGAAGGATACTCATGCAACAACCAGGATATTGAAGGAAAGACATGGGGAAGAGGCAAAAGTTGCTTGCATAGGACCTGCCGGTGAAAACCTTTCTAGGATCGCCTGCATAATAAACGACGAAGGTAGGGCAGCCGGGAGAGGAGGACACGGGGCTGTTTGGGGATCGAAGAAGTTTAAGGCCATTGTGGCTAAGGGCAAGATGAAGGTCCCGATAGCAAAGGAAGATGAATTCAAGCAAGTGATAAGGGATGCGATCGAGAAAACGAAGGCTAGCGGAGTCACAAATGAGGCCTTACCTACTTATGGAACGGCAGTCCTTGTTAACATAATAAATGAAGCTGGGATCTTTCCGACCAATAACTTCCAGTTTGGACAGTTCGATAAGGCTGAGAACATAAGCGGGGAGACCATGGCTGAAAAGGTACTGGTGAGAAAGGTTCCATGCTGGGGATGCATGATAGCGTGCGGAAGATACACAAAGATAAAAGAGCCACCCTTCCAAGGAGAGGGAGATGGACCAGAGTACGAGACCGTTTGGGCTTTAGGAGCTGACGTAGGTGTAGGAGATCTAGGAGCTGTGTGTAAGGCAAATTATCTGTGTAACGAGCTTGGCTTTGACACGATAAGTGCTGGAAATGCCATTGCTGTTGCTATGGAGCTATATGAGAGAGGATATATTCCAAAGGAGAAGTTGGAGGGTATAGAACTAAAATTCGGCAATTCAGGGGCCGTTGTTGAGATGATTTGGAGGATGGCCTACAGAAGTGGCATAGGAGATGATTTAGCGGAAGGAGGCTACAGGCTTGCAAAGAAGTACGGACATCCAGAGCTAGCTCCTCAGGTCAGAGGGCAATGTCTCCCTGCCTATGATCCAAGAGGTGTTCAGGCCCATGCCTTAGGTTATGCAACGAGCAACAGGGGAGGGTGCCACCTCAGGGGTTACCTGATAGCCCCAGAGATACTAGGTGTTCCTGAGAAGCTTGATCCATACACAACAAAAGGAAAGGCTAAGTGGACGAAGGACTTCCAAGATGCCTTTGCTGCTCTAGACAGCATGATCGTCTGCAAGTTCGTGACATTCGCCTATTGGGTTGATGAACTTGCCTCTCAGCTCTCAGCAGTAACTGGCTGGGATATAGATGGAAAAGGCCTCATGGAGATAGGAGAAAGAATCTGGAACGCAGAAAGGGTATTCAATATCCTTAGCTTTGGAGATGGTGAAGCGTACGATACCCTTCCAGAGAGGTTCACAAAGACTCCCATGCCTTCAGGACCAAGCAAAGGGCATGTAGCAAAGATATCGGAGATGTTGCCTGAGTATTATGAGCTAAGAGGGTGGAAGAAGGGACGGCCCACTAGATCTACTCTGGAGAGATTAGGACTTAAAGAACTTGCAGATAGGCTTGAGGAAGCGGGTCTTCTGCCAGGCTAACTCCTCTCCTCTTTCTTCTTTTTACAAATCGTAGGGCGTCTGAACTAATGATGTGATCTTCTCATCTGACAAGTTTTCTTAAGAGAAATAGACTTCTAGGGGAAAAGAGAAAGCATAGTAGAGGCCTATTTTGGTTGTAAAGCTGAACTTGAAATCATTTTAATCAGGTCAGAGCATTATCCGAGATGCTTTCTATAAGGATGGGTAGAGGTGAATACATCCCTCCCAATACCTACCCTAGAGAAGTACATGTCGAAGTAACCTCTGAATGTAACCTAAACTGCGAGTTCTGCTACAGGAGGAGCTGGGATGAGACGCCAAGGGATATGGACTTAGAGCTCTACTCTGAGGTTCTTGATCAGCTTGAAAGCATTGGAACCGAGTTTGTTTGGTTAAGTGGGTGGGGAGAGCCCACATACCACAAGAATTTTCCTGAATTGCTTGAAATAGCGTCTGGAAGGTTCAGGTTAGGAATACTCACAAACGGAGTCCTGCTGGGACAGTATGCCGAGGATATAGTTTCTCATGAAGTCGAGAAGGTTGTAGTAAGCGTTGACAGTCTGGATCCAGAGAAATACGGACATATAAAGGTTGGATCTGAGCTTGAAAGCCTGTTTGAATCGATCAAGGAGTTAAAGGAGGAGAAAAAGAGGCAAGGGAGTAAGTATCCCTCGATTTGGTTTATAAAAGTCCTAATGAAGACAAACTTAGAAGATCTTCCAGAAGAAGTAAAAAGAGCCTCTGAAATTGGGGCTGTTGGGCTCATCTTGTCGAACCTCATTCCAACTCAAGAGCATTTGTCCGATCAGGTGCTTTACGGAAGGAACCCTGATCCAAAAACGAAGAAAATACTTCATATTGCCAGAGGAAAAGCCATTCTTAGCAGAATAAAGTTGGTGGAGCCTGAATTTGAGTACAGAACTGACAGATTTTGTCCCTTTGTTGGAAGGGACCAACTCGCCATTAACAGGAGCGGAGACGTCTCTCCGTGCTTATTCGCCTTACACAATTACGTAGCTTGGATCGATGGTAGAAGGAAGAAGATTAATCAAATAAAGTTTGGAAACATCTTGAAGAGAAATCTCAGGGATATCTGGTGGGATAAAAGGTATGCGGAGTTTAGAGCGCATGTAGAACTCCTTCAGTTCCCATCTTGTAACGACTGCCCCTATGAGGAGTTTTGTGATATGGCGTCCTCAAATGAGTTAGATTGCTGGGGGAACACCCCTAGTTGCGCGGCTTGTCCATATTATAGGAGGATTGTAATATGTCCAAGGACTGAGTTGATGGAAAGGCTGTTGTTGCGGTGAAGGTCTCCAATTAGCTTCTGAGATATAATGCGATAGGAAGGTTTGCATGGTACGAAGGATGAAATAATTTTAGTGAAAATTCATCAGCCATGATTTAATTATTTGCAGTCCTTGATAACTGGGTTTATTATGAGTCTATCAAGTAAGCGGGTAGCCGTGATGGCTGGGCCCGAGTTTGAAGATCTAGAGTTATTTTACCCCTTGTTGAGGTTAAAGGAGGAAGGAGCCGAAGTCAAGGTTATAGCTCCAACCATGGACAACTATCGAGGTAAACATGGGCTTATCATAAAACCAGACCTAACTTTCAAGGAGGCTAAGCCAGAGGAATTTGATGCCCTTGTGATTCCAGGAGGATGGGCTCCAGACAGATTGAGGCGCATGCCAGAGGTCCTTGAGTTCACAAGGAAAATGTTCGAGATGGGAAAGATAGTTGCTAGCATATGTCATGGACCACAAATCCTCATATCTGCTGGAATCTTGAAGGGTAAGAAGATCACTTGCTTCTCTGCAATAAAGGACGATGTGATCAATGCAGGTGCAGCTTTCGTAGACGAGCCTGTTGTCAGGGATGGAAACCTTATATCCTCGAGAATTCCGCTAGACCTCCCTGATTTTTGCCGAGAGATCATTAGGGCTTTAAAGGGAGGCTAGAAGAGCAAGGATGTGATAAAATGCCCTTTTTCGAAATGAGAAGGAAAGCAAGAGGATTTGTTCTAGTCGATGTAGAACCTGGAAGAGAGAGGGAAATAGCTGAAAAGCTCATGGAATACGAAGAGGTAAAGGAGGCTCATGTGACTCCTGGAGAGCACGATCTGATTGTTGTCTTAGAGGTCGAGAGGGAGATAATAACTCCACCTTCAGAGAAAATAGGGAAGTTCGTAACTGATGTTATCAGCAAGATAGAGGGCATTCAGAACACCATAACGATTATACCCTCAATTTCGCTGACTAAATCCTGAGAACGGTTTAATTGAACTTTTTAATAGGCCATTAAGCTAATCATCGTTCATACATTAAACTTTGTTGATACAAAATAGAAAATTTCTAACTGTAAAAATATTTAATTCATGTACTGCTCAACGGTTTCATGTACGTTGGCTATTTTTATAGCAGATGTAAACCAGAGATTTGACTTGGTGATCCAAGATAGGGTTTCTTAAGAAATTCGGCAGCAAGAGATGGAGCCCAGCCTTCAACATGATGCTTGAGCATGTAAATATGACGGTAAGTGTAGTAAATGACCTGAGGGAGGCCATATCTCTAAGAGTAAAAGGGGACAAAGAAGGTAGCTTGAGAAAGATTAGGCAGATAGATGTCAAGGAGCACGAAGCAGACGAGCTTAGAAGGCAGATTATGGATAAGCTTACAGAAGGTGTATTACCTCCAATTAGCAGGCAAGATCTCGTCCATTTAGCTAGAAGACTGGATTACATAACCGACTATGCTCATGAAGCCGCAAGGTTCTTGATGTTTGTGGACCTAACTAGGATCCCAGAGGATGTGAATAGAGGACTTATCAAGCTTGCGGAAGAAACATTTAGGTGTGCTGATGCAACAAAAGAAGCGGTAAAAGCACTAGAATCTGATTTCGCAAGATGTATTGAGCTTTGTGATGAGGTTGAGAGGATAGAGCTGGTTTGTGATAACCTGTTCTTAGATCTTATAGGAAAGTTGCCATGTATAAGGAATATTCCATCCGGTCTCCTGCTTCTAGTTCATGATCTCATAATTTCAATGGAAAACATATCAGATGCGTGTGAAAATACCGTAGACGTGATGAAGGCAGTTATCATCAGGGCATCCGGCTAGATTAATATCATCAAAATCTTACCCATTGAAAAGCTGATTATCGCAGCGGTAGGAAAAGTGGCAATCCATGAGAAGACGATCCCCCATAATTCCCTCAAATTAAGCCTTGCTCTTTTTGCTAAGGCCATGCCAGCTATAGAGGCTACTAGCACGTGAGTTCCTGATATTGGAAGTCCCAGCCATGTCCCAGTAAACATTATGATGCCAGTAGACAGCTGGGCTATGAGAGCCATTCCTGGAGACATCCTTATTATTTGAAGGCCAACAGACTCGATCACCTTTTTGCCTAGTGTATACAGGCCTATGGCCATTCCCGAGCCACAAATTAATCTGATAAGAAGGGGTTTACCTAAGACTACGGACAAAAAAGCAGTTGCGTTCCCTATGTCGTTTGCTCCTCTGGAAAAGGCCGTTATCGATGCTCCTAACGTTAAAATTAATGCAGAAGAGAACTCCATCCTATCCCTGTCCTTAAGTCCCCTTACTTTTGAGATTACTAGCCTTGAAAAGGCTATGTAGAGGAAGAAGGATGTCACCATGCCTAAAGCTGGCGACAAAACCCATCCTGCTGCAACCTTCCCGATTCCCTCCCAATTTATACCCTTTGAACCGCTTAAAGCGAGACCAATGCCGAGAGCAGCACCTACTGCAGAATGCGTCGTTGAAACGGGCCACCCTCTATATGATGCTAAGGTAAGCCATGTAGCGACAGTAAGAATGATTATGAAAGCTTCCATAAGACCGATCTGGAAGGAGAGAATTCCTTCTCCTAAGGTCTTCTCCACTCTTCCCCCTAAGAAAATGGCTCCAAAGAAGTCCATCAAAGCTCCAAGCGCTACAGCCCTTGTAGGGGTTAAAAATCCACTTCCAGCGACTGTAGCCATGGTCTCATCGTTTGCCCCGATACTCCAAGCTATGTACACAGAAGAGCTAAGTGCCAACAATAATATCGCTAGTCCCAAAACTTCATCCCTTCAAAATCCTCAACCTGCTATTCCTGTTGGTTTCCTACTAATATTTTTCGCGAGATGTGACCTCGCAAATGGAAAAATATTGAAACTTGATGACAAATTTCTAGAGTAATAAAAAAACATGTAGTTATTAACAAAATCATGTATCAGTTGATATACGGGCTAACTTAGGGATGGAAAGAATGGATTGGATTGTGGGAGTAGATTGGCTTTTAATTTTATTGCTTGCCTTGTTGCTCTTCGCACTGATCAGACGTGCTAGAGGCATAAGGAAGGCTTAGAATAGAGTAGACGCGTTCGAAATACCTTCGCCTGAATCATTTATAGAGATTATTAATTACGTGCTCTCCGCTCTAAACAAAGGTCTCACTTAACACCACATTCTTTCCTTACTCCTGGACGTGGTATCAGAAAACGGCGTTCTCTCTTTATATTCTAGGTAATCTTGGCCAAATCTAATCTCAAGTTCCTTTTCTTCTACTAGCTTAATGAAAATTAAGATAGGGATGGATATCAAAGGAACCAACATTAAGATAGCTGAAACCGCATTAAATATAACAGAAAGACCTACATAAAAGAGTAGAGTCCCGAAAACCATCGGATTCCTGCAATATTTGTAGGGACCAGATGTTATTAGCCTCTTTGTTGGGACAACTGGTACAGGCGTGCCCTTCCCTATTTCATATTGAACGTAGACAGACCATGCAGCAAAAGACCATCCTACGATAACAAGCAAAAGTCCAAGAATGAGATTAGATGGCTCTGGAAACAGCCTTTCAATGCCTAAAAATAAGAAAGGAAGGCAGCAGAAAGGCGAAGATCACTGCTCCTAGAGCAAGAGCAATGACTTTCTCGAATTTTGACCTTTCCTTCTTAGACCAACCGATGATTTTTTCTACAAGTTTCCCTTTCGTCACAAGGGACGTTAACAAATCACCTTTTATCTGTTTGCATTAAACTTAATTAAAGAAAAAGGAACGCTAAATTTCCTGTGTTTTTCTTTATGGAATGCATGAAAGGAGGTTTCGCGAAATACATATTGAAAACAATCCTTACCTTTGTTCCTATAACTAGTTACTAAGAATGTCTGTTGAAACCCTTTCAGGAATCGTTTCAATGATCCTCAAGCATTTCTTCAAGAGTTCGATGATTTCTTCCTCAGTAACGGGTGCCCTTCTACCATTAGTTTCAAGAAGAGCCTTGTATATTCGGACAGCTGCTGGTGCCTTTATTCCGAAAAGCTATTAGAGTGCATTAACAAGATCGCATGGCCCAGATAGGTAGAAAAATAAGAATTGGAGAAGTTATGGTGACGAAATCTATAAAAAGACATTATAATTCAGATACGATGCCCGAACTCCTAGAACCGTTAGCGGAAACAGGGTACTTGATACACCTAGCACTGGTCTCCGTATTTGCCCTATTGTACGCCAAGAGAAGATCAGTGGTCTTGCTCCCAGCCATAATGTTCGCCTCCTTAATGTGCTCCTTCCTAGGACTTCAAGCCCACGAAGTGCTTATCAGTATATCCCCCTTAGCAACAGCCCTGATCGTATTTGTAGCTGGTTTGGAACTCGATGTTGAGACTTTCATGGTTGAGAAGGAGAAACTTTTCATTATGTTCTCAATTGAAGTCATGATATTCCTCTCCCTGTTTTATCTCCTGAGCATTACCCTTGGAGGACCTATTTCGCTAGCTCTGGTGGCAATAATGGTAGCCTCTAACGAGATGTTCGTTTTAGAGCTGAAAAAGGTTGGAGACGAGAGACTAGCAAACTTTGGCATAGCTCTATCGGTGTTAGAGGACTCTTTGGCAGTCTTCTTACTGTCAGTAGGCTTTTTCACAGAAAAGAGCCTAAAGGGAATAAGGATCCAAGCATTAGAGGCCCTGACCATAACGGCCTTGCTGATACCGGCCCTTTATCTATTTGCCAAGCCCTTTAGCAGGTACATTAAGGACACATTAAGACTGGATGCAAGAATTTTCAGCACAATCCTGTACATCTTCGTTCTAACATCAATTGGGCATGCCTTACATGTTCCAGAGGCAATCCCAGTGTTCATAGGAGCTCTAATGCTCTCCATTTATGGATTCGACAAGGAAACCTTTGAGAGCATAGAGCACTACCTGATGCTGGCTCTATTGGGATTCATCTCATCTCTACCCTTTAGGTTAGAAGCAGGTATGGGTTCAAGAGAATTCTTGATGTCAATGGGATATGGTTTCATGCTGGCTTTAGCTGCTTTCATGTTGAGAGGACTAATGCTGCTCATTTCTTCCATCTTGGCTGGTTTCACCTTGGAGGAAGCCCTGAAAATTTCGTTGACTCTTGCAAATACGGGGGAGTTCGGGCTAATAGTTCTAGCAGGGATGACCAGAATGTTACCTCCTACCGTTGTGTTTGCAGCCATGTTTGCCTATGCTTTCAACCTAACCCTTGAATCAGAGGTGACGTTGAGGGTGGAGAAGCTAGTCCCATGGCTCATAAGTAAGATGCCTAGGAAGTTGGCAGAAGCTCTAAAATCACTTAGCTCTCAAGCAGCTGCATCTCTTGGGGATCCCGAGTTTAAAGGATGGATGTATGGGGCAATTGTGAGGTTAATACTAATATACGTGCTTTTAACGGTCTCAAAACTCTTGCCCCCAGGTCACAAACTAGCTGGTCTAGTATTTGCAATGTTTTCAATGGGCGCTTTCATTTCGACAATCCAGCACACATACACGTTCTTCGAGAGACACATATTAAGCGAACTCAGCGAGTTTGAGAGGGTTGAAAGTTCATTCTTCCTGATATTAAGGCTGCTACTGACCTACATGGCTCTGGCCCCCGTAATGGACCTCCTTGAAACCCTGATAAAGACAGAGGAAGGCCTTTGGCTTCCTCTTTCCTCTCCAATATCTCTAATTGGGATGTTTGTAACCGCTTACCTGGTGAACAGCATTACTAATTGGACGATAAAGAAACTAGTGCGCCAATCAAAATCGAAGGAGACCACTTAGTCAAGAATTAAGATATGAGATAATTTGTTTAAACAGGAACTTAGAATCTGTCTTAAACCATCCAATTTCAATTTAAAATAAAATGGGGAAGCGCTCTCCTCATAACGGAAGGAGAGCGTAGGACAGGAATAGTGGAAGCAAGGTTATTGATAAGATGTTCTGAAGCTTCACTAGGATGTGTAACGAAGGCCCTGCCGTATCTTTTAGAGGATCACCAAATGTATCCCCGATGACGGCTGCTTCGTGACTCTTCGAGCCCTTTCCTCCGAAGTTTCCAGCTTCTATGTACTTCTTTGCGTTGTCCCAAGCTCCTCCAGCGTTGTACATGAACATGGCAAGTATAGCTGAAACCACTTTGACAGCAATTAAGTAAGCCGCTAGGGCCCATACGTTCATCAAGAAGCCTATGACAACTGGAGCTATGAGACCCAGCATTGTCGGAGGAATCATCTCCTTCAACGCGTTCTTAGTGGTTATGTCCACGCAAGTCGAATAGTCTGCCTTCGCCTTTCCTTCTAGGAGTCCCTTGATCTCTCTGAACTGTCTTCTGACCTCTTCAACAACCTGAAATGCTGCATGACCCACCGCTCTTATGGCCCAAGCAGAGAATAGGAAGGGAATTGTAGCACCTATTATGACTGCAACTATGCTTATCGGATCGAAAAGGTTGACGATAACATCATGTACACTTGTTATCTCAACTCCCAACAGCGAGGCTGCCTCTGTTAGGTAGGCAAAGAGGATAACGACTGCAGTCAGCATCATCGTAGCCATAGCATAGCCCTTTGTAACAGCTTTTGTTACGTTTCCAACGGCATCTAACATCTCAGTAGCTTCTCCCACTTCTTTAGATATTCCAGACATCTCAGCTATTCCATCTGCATTATCAGAAATTGGGCCAAAAGTGTCAGAGGCCATCACTATTCCTGTAGTGGATAATATCCCCATAGTTGCGGTTGCAATGCCATAAATTCCTTTGAAGCCGCCGCCACATATGAAGTAGGATGTTATTGTGACTATTGCTATTATGAAGACCGGCAATACTGCGCTCTCTAGACCATAGGAAAAGCCTGTTATCAAGTTTATAGCTGCTCCGCTTTGAGAGGCTTCAGCAATCCTTCTAACAACTCTTCCTTCTGATCCAGTGTAATAGAGGGTAAGAAGGGCTACGATAAGGCTTGCTGCTAGGCCAAGGGAAGCTGAATAGAAGAGATGTATGTCCTGCATGTATTTGGTAGTTAGAAAGTAAAAACCTATCAGGCAGATGATTCCAGATATGAAAAGGGTCATATAAAGGGATTTAGTCACGTTCTTCGTCCTTTTAATTGATAAGATGCCTATTATTGTGGCTATAACTCCTATCGATTCTATAAACAGCGGAAACACAACCGCTTTGAACCCGTAAAACGCCAAGAAGGACATACCAAGGATCATGGTACCGATTATGTTGTCTGAAAACGACTCAAAGAGGTCAGCACCTCTTCCAGCACAATCTCCAACGTTGTCTCCAACCAGATCAGCTATTACTGCAGGGTTCCTAGGATCATCCTCCGGTATCTTAGCCTCCACTTTTCCTACCAGATCAGCTCCTACGTCTGCGGCCTTTGTGTATATTCCTCCTCCAAGCTGGGCAAAGAGTGCAGCTAAGCTTGCTCCAAATCCAAAACCTACTAGAAGGCTTGGCTTCTTGAAGAAATAGAACAAAAGTCCTAGACCAAGTAAGGACATTCCTACTATTGATAAGCCTGTAACAGCCCCGCCCCTGAAGGCTATTATCATTGCATCAGCTGCAGATCTTCTAGCCGCATTTGCTGTCCTAACGTTCGCTCTTACAGCAATGCTCATGCCTATGTAAGCTGCGAGAAGCGAAAATGCAGAACCTAGGATGAAACCAAAAGCTATCTCCCATCTAAGGAAGACTAAGAGCAACAAGGCCAGAGGTATTACGAAGTAAATTATTGTCTTGAACTCTCTCTTCAGGAAGGCAGCAGCGCCCTCCTGGATGAATGATGCAACTTCTTTCATCCTTTCAGTTCCCATGTCTTCCTTTATGACTAGCCAGGCTAGAAGACCAACGAAGCCCATAGCTATGCTGCCAACCAAAGCAGCCAGAAGTCCAGGATTCACTTTACAATCACCTCATTTCTGAATGTTCTTTTAGATGACGCGCTCTTATCCCAACTTGATTGATTTAAATTCTTTACCTTTCCTTGATTGAAGATAATCGGCCATAGGACTCCTTAATAGTTTTTGCTGGAGCTCGTAACCAAAAAATTGACTAAGGTTAGAATCTTAGGTTTAGTCTAAAGGTAGCAATTAAGTCGCAGCCAAGGGCTCTCATGATCTTGGATAGACGGTCCTAGTAGATCAAGAATAACGATCTCTTAGAGATTGAGTGATCAAATTCTTCCCTAATTCTCTCCTTAGAAAGTTTCCTCATGCATGACTCTTTCTAAAGGCATTCTTCTAGGGCCAATTGGAGTTTCTGCAGACCTTCCTATTGGAATTATGGCGACTGGTCTCACTCCACTTGGAACTTTGATGACGGAGGAGACAGAATCCTCATCAAATGCTCCAACCCAGCAAGTTCCATAACCCATGGAGTAAGCTGCCAAAAGCAGGTTCTGCGTTGCAGCAGCCGTATCTTGTATACAATAGAGCTTTCTTCCTCTCTCACCATAACGAGAAGCACTTCTATCCTCATTTGCACATACTACTACGACGACAGGCGCCTCTGCGATGAACCACTGACCTAGGGCTGCTCTAGCAATTTCTCGCTTTCTATTAGGATCTCTGACTATAACAAATTCCCAAGATTGCATGTTTCCAGCAGAAGGAGCCCATATTGCAGCTTCTAGGATTTTTCTCAGATCTTCTTCAGGAATAGGGTCTGATCTAAATCTTCTAACGCTCCTCCTACCTAGAATCGCTTCCATAACTTCCATATTCGATCCCACAATTTTTGATAGCTGAAAATATAATTGCTTAATCGTCTTCTCTGAGAATTTCGTTTAAGAGGGGTGATTTGAGAATTTCACTAAGTAAATTAAGAACTAGATTAACATCCTTAGCGAGCGATTATGCCTGTAAAGCTACAGCTTGCCCTAGATTTGATTAACTTAGATGACGCCCTTAGAATAGCTAAGAAGGCTTGTGATAATATAGATTTCTTAGAAGCAGGTACTCCTTTGATAAAATCGGAGGGAATAAGGTGTGTTAAAGCCCTAAAGGAGCTTTTCCCCGAAAAGATAATTGTAGCAGACATGAAAACGATGGATACTGGCTATTTAGAGGCAGAGATCGCAGCAAAAGCCGGAGCAGATATAGTTTCCATCTTAGGAGTTGCTCCAGATCCTACCATTCTTGGGGCGATGGAAGCGAAAGAAGACTATGGGATTGAGGTAATGGCAGATCTAATTGGTGTTAAGAATAAACTTGAGAGGGCTAGAGAGCTAGAGAAGATTGGAGTAGATTACTTGATCGTTCACGCAGGAATAGATGAGCAGAGGACTGGAAAGCTCCCATTTCAAGATCTAAAGGAGGTATCAGGGGAGGTTTCAGTTAAGCTAGCTGTTGCTGGAGGGATAAGACCGGAGCATATCTCGCTTCTCAAGGATTGCAGGGTAGATGTTGTGATAGTTGGAGGATACATAACAAAAAGCTCAGATCCAAGAGAAGCGGCGATGCAGATGAAAAAAGCTTTAGCCGAGCTTTTTGATTAGTCGACATGGTTTGGTGAGATAGGTGAGGATTGCAATAGGAAGTGACCATGCAGGTTTCAAGCTTAAGGAAATGTTGAAGAGGCAACTAATAGAGAAAGGAAATAAAGTGAAGGATTTCGGCACTTACAGCGAGGAAAGCGTTGATTATCCAGATATCGCTTTCAAAGTTGCAGAAGAGGTTTCTACAGGCAACTTTGACAGAGGCATTTTGATTTGTGGAACTGGGATAGGGATGTGCATAGCAGCAAACAAGGTCGATGGAATAAGGGCAGCTCTTTGTTGGGATGAGAGATCTGCGGAGTTAAGTAGGAAACACAACAATTCAAACATCTTGTGCATTGGAGGAAGGATTCTAAAGGAGAAAGATGCAAAGAAGATCGTAGATATTTGGCTCCAAACCGAATTTGAAGGAGGAAGGCACTTGAGAAGAGTAAAGAAGATATTAGATTACGAGAGATCACGTACCCTCTCTTATCGCCCAACCTAATTCTTTCAGACATTCAGGTAAGAGCTTGAGGTTCTATGTTCGCTAAGCTAGATTTGCTTTATTCAATCCCCTCCTCTCGTCCTTGAACTTTTGGGCCAAGCTAAAAAATCAGGAATCATACCTGTTGAGTCAATTTTTCACTTGAAAGCGTTTTGATGCCGACTCTTTCGGCCTTTCTCCTCAATTCCTCATCATCTGTGACTAAAATCTTGTCTAGTTCTTTAGCCGTGTTAAGATAAGTTGCGTCATAATACGTGATATTCAGCTTATATGCCATCGATAAAGTGGTGGTTCCAATGTCCACTTTTTTTATCTGGACGACATTCATTAACTCAAGCATTGAATAGATGAATCTCAGGGTTTTTACAGCCTCTTCAACGCTGATTCTCTTTAGAATGCACTCTTTCCAGAGCGCATTGGCGATCTCGTAATATGCTAATGAAACCGTAAGGTTTCCCTTGAGAACATCAACAACTTCATCTGCAAGAGCTCTTGTCAGATTGAGTAGACTGCACGCATCAAAAACGTAGCTCACCGCTGTTCCCTCGTCTCACGTATGGCTCTTACAATTTCGATGCTTGGAATCTTTCTCAGGACATCGCTCGCTTCCTTGGCCATCATTCTTAATCTTTTCTCTTCCCTTAGCCTAACTTCCCGTTCAATCGCTTTCCTAATTAATTGACTGATGTTGATGTTTAACTCCTTCGCTCGTCTTTTGAGATCTTCAGGTATCTTCGCCGAAACCGTGACATACCTACTCAAGTCATACACCTTTGGTATTACCAAAATGGTAGTATATAAAACGGTATTCAAAAATAAAGGATGAAAGTCTTCTGCATGCAGAAGACCAAAAGCCGCAACAGAGACCATAAAGAATGATAAATCTAGCTAGAACTGTTCTTTTTTAGTGTTTGATCATTAAGAATTTTCAGATTATTTCGATAGATTCATAGAGCTATCTATTTATCTCTTTCTTATTATTTCTAGTTCGTGCTCGAAATGAACCGCAGCTCTTTGAAATAGAACTCCAACCGGGCATATCCTTAAAGTGTCCTCCAGATCTTTCTAACTCTGTTCTCAGGTTCGCTGGAAACAACTATTCCCTTTATCTTTCCCGACGTTATCGTTTGATCCTTCTCAGATTTCTCTGCATCGACTATGACTTCGATATCTTCGAAAGAAAGCTTCTTTCCACTAGCTATCATGGCAAAAATAGTGGTTATACATCCAGCCAGCCCCATTACTGCTAGTTCTAGGGCAGTAGGGGCTGTATCCATCCCTCCTAAATCCTTTGGGAGATCTGTAATTGCACTATGACCCCGCCATCATCTACAACTGACCTATATCCTTCAACTAGCTTTGACCTTGCTCTCATAGCATACCGAGTGGGATAAGGTGGTCTAAATAAAACGCTTATTTTGTACGATGGAGTAGAAAACAGCGTCGAACCATTTTTATCGTCCAAGATGGATTGGAAGACGTGCCCAAGTATCTTGTTGTTACCGGCGGAGTAATGTCGGGACTGGGGAAAGGAATAGCAGCTGCAAGTATAGGAAAACTGTTGAAGGACATGGGCTTCAGGGTAATACCGATCAAGTTTGATGGTTATCTAAACATGGACGCTGGGACCATGAATCCTTACGAACACGGAGAGGTCTTTGTTCTTGAGGATGGTGCTGAGTGCGATATGGATCTAGGGACTTATGAGAGGTTCCTAGACATCGATCTGCGAGGCGAAAACAACATAACATCAGGGAAACTCTTCTTTAAGGTGATCCAAAAGGAAAGAAAGGGGGAATACTTGGGGCAAACCGTCCAATTTATCCCTCACGTAACAGAAGAGGCGAAAACTTGGATAAAGAAAGTTGCAAAAGAGCAAAAGGCGGACATAGTCCTAATAGAAGTAGGTGGCACAGTAGGGGATATTGAGAACGCTTACTTCATCGAAGCGATAAGAGAATTAGTTCTTGAGGAGGGAAGGGAGAACTTCTTCTTCGTTCATGTTACCCTGATACCCGTGATAGATCCTGTTGGTGAGCAAAAATCTAAGCCAACTCAACACTCCGTTTCAATGTTACGCTCCATTGGAATCCAGCCTGATATGATAGTTGGAAGGTGTAGACAACCCCTTAACTCCAAAGTAAGAAGGAAGATCTCGCTTTTTTGTGATGTCCCTGAGGAAGCTGTAATCTCTGATCACGACGTTGATTCAATATACAAGGTACCTTTTCTTTTCAAAAAGCAGGATGTTCATGAGATAATAGTAAGAAAACTTGGTCTTAGACCAAAGAGGAGAGAGGTGCTTCGAGACTGGGAAGAAGTCCTTTCTAGATCCGAAAAATCGAGCCAAGAGGTTAAGATAGCAATAGTTGGTAAATATACTGGGCTGAGGGACTCATATGCCTCTTTAATAGAAGCGATAAGGCATGCAGAGATGCACTTAGGCCTGAAAGCTAATATAAAATGGGTAGAGTCAACAGATCTCGAGAAAATAAGCCCAATAGATCTTTTATCAGAGGTTTCTGGCATAATAGTGCCTGGAGGGTTTGGAAAAAGGGGAGTAGAAGGGAAGATAAAGGCAATAGAGTTTGCCAGATTGCACAAGATTCCTTACTTGGGCCTTTGTTTCGGAATGCAGTTAGCTGTTGTTGAATTTGCAAGAAACGTGTGCGGTTTGCATGGAGCTAACTCCACAGAGATAGATCCGGGGACCCCTCATCCCGTAGTAGATATACTTCCAGAACAGAAGGAAATAGAGGAGATGGGAGGGACGATGAGATTGGGATCATTTCCAGCTGTTCTTAAGGAGAGATCCCTCGTTAGAAGGATTTACGGTAAGGAACTAGTCTATGAAAGGCATAGACATAGGTACGAGATAAACCCGGAGTACATTCCAATACTTATAGAACATGGATTAACGGTTTCAGGAACCTCTCCAGATGGTAGACTCGCGGAGTTCATTGAGATCTCGAATCATCCATTCTTCATCGGGACTCAAGCCCATCCAGAGTTTAAATCCAGATTAGATAGGCCTCATCCTCTCTTTTTGGAGTTTTTAAAGTCTTGCACGAATAGAACAACCTCAAGGCTTGCTGAAGAGAAGTTATCGATTATTGAAATTGGAGATGAAGACTTCCACCTGCGATCTTTTTCAACAAGCATGGGAAGTAATCTCGATAACAATGACGTACGCCGGTGATGCTAATGGAGGGGATCCACAAAAATGAACATCTTATGGTAAGGAAAATAGAGGCTGGGACGGTCATAGATCATATTCCTGCTGGTAGAGCCTTAGATGTCCTTAAAATCCTTGGGATAACAGGAAGAGAGGGTTATACCATAGCTGTGGTTATGAATGTGCCTAGCAAGAAGTTAGGGAAGAAAGACATTGTAAAGATAGAATGGGTTGAGCTTAGCCAGGAACAGGTCGATAGGATAGCTATAGTCGCCCCTTCTGCCACCATAAACCTGATTAAGGGGTGGAAGGTTGTTGAAAAGAGGCGTGTGGAGATGGAAGATAAACTAGTAAGCATATTGAAGTGTCCAAATCCCAATTGCATCACGAATTCAGCGGGGGAGCCCATCAAAACTTCTTTCACGGTAAAAAGAAGGGTTCCTCTGCTAATTACGTGCGATTATTGTGGGTACTCAATGGGTAGAGAGGAGGCGATATCCAACCTAAAGGGGACCTCAAAGCGATAGCATACAGTTCATAAGCCATAATAATCTTCTTATTGAGAGATTTTGGCACCAGAAAGCCTAATATCTTATAAAAACTGGCATCTCCCCTATTCGATTTCCCTAATGTTCTTTGGGAAAAGTCAAGCAAAGGATTACATCTACACTAAATCAAGGGCTTCTTTCTTTAGGAATGGGACTTAAGGAGTACGCTAGTCTAATCTGCCATCCTACAAGGTATTATTGTTTATTTTTATGTTATAACACATTTTATTGTAGATGATTCCGTTAAGAATACTGAAGACAGCATTTAAACTGGCATTTAGGAACTTTGGAAGGAGAAGGTTCAGAACAGCTTTAACGCTCCTGGGAGTTGCAGTAGGAATAGCTACTATTGTTGCCTTAGTTTCGGTTGCCTATGGGGCAAAAGAACAAGCAGTTAGTTTCCTCAGTGAGACCACTGACTTCATGATAACTTCAAAAGCAGCAGGAGAAATGCAAGCAGAGCTTCCGGAGAGGCTAGTGAAGCAGATTAAGCTTTACGCTGAAGTAGATGCAGCAGGACCTGTCCTCTCCCAGATGGTTTTCATAAACGGGGAGTTTGCATGGGCACTTGGAATTACATCTGACACGTATGAGATCATATATATCCCCCTAAAGGAGGGAAAGGCATTTAAAGAAGGAGACAAGGGAAAAATAGTCGTTGGAAGCAACCTTGCCGATCAGTTGAAGCTAAAGGTTGGAGAAAGCGTGAGGATAAGCGCATCATCTGATGAACCGGGGAAAGTGTTCGTGGTCACCGGAATCCTTGAACCCACAGGAAGCATAGTAGACATAGGATGTTACATGGATCTCAAAGAATTGCAGGAGATTGTGCACAAGAGAGGAAAGATCTCGATGATCATGGTTAAGCTAAGGGATCCAAGGCTTGGAGAATCATTTAAGGAGAAAGTGGAGAAAAGATACGGCGATCTAGACGTAGTTGAACCTGAACAAATATCTGAGAACGTTGGAAAGGTTCTTGACATGCTTAACAGCGTTTTACTTGCGATAGGATCCATTTCTCTCTTAATAGGCGGCCTAGGCATAATGAACACAACTATGGTATCTGTTCTAGAAAGGATAAGGGAAATAGGCATAATGAAGGCTATCGGAGCAAAAAGATCCCATGTCTTAACCATATTCCTCACAGAGGCCATGATAACTAGCTTTGTTGGTGGAATTCTTGGTGCCATAGGAGGGGTCATCCTAGCGAAAATCGCTAGTGAGATTATCCCAAAAATGATAGGATTTCCAACGCCTTACAAGGTTTTCCCAGCCCTTATATTTGGCCCAATAGCTCTATCCGTCCTCCTTGGAATGATAGCTGGTTTCTATCCATCTTGGAAGGGAGCAAACGTCAGGCCTATAGAGGCGATAAGATATGAGTAATCCGGTAGTAGAACTAAGAAGCGTTAGCAAGATCTATACCCTTGGCTCAACAGAAGTTAGAGCTTTAGATCACGTTTCTCTCAAAGTAATGCCTGGAGAATTTACATCCGTGATAGGACCATCTGGATCAGGGAAAACCACGCTCTTGAGCGTAATAGGATGTTTGGCCAAGCCTACAAGCGGAAGAGTCCTTATAGATGGTGTAGATGTGACAGATATGAGTGAAGCAGAGCTTTCTGACATAAGATGCCATAAAATTGGGTTCGTCTTCCAATTTTTCAACTTAATCCCAACTCTAACAGCTCTAGAGAACGTTGAATTACCTATGATCTTTGCTGGAAAGCTTTCTGAGTGGGAAATCAGGGATAGGGCTCTAGAACTTTTAGATCTTGTAGGACTTCTTGATAGAGCAGATCATAGACCTTCTGAACTATCAGGAGGTCAACAGCAGAGAGTTGCGATTGCAAGGGCTTTAGCAAACGATCCAGCGCTGGTTCTGGCTGATGAGCCTACTGGTAACCTTGATTCGAAAACTGGATCCGAGGTAATCTCTCTAATGGAAGAGCTTAACAGAGAGACTGGGAAGACCTTCATAATAGTCACTCACGACGCAAATGTGGCAAAAAGGACTAGAAAAACTCTTTATATGGTTGATGGCAGGCTTTACGAGGATCCAAGCAAAATCCCAACCTTCGGGGAGATTAAAAGCGTGGAAGATAGGGTTAGATTGCTTTCTGAGCTTGAAAAGGAGATAGAGGAACTCGCTTCTCAATTGCAAGAAATGAAGACAAAGAAGATGAGGGTAAAAGAGCTTAGAAATGCAGTTTTGAGGGTAAAAATGGGAGTTAGAAGGATTAGAAGGAGGCTGGATGAGATATGAATAAGAAAAACATCATGGCTGTTACAATGGCCGCACTACTGTTCTGTCTCCAAACATCGCTTGTAAAAGCAGACCCTACGGAAATCAAATTATCAAAGCTGGAAAACGTTTACTACAAGCTTTTGCCCGATGGAACGATATCAAATGGAGAGGCTGAGGTTACCATAAGGGTTGAAAACCCTAGTGAAGAGGAGAAAGCAATAACTATAGTTGACAGGATTTCAGAGGGTCAAATTGAGAGCTTTAGCATCCTATCTGGTTCCCCAGAGCCTTCTTCTTTGGAGGTTTTCTTTGATCACCTTGTTTGTGTTTGGAAGGACCTCGTCATACCCCCTTCCTCGGATTTGGAGCTTAGGTATTCTGTTTCAACCTTTAAACTTCCTCCCATCTTGGCCAACATTAGTTACTATGTTAACGGGGAGAAGGTCCAACCAATAGAGCTTGAGGGGGATTACTACATAGTAGTAAATTCAGGAGACGTGTTCGCAATTAACCTCACAGTAAGGAACCTGAGGGACCCAAAATACGTAGAAGGAGAAGTGCTAAGGCCTCCTCTTCCCTACTCCATAGAGATGAGGATCCCTAAGAACAATTTCTTGGAGCCAGAATGTAATCCAGAGCCCTACATGATATATTCTCTGTCAGATGAATGGTCTATCACTTGGATTGGGATGCTTGAGGACGAATTCTTGAACATCTCCTTATCTGCTAAGGCTAGGAGTACAGAATACGTGGGAGAAGTGGAGCTAAAAGCAGTTCGAATACAGCTTCAACTGGATGCCTCTTCAATAGCAGATCAACTAGAGGAGGCCTTAAAATCATATAATACCTCAATAGATGAGCTTGAGACCATGAAAGAATCGATGACAAATATGAAAAAATTAATGTCAGAGTTCTCTGATGGGATCGCTGAAGCAAGCCAGAACCTTGATGAAGCTCAGCTGGAACTCATTGAACTATCCGAATCACTTAGAGACGCTTCTATCTCGGTTCAAAGCGCAAGATCTCCATTAAAAAGAGTCAATTCTGTTCTATCTTCCTTAGAATCCAATCTAATGAGGATGATGGAAATTATTGAGGAAATTCAAAGCAAATTCGGACAAGTAACAAACATTTCCATCCCAAACTTAACAATCCCCATTCCAACCCTCAACTTCTCATTTAAAGGAGAACTATCAAAGATAATGTCCAGGATTAGGTCGACGAGGTCAAGTCTTTCGGCAGCAGATAAGGCATTTGAGACTATGCAGACATCTCTTTCAGAAGCTGCAGACTATGCATATAACGCGTCCTTAGCATTAGGCGAATTACAAGAATCCCTTACATATGTTGAAGCCATCACAGATGCGTCTTTGCAAGTTATAGATGCGTCTATCAAGGACATAGACTCCAAGATCTCAGAAATGAGGTCTGAGATGGAAGATCTCTCCAGAAAGGTTCAGATCACAAGACTTAGAGAGCCGTTTCTCGGCGACGTTGAACTAAGGAACTCTAGCTGTACAGAAGCAAGAGTAAGCGCTGAATTGTCCGAAATTTCTGATGGAGTATGGGCAATATCTTTCTTGATCTTGGAGGGGACCTCTATAAATGCTTCAGAAATAGCCCTACAGATGTTTGGAGAGTATGACGGCATTATGAGGACTCCTCCAGAAGGAGCTGTGAAAGTACAAGTCTATGAGAATGGGAAATGGGTTGATGTTAATGAGACATCCTTAGGGGTCAAGTATGACGATGAGCTTGGAGTTTTGCTCTATAAGCCCGGAGAGGCTCTTAACAACGGTTCAAATCCCTTAATTGATCTAATGAAAAATAAGTTCAGGATAATCGTTGATTCTAAATCCACTCCTGAAGTGACGTGTAAAATAGATCAAATCTGCGGTTCAGTTGAGATCCCAAAGGTAAGGATGATAACTAAGGTTGATAATCCTTACATTGCCCTAAACATGAATCTAACCGAAGAATATGTTGGGGAAACTCCTCCTCCAGAGGTAGAGGTTGTTCCTGAAGAAAGAGGGATGAGTTACATTTACTTCATCTTGGGCCCAATTCTCCTTACAATCCCCCTAATAGCCTTGTTAAGGGTGAGAATGAACAGAGAGATGAGGAGACAACTTTATGAAGCCCTAAAAGAGTTGGAAAAGGAACTAGATGAGTTAAATGATCAGATAAAGGAGAAAAAGGAGTCGATCTAACTAGTTTGAGATTCTTCTACAAATTCCCTCCAAACCTTTATACCTAATTCTGTGGCCCTGTAAAGCTTTCTGGGCCAGTCATCTGATGATAGAACTTCAACTAGTCCTAACTTTATGAGGGAGAAAGTTGGCTTGTACCTCTTACTGGATCCTCTTAAAGCACCTAAGACATCTGTGCTTCTTGCACCGATTCTTCTTGCAATTTCTTGAGGGTAGGATGGTTCTGGATGTATCGAAACTAGGAATTTTAAAACGTTTCTACGGATCCAGCTTCTTCTAAGCGAATATATGACCCTGTAGTCGTATTTACTTACTTCTCTATCCAATTCTTGTTCTCAACTCCTCTGCAGTGCTTTCTAAGAGTTCAGCTGCTTCTCTAGCTTCCCGTACAAGTTGATCATCAGCGCCCAGATTTAAGGCAAAGACAGCAGCAAGCCTCAGGACAATTGCCTCGTACAATAATGCCTCAACCGAATATTCTTCTGTGAAATTGCCTTGTCTTATTTTGTTAAGGATAGGTTCTTCTATATAGAGAATTAATTTTAGCTGTTTCTCTGAGAGCCTTTTCATTGCTACTTTTACCTCCTCCTCAGATGGATTTTTGTTGCAATCTAGCTCAAAGAAAAGCTCTCTCATTAGGATTCCATAAGCCATTGGGTGGAGATTTTTTAATCTAACTCTCAGATCCTCTTTTATCCCAAACTCGCTTCTCATCCTGCTTATAACATCTTTCATACCTGGAACTACGATAGATCTATAAACAGGAATAACGGTTAATGGAACCTGCCCGACAAACCTTTCGAATTCTTCGAACTCCTTATATTTATCTATAAGATTCAGCAAATGCGTCGGTACTCCACTAATAGAAGACCCCTTCTTCTTCAATTCTAGTATGTACTTACTTGCTTCTAGCGAAGCTAACCAAGATTCGGTGAGAGCATTCAATCCCTTGAAATATACGCCCGGAAAAGTTAATATCTTAGGGAGTGCAAGAATTGTACTTCCAATTTGCTCTTCCAGCTCGCCTAATGAAAGTAAAAGTGATAATAGACGTATTTCTTCTTTATCTAGAGCAAGATATCCTTCGCGGATAGCTCTCTCTAAATCTGCTACAAGAAAAACAACTTGTTTACCCATGGGCCAACTAATAACAATTTCACTGTCAACGAGTTTTTTCAATAATCGCCTAGCCTTTGAATAACTGAGGCCGAGACCCCTTTCTATTCCCCTCAGGGTTATCTTCTCAGGTTCCATTCTAAATCTTATTAAATATCTGATAAGTGCTTCCATCACACGCTCCTCTAATTCTATGGTAGCTTCTGTTGCTTTAGGAACAGCAGAGTAAATTTTGACAGCTTTCCAGTCCTGCGGTCTTATTATCTTGTCAAGTATGCGAGCACGTGCTTCGGAAGTCATACAATCAGGTAGTTAATGAATAAAATAAAAACCAATCTAAAAAACAAAATAATGCTTTCTAGATTTCGTTGTCATTATTAGAATGTTTCATCCTGTTTCATGGGTAAAGAAACGCATAAAAGGTAGAAGTAAATAAAAAGAAATTAACTTCTTTTCAAGAGTACGCTACTGAATATAATACTAATTAATCATCTCTATCAAGATTGTACTAGTTCTAAACTAATAACAATTCCGAGGTGCTGAAACATGATTACAAAGGAAGAGTTGGATAGAATTAGGAGGGGAATAATAGCTGCAGGTCTAAAGCTTAATGACGGCGGAGGAGTAGATGTTACGGACGTATGTCCTGTAGCTTGTATTATAATAAAGTACAGTCCCGATTAGAAAGGGGACATTGATTGAACAAAAACCCACCTTCCCTTCTTTTTCCCTGTTTAAGAAAAGAAGTAAGGCTTAGAAAAGAGGAATTTGGAGTTGTTATTTATGAAGTGGGGGAAAGGCCTGAGTTTAGGATAGTTGGACCTCCAAAAGCTGTTATACTCTCATTAATGGATGGTTCCGCCAATGTTAAAGAACTCATAGAGGCAGTCGCTTACGTCTTCAATTCCTCCGTAGAAGAAGCAGAAGAAGCTGTTAATTCTGTTTTAAACGAATTTTCGGACCTAATAGAGCTAAGAAATGAGAAAATTCCTCCTCAAAGAAGGTATAACCCTCAAGATTTCATATACAAGCCAAAGAAGCCTAAGGGAGGGCTAATTCGCTATAAAGCTCCCTTAAGACTTGCTCTAATCCTTACAAGGAGATGCCCGCTTGACTGCATTTATTGCTATGCTGACAAGATAAACGCCTCGGATCCTGAGAAAACACTAGGACTTAAGAGGATAAAGGAGATATTCGAGGAAGCTGGAAGCCTGGGAATGAGCGACGTTTATTTGGCTGGGGGAGAACCCCTTTTAAGGAAGGATTTCCCGGAGATCGCAAAGATAGCTTTGGATGTAGGAGTTTACCCGCACACCAGCACAAAGGGCTGGCCCGTTACGGAGGAACTTGTTCGACGCATAGCTGATGTTGGAATGGATGCTATGCAGGTTAGCATCGATGCCCTTGATCCAAAGCTTCAAGATATGCTAACGCAAAGGGTTGGTTCGCACGAGAGGATGGTAAGGGCAATTCGCCTATTCCTCAAGGAAGGCCTAAAAGTTTCCACAAACACAGTTATATGCTCTCTCAACATATCTGGAGTTCCTAAGCTTGCGAAATGGCTTTCAGAACAAGGCGTTAGTGAAATAAACCTTAGCCCATATTCTCTCTCGATCTATAAGCCAAGAGACGACCTCTTCCCAACAATAAAGCAGTATGAGCAGCTAATCTCAGAGCTTGACGAGATCGAGGAAGAGGTTATGGAAAACGGTGCCGTGCTCCATAGGCCAAAGAGCATAGAAGGACTTCTTTCAGGACTAAGCATCGAGGGAGCTCCCGGTTGCGGAGGGATAACCTTGGGAATGATAATCCTGCCTGACGGAAGGGTGACGATATGCGAGAGGCTTGGAGTGAATCCTGACTTTATCTACGGGGACCTTTCAAAACAATCTATAGTTGAGGCCTGGAACTCAAGCAGGATAAATGAAATATTAGCTACTTTTGAGAGGGAGAAATTCAAGGGATCTCCCTGTTATTCCTGCGAGGCCTTTGAGAGGTGCGTTGGCGCCGGTAAGCTTTGCTATTTCCGCATAGTTGCCGCATACGGGAAGATGAAGGTTGGAGTCCCAGATCCGCTTTGTCCCATGAGTCCGGTGAAGATCAAGGACGTTGTGCGTTGATCCCTTAAGCCCTCATTCAATCCGGTATTCATATTCTATTTCGGCAACAGAGCCTAGTATCGCGGAAACTGAGCAAAATTTCTGCATGGATTCCTCTATCGCCCTTCTAAGGTCCTCCCCCTTTACTCCTGAAGCCACGTACCTCAACTTTGTCTTGGAGAAGACCCTTGGAAATTCATCTCTTCTCTCTGCAGAAATCTCTATTTTCAAAGACTTGAGTGGAACTTTCCATTTCTTCAAAAGGGAGACCACATCGACGCCTGTGCATCCTCCAAGCGCTATGAGGATGTACTCCATTGGACTGGGTGCTCCTCCTATCCTGTTCTTCGTTGTCGGCTCTATTGGAACCAAGTGATTTGAACCACTCCTTCCCAGAAACATCAATTCCTCAATCCAATTTACCTCTGCCTTCATTTGGAGATTATCTTGTTGAGAAAAATTTAACCTGCCAAAATCCTGCGGACCTAAATCTTTCACAATCTAAACTCACGAGGCCTATCGAAAAATCACTTGAAGGCTTGAAAGATTTCTTGTTTGGCTTTTCAAGAATTAAGATTAAAACCATGGATTTGTGAAGCTAAAGGAACCGAATTGATTCAAAACATATGGAAGAAAAAAGGTAAGCAACTACATAGACAACTAAGGAGAGCACAAATCGTTAGTAAATACTTGAAAGAAAGACCTGGAAAGGTGTTAGACATCGGTTGTGGTGAGGGCTTCATCACAAGCTTCATTTCTCAAGTATCTGATTATGCGGTGGGCGTCGAGCCGAATATTCACAGCCTTACTGTGGCAAGAAAAAGGGTGAAGCAGGCAGATTTCGTTCATGCGACAATAGAATACCTACCCTTTAGGGATCATTCTTTTGACGCTGTGTGTTTGTTGGAGATTTTAGAGCATTTACCAGAAGAATCATTAAGCGAAGGAATCAAGGAAACAGATCGGGTTCTAAGAACTGGAGGGACCTTATTGATCTCGGTACCTTACAGAGAAAGGATACAATTCACCCAATGCATTCATTGCGGCAAACTAACCCCATTATGGGGACACCTCCGTAGTTTGGATGAACACAAAGTGACAGAACTTCTTCCTTCATGCTATAGATTGACAAAGAAGAAGTACATGCCTAACGTTGGCATTTTATCCTGCTTGAATATATTCCAGCCCCTACCATTAGAACTCTGGATTCTAATCAATGATTTCCTGGGTGTAATAAAGAAGGGATATTGGATCATCCTAAAATATATTAAAATCGAATTGAGGCCATAATCTCTCAAGAAAGCCTAGGAAGCACCATAATACCTTCTTTAGGATCTCCAAGTAAGATAACTTTTCCTTCCAAATAAAGTAAACCCACAAGAGCACAGACTATGGAATCTAGTTCATGAGAACTCAGATCATTAATGGGGTCATTTAAGCCAAACCCTTTAATCAACGCTTTTAGCACTTGCCTCCTTTCTTTCTTGTTTTTTGGCCTAGATAGGCCCATTAAATCATAAAAGGCACCTGGATAGGTCTCTATAACCTTTACTCCCTTTTCTTCCAAGGTCTTTCTAAGTCTAATGCCCCTTATGGTGAGCTTCCTCATTCCTGCGAAGTTTAACGAAAAGAACTTGATGCCAAACTTCCTCAGCTCTTCATCACACTTTCTAATGCAGTAGCGTGAATCTAATGTCTTTCCAATAGGCAGGGAAAGAGGGGCATCTATGGCCACTACCATCGGGTTAAAGCTTACTATCTCTTCTAAGATCTCCTCATCCCCATAGGCTACTCTAGTTGTGAATTTTTTCCCAGTTAGGAAGCAAATGCCAGTAGGTCTATCCTCATTTCCAGCTAAGTCCACTCCAACGACGCTTAGGTCGCTCATTTTCCACCATAAAGACACTCTATATATGTAAAAAGATTTGAGCTGGCTATTATGGATCTTGCCTATCCCTGTTGTAAGGCTCGCAAAGCTTTATATCGATTCCAAAACGCAATTAGTGGAAAATGACTGATGAAAGGCTGATTGGCTTGGGACTTGTGGTGATCTCATTGATAGCTATCATAGTCTCTGGCTGGCTGTTGTTTTTCAGCAAATACAGCTTCTTGGTGCTGAAAGTTACAGCTTTTGTGGCTATATCAGTTCTGTTTTGTTTGATAGCTTGGGTAGGGTACATAATGGCAACGAGTTCAGCACCAAAACAAGGGACCAATCTTTCATAGTTTCCAAGTAATCAAAGGCAGATCTGAAGCATATCCTCTAAATATTTTGGGATGAAACTGAAAAGATGGCTTGGTGACTAAGGAGATGAAACTTGAATCTGAAAAAAGTGCAATATTACGATATTATTCCACAAGAATTCAAGGGTCTTGCAAAGGATTCAGAAAAGGGATCATTTCTCTTCTGAGATCTCATGGTATCAGAGCAGATAAAATGTTAGATGCTGGAGGAGCCAGTGGATTCTTCACTCTTTCCATAGCAGAAGTCGTTGGGGCTAAGGAAATTTGGATAGCGGATATCTCTGAATCAGCTCTTCAACGAGCTAAAGAGAAGGGCATAAACATAGTAAGAGTAGACCTAAGTAGTGAGAAACTCCCTTTTCCCTCAGAAAGCTTTGATTTAGTTTCGGCTATTGACCTGATGGAGCATCTTATTAATCCAGATCACTTCCTAAGTGAAACACATAGAATTCTTAGAAAAAATGGCTTTTTTGTTCTAACAACCCCAAATCTAGCCTTTTGGGTAAATAGATTGATACTCTTACTGGGTTATCAGCCATTAATGAGCGAACCCAGTACCAAATTTGCAGCTGGTTATCTGTTTGTCCCCCAAGGCTTCCAACCCGCTGGCCATATCAGATTATTTACACTGAGAGCCCTTGAAGACCTATTAAAAGCGAATGGCTTTTCAATCGTTGCAAAAAAAGGGCTTAGAGGAGACGTTAAGAACCCATTTCTCAGAGTCCTTGATCAACTCCTATCCACAAGAACTTCTCTTGCAATGGGCTTGGGGATTTTGGCTCAAAAAATTTAAGATCCCAGTTCTTGCCCCTTAAGGTCAAAGAGGGATCATCTAGCTATGGAATTAAGGATTGAAGCTAGTTTTTCGGCCAATTTTGGCCAAGAAAGTTCTTCAATTCCTTTACGATCTGGGCCAGCCCATTTTTCAAGCAAATCTCCGTAAACAACGTCTTTAATTGCTTTCGAAATCTCCTTTTTGTCAGGAACAACTGAAATACCTGCTCTAAACTTTGATATTAGCTTACCGGCCTCTCCCCACTCATACCCTATGTTGAGAATGAAGTTGCCTGACGCTAGATATTCATAAAGCTTCATGGTGGGAATATACTCAGCTGCTGCTACGAGCAAAAGCACATTTGCCCCCAAAATCCATCTAATGGCTTCTCTATGGGGTTTCCTGCCCTCAAACTTAACAATGTTATTTATTTCAAGCCTACTTACAAAATCCCTTACTTTGGGAGATACGCGTCCAAGAAGCACGACTTGAAAGTCATCCGTGCCTCGAAACTCTCTTAGGGCATAAAGAAATTCAATGAATCTCTTAACCCTAGTTCCTACTATGTCGCCAGCATGCAAAATCGTGAACTTAGAAAATTTAACAGGAATTGCGGACTCAAAGTCTGCTGGATCGTATCCATTCCTAACTACATTAACCTTTTTTATAAACGGAAAGAACCGCTTTAGCTCCCCTATATGGCTTGGAGTCACCGTTACTATAGCATCTGATGATTTAAGGACGAAATTCTCCATAATCTTTTGAACAGAAAATTCAAGTGGAGGGGGAGGGAAGAAGGAGTTTATCCAGAGATCTCTATAATTTACTAAGAGAGGGATTCCAGTAACTCTCTTCAGTAGAGATGCAACGAGCATGTTGGCTGCAAAGGGATAAGAGGAATAAATTGCATTAATTTGCTCGTTTTTGATTATTTTAAGCCCTTTAAGAAAAGCGCTTGGAGACCAACCAAGATGAATGTCCCTTTTGACTAATCTATTCAAAGGAACCAGCTCTCTAACATAATAGACTTTCAAATCTGGGATACCCTCTGCATCTAAGTATTTGAACCCTAGGGCCCCATTTGAAAGCTTTACAGAAAGAACTACAGGTTTCCAACCATAATTAGGGAGATATTTTGCCATCTTAACTGCTCTTATCACGCCTACTCCTACTCTCGGCGGGAAGTTGTACTCTACCATTAGAAGCTTCTTCAAGAGGTATCCCTCATGATGAAAGAACCCGGAGAATTCTTTCCGCCTTCGTTCTTATTTCTTTTGCTCTTTGAGGGCCTTTTTCCATCAATTCTCTCGCTAGTTCTTTATCATTCCAAAGCCTCTTAATAGCGCTTGCTAGTTCTTTTGGGTTGGGATCGCAAAGAATTCCAGCATCTCCAACCACTTCAGGCAAACTTCCTACATTCGAAGCTATTACAGGACGTCCACAAGCCATCGCTTCTAAGGCAGCAAAGCAGAACGTCTCGTAGAGAGATGGTATAACAACGATGTCAGATGCCGCATAAACTTCTGGCATTCTCTCACGAGGCAGAAAACCAGCGTATATCACCTTATCAAGAACACTAAGACTCCTGCTTATTCTCAGGATCTTTCTAAGAAACCTTTGATTCCTTCCTACTAAAAGCAATCTGCTTGGAATTTCATTTCTTATTAATAATAAAGCCCTGACCAATCTGTCTATACCCTTTGTGGGATTAAGTCTTCCTGCATAAGTAATTAAAAGCTCAGTATCTTCTACGCCGATCTTGCTTCTAAACTCATTGCCGGACACAGAAGGTGAGAAAAAATCCTCAATTGTGTATGGGATTTTAAGGACAGATTCTGGTTTAAAGCCGTATTTTCTTATTGCATTCTGTCTCTCGAATTCAGATGGAGTCACAGCAACGTCTATTGCTTCTTTACAAGATATTATGTTCGCTCTAACCCAGCACGGGAAAAAAACAGCTAAGGGTCCCCATGGTAAAAAGCCCTTCCATGGCCAAACTCCGTAATCATCGAAAATTATCTTTCCAGAAAAGCCCATTTTTCTAGCTAGCTTTCCTGCTAAGATGGTAGGAAGGTTTGTGCATATTACGACATCAAAGTCAAGATATTTTTTCGCTAAGTCTTTTATCGCTAGGTGGTCTAATCCTGTCCTAAGGGGAATTTCCCCGAAGCGAGAGCTTACAGTAATAAAACCTCTTTTTTCTCCTCTCTTTCCAAGCCCTATGTAGGTTATATCAAATTCTCTGTCAAGTATTCCAGGATAGTGGTTGATCTCTACCAGCAGCTTCATTCAAGGTGTTTTTATGCAGTCGTTATAAAAGAACATCCACACTATTTCGGATAGATGAAGATCTCTTTTGTTAACCATACATTCCTCTCTGGGTCAGGACCTGACAGGGTGATCTTAGAGCTAAGTAAGAGGCTAGCTACAAGACATGATGTAAGGATTTTTGCGTGCAAAGGGGAAGATCGTGGGGTTTCCCCAGCTCCATGTGCCTATCCTTCTGGTTTCCCGGTCCCTCTGCCCAGCCCACGGCTTATAAAAGAACTAAATGAGTTCGATATAGTTAACATCCATTTTTATCCCTTCTGTATGTATGCCCCTTTCCTCAAAAGCTCTGTTGTCTTGACATTCCATGGATGGACCGATGTCCCAGAAACAGAGACACCATCAATCTTATGGGCAAGTAGGGAAGTTATAATGAATCTGCTGAGAATTCCAGCAAGGAAATGCCGACTCGTAATCGCAGTTAGTCAATATCTTGCAGAAAAGATTAGAAACATCTTAAAAACAGTTGTAATTCCGAATGGAGTTGATCTCTCGACATACAGACCAGGAGAGGATCAAGGATACGCTTTATTCGTTGGCAGGCTTGTTTGGTATAAGGGAGTTCATGAACTGATTTTTGCAACTGCAACTATAAAAATGGACCTGCATATAGTAGGCAGAGGACCAGAGCTTAATAGGCTAATGAAGCTTGCTAGAAATCTTAGAATTGAAGACAGGGTGAAATTCCTCGGTACCCTATCAGAAGAGGAGCTGGTTAAAGAGTACAGGAACTGCTCTTTCTTTGTATCTGCTTCTAAATGGGAGGGCTTTGGCATGCCTTTCTTGGAAGCAAATGCTTGTGCAAAACCAGTGATCGGATATAACAGAGCAGCAATGCCTGAGAGAATTATACACGGATATAATGGATTTCTAGCTAATAACTTCAGAGAACTGGTCAAGTATATGCTTCTATTTATAGCCGATGAATCCCTAAGAAAGGAAATGGGTAATAAAGGCAGAAAATTGGCTGAAAGATATGGATGGAACCAAATAACATCAAGATATGAGAAGATCTTTAATCTTATCTTAGCCTGATTCTTCCAGCTTAGAGCAATGATGGGAATTAGGCTAGCTAATGTCATCAATTTACTGAATTAATCGTTAATGGCCACGTTAAAATACCAGTTCACTTCTTTAGTTCTTTAGTGGTACACTTGAAAACCAGAAAGAAAGCTTCTATAATACAAGGATTACCTATGAATAAGGGACTCATATATTGATACATAGATCTCAGCAACTTTCCCAATATCTCTGAAAGCTTTTACATAACTTCGTGCTTCCCTAGCAAATTTCCTAGCTAGCTCTTTGTCTGTAAGAAGCCTAACGATTGCGCCTGCAAATCCTTTGACATCCCCCGTGCTAACATATATTGCTGATTTCGACCCTATACATGAGATATTCCACTTCTGATTTGCGCTAACAATCGGCTTTCCAATACACGCGGCATCAAGCAAACTATATCCAGCATTACCAGGCGCAACAAAAACGGAAGCTCCTCTAATTAGATTCAGGCCCTCCTCTCTTGATACTGGACCAATGAATTCTACAAAATCTAGGATTCCAATGTCTCTGGCTAGTTTTTTAAGGGGCTTAAGTTGAGGTCCCCCACCGGCAATCACAAATTTTACCTTAACCTGGCTGAGAACCAGGGGAATTGCCTTTATGAAGGTTTCGGGCCCCTTTACAGGCAAAAGCCTTCCTAGATAAAGGATATAATTGCCTTCTGAATTTTCTTGAACTGAGTAGCATCTGATTCCGTGAGGAATTGTTACAATCCCTTCTTTGCGGAATTTGCTTAGTATTTCAAACGCTTCTTCGGTAGGGGCCACGGCTGCGTCTGCAGATGTTATAACGTAACCGAAGATACTGCGATACATAAGTGGCCTCAAAATCCTTATGTACCATCTTTCTTGAAAGCTTCTACCTACATTGTGGGCGGTTAAAACTAATGGAATTCTGCCTTTCTTCGAAGCAAGGGCAGCTATGAAGGAGGTCACATATTCTTGACCATGTACATGGATAACATCATGCTCCTTGCTTAACTCAAAGAAGAATCTGGGGAAAGGACAAGGATTCGGAATTTGTGGAAGGGGTTTGAAAGAGGAGAATGTGCGAACTTCAATCCCATCAACTTCGCTTGGGACCTTGCTGCAAGTGTAAACAACTGGCTCATGTCCCATCCTTAGAAGTTGTTGACAGAGTTCGTAGACATGAATTTCAACTCCAGCGTTTACTTCAGGCACGAAATATGGTGTTACGTGTACTATCCTCATACTTCAACCCTTCTCCTTCTAAAATCAACATAGATAGCCGCTGGTAGCGAGATGATCGTGCTTGCAATAGTTAGACCCTCACTTAAAGTAACATAATCTGTTTTCTCAAACTTGACCTTTACATTAAAGTTCCCGGAGCTCTCTGGAAATATCAACATCATGCCTGGGCCAGCCTTAAAGACCTTAAGCGATTTCCCGTCGAGATAGGCAGACCACCCTTTATAGTAGCTGATCTTTACGAAGATGCCGTCTCCAGTTTGCGCTTCCCTTACACCTATCAACAACTCTTCTGGCATAAGATACTCAAAGCTCAGGGACCCCTTTGTTCTTGAGCCTGGACTAGACACTGCCCTAATCATCTCTTCAAGCAATAAGGACTCTTCATGGTTAAGGTGAAATACCGCATGATAAGGAAGGTTTAGACCAGTCCACAGCACCTTTCCCTTTCCATATTCAATAAGAGCAGCCAAGATTGCCTTATCTTCGTCGTAAATCAGGGGAATTGCCCCTGAACTCAGGCTTTCATTTACAGCATAGGAAACTCCGTACTCTCCTTTTGTGAATAAAGCAGCGTTGATGGGCTTTGAGGTCCAATTTCTCACTAAGTTTATGTTAAATTGGCTATTTCTGATCCAACATTCGGTTATGGGGAAAGGTCCCTCAAGATCGGATGAAGCACCTCCATGAAGTAAGTCTCCTGTGTCAATTATTACAGAGCCCCCTTCTTTCACATACTCCCTGATCTCGTTGTAATAAGCATCTTTGCTCAGGTATCTTATTCCAAAGAGGTAGAGAACATCAAACTTCGAGAGGTTCTCTGCAGATTGAGCATCGACGTATTCCCCTCCATAAGCCAAGAGGATGTCCTTGGCTCCTGTTGGAGATATGGCAGAAAAAATCCGTTGATAGTCCGCATAGCTTCCAAATACAAGAACTTTCACAGTTTCTGGTCCTACTAACTCAACCAAAGAGGAGTCAAAGCCCTCAACCTCGTAAAGAAAGAAGAAGTCTGAAACCCTCTTAAGACCCTCACTAAACCTCGGATTGTACAGGAACCTCACATTATATTGTTTTGAAAAGTAATCTAGGTAGGAGGGATCTGACAGAGAAAGGAGGTAATACCAGAAGGTGTAAGCAAAGTCGTTTGTCATAGCTATATGGGTGGCTCCGCTGCTTAATCCTAAATCAGTGTAAAGGTCTAATCTCCAGATCCACTCTATCATCTCCGTAGCAAGCCTCTCCCCTTTTCTAGAGTTTTCTCTCAACCAAAGCATCTCGGGTGGGATTTCTGATTCCAACAACCTGTGGCTTGGTGCTATGTTGATGAAGACCTCTCTCATACTAATTGAGGCTGTTGCAAGCAGTAGTAGGGAGAGTATAACTATCAATTTTCTTCCAGAGGTGAAACACCTCTGCATAAAGTATCCCCCTACGATAGAAGCAAACAAAGAGAGATATGGGGAGAATCTGCTGGGAAGAGGGAAAGAAATCCTAAGGATTGGGAAAAACAAGGCCACAAGACTAATTACAAAGCCAGCTGCAGAAAGCTTGATGTAATCCACCTTATCATCCTTAACTAGGATTGGAAGACCAAGGAAACCTAGAAAGACATGGCCAATACCAGGAGAAAATAAATTTCGCTCATATTTAAGTCCAAATAGCATCTTCATGTAGTTATAAATCACTTCAACTTCTGGAAAACCACCAGAAGGTAGTATTCCCATCTGCCAACCTCGAGTAACATGAGAATAACCTCCTTCTATGAAGAAAGGAATCCACCACCAAGCAGATAACCCAAACCCAACGACCACCATTCCTGCGAGAGCTTTTGGCAAACGAAGCGTGTACTCAGGGAGTTTTGTCCCAGGCTTGATTTTGATGAAGAGCTCTGGCTTCATTAGTACCATTAGAATAGAGAAAATTGAAAGCAAGAGAACTGAGATAAAAGCATTATGGAAGTGGGATAAGGATGTGGCAGCGAAGAGGGCACCGCTTATCAACATATCAATGGTTGATTGCAATTCAACAGCTCTAAGGAAGAAGTAAAAAGTCCCTATGAATAGGAAAACCCCGGTAATCATAGGAATGGCTCCAACATTCCAAAAAGAGTACAAATTGTACGATGATGAGAACAGGATTGAGGATGCAAGAGCTCCAGCCTTACCTAATCCAAGCTTCCTTGCTAGTAGGTAGAGGAAGGCAGATCCTAAGCCGAAGAAGAGGCAAGTGTAAACTCTGTAGGCTTGGAAAACTGGAATTCTAAGGATCCATCCAATGAAGGCCATCGCTATGTGCGAGAAGGGAGGATAAAACCTTAGTGCAGGACTGCCGAAGAACCAACCGTCGTTCCAACGAGGAAGCCCAGGGAGGTACTTCATGATCCTGTTGACGAGAGACATGTGCATGAGAGGAGACCCTTCCCATGGGGCGTATCTTGGCACTCCCTGAAATATGAAAGCCGAGCTAATGGCTGAGATTAAGAAAGATAGTAGCGCTAAGATAATCTCTCCAAGCCTTCTCGACCTCAATTCGATCCCTCCGGCTAGGAAACCTCTTCAACCTCCATGTAAACGCCACTTTATCAGAGAGGATAGCATCTTCAAAGGATCCTTTAGAATGCTGACCCTAGACTCCCTCCTGTAAGTGTACTTTACAGGAACGTATGAGATCTTAAACCCATTATTGTAGGCTTTTATTAGAATTTCAGCGTCTATCTCGAAACCATTAGATGCTATTGGCCAAATTTCATCTATCACTTCCCGTCTCATGGCCTTTAGGCCAGATTGGGGATCATGGAAGTTTTTTCCAAAGAGAACTAGTAGGATAAACCTGTAAATGGAGCTGAGAAAACTTCTAACAAAGGATCTTCTTGAATTAACCCTCTTGGCCACGACTATATCTGCCTCCCCCCTTGAGATGATCTCAACCATCTCAGGGATCTTCTCGGGGGGGTACTCCAGATCCGCATCTATCAAGACGATTATTTCCCCTCTTGCCCTTTCAAGGCACTTCCTTATCCCAAACCCCTTGCCTCTCCTCTTGAGGAAGCCAATAGCTTCTACGTTCTCGAATTTCCTCGAGAGCTCCTCTATAATGTGGGGTGTTTGATCGGAGCTTCCGTCCTGCTCGAGCAGGACCTCAAACTCATGTCCATTATTCTTCAACACGCTGTAAATCCTTTTGAAGCATTCCTTTATGGTTTTTTCCTCGTTATAAGCCGGTACTATGACCGAGATCATGAAGCACGCCTCTTAAGAGCCATGTATAATAACAGGAGAAATGCTAGGATAGGAACCATGAAGACAGGCATTTCAGAGATGAGAGTCCTGCTTATCATGTATGGGCCCTTTTCGTCCTTCAGGACTGCTCCCTCATAAGTTCTGACCAAGATGTAAACGTCCTGGTACTCCACCTCAATATCGCTTATCTTAGCCCACATGACTATGCTGGTCCCCGAGACCTGGAAGTAAGTGTCCGAGATCACGACCCAGGAAGCTCCGTTCCACTCGTAGAGTTTGCCGTCTGAACTCAGCTTGTAGTCGTAGCCTATTCCTCCTATGTTAACGCCTCCCGCCCTTGTGTCGAGGAGGACCTCATACAAGTATGAGCTTGGGTCCGGTTGAGATGTCTCAGCAAGCCTGAAGAAGACGCACGTGTCGTTGTAGGTGGAGTACATGGCCTTGTCATCGACGCATGCCGGAGAAACCTCTTTAATAGGATCAGATCCAAGCTGGAACCAGTTAGAGGGCCAGGGCAACGAGTTATCTACCTTCGTGCTCATGAGCACGAAGTCCTGGGCTGATGTACTGGAACTGGTCGCCGTCATGTTAACTTGGACGGAGCCGGATATGGTAGATGGAAGCACTACAGTCACTATCAAGGTAACGTTTGAGTTAGAAGCTACGCTAACGTCGGGCTTTCCGTTTGCATTTGCATCGGTGTAGACAGCTTCCCACACGCCATCCCCGTCGGCATCGTAGGCTATATGCACGTCCCCTCCTCCCAACCAGTCCACATCTAGCCAGATGTCGACGCCAACCGTCTGGTTTGCCCTCTCTTCAAGGTCAAATATGTCGCTAGCCTGTCTAGTATTAAACACGTAAATGTTGTAGGTTACGTTTGAGCCAGCTGGTGCTGAAAACGACTGGTTTGGCTCGAACATAACTCCTCCTAAGACTACCATGATGGTCGTCGAGTGGGAGCTGAAGACCCCGTTTGTCTCGTTGGCCACCACGACTATGAGGTACGTGCCAGTTGGTGCTGTCAGAGGTATGGAATAATCGTATCTAAAGATCTTGTAGAGGGAGGGAGTGCTCGGATCCACTGTTTCTACGCTCATCAGTTGGTTATCGACGGCCTTCGTATGATCCGGGAAGTATATAGTGATCCAGGCTCCCGCAATGTCTCCAGATCCAAAAGGATCGTTCACCTTTGCCCTCACAACGACAGTTTCATCCGTAGAGAACGTCGATCTCTCCACATTAGAAGAGTCGTAGGTCTTCACCCACTCCACATCAACGTAGGAGGAGGTAGGTATTTCGATCTTGGAGTCGTAAGCCTGGGAGTTATAGTAGACCTCCACCCAAGGTCTCCGGTTGAAGAACCCGTCAGGCAAAACTTCCACAGTTAGGGTAATGGAACTTCCCTGGGGAATGTTGGCAATGCCGGAGAAGGTGAAGGCGTACCATCCTGCCGACGTTATGTCATAGATTGTGCTGGTGTAAGAGTTCCCCTCATAAGACATGGTAACCCTCACGTCCGGGTAAAAAACTAGAATGAAGAAGAAGCTCGGATGGGGAACTATGTACAGGAGAACCGTAATATCCCCTTCAACGCTTAAATCGGCTGCAAAGGCAGGAGTTTGGGTCCATGCACTGGATTCTCCATTAAGTATACTTTCACTGAATAAAGAGCTTCCTTTTGAAGTCTTTAGCAAGTAACCATCCCTCAAATAGAGTTGCTTGATCTCTGCTGGAGATGAAGCGAGCTTCAGGTTACATATGGGGCCTATGGTCTCAGAAAGGCCCGTTATCGGGGAAGTGTAACTGGCTTTAGTCCCTTGAGGACCTGGTGGCAAGTTTATTGAGAGCTGCTGACCGCCTGAGCTTGGCGTCACGGAAACCCTGTAGCTCATCTCGGCAGAAGAGCCCGGAGCTAGGGAACCAACGTTCCAGTCTATTCTTCTGGTATCTGGGTCGTACGAGGCAGTGCCCTGCGTTGTGATAAGGGCATCTTCCCATGTGACATCGAACGAGACATAGTCGACGACGGAGACGCTGTTAAGCGTCTGCGAGGTTGGATTTGATGCCTTTACCCTTACCTCTACCGTGCTAGTGACTCCTAGCTCGGGAGGATCAGGTCCCAGTATTACCGTGCACTCCTTGGATAGCCTGGGCTTTGATGGGGTGCCTCCGGCGTCAGATGGAAGGTATATCTTGATGGGGTGGCCCTCAAAGTCATAGGCTTCGACGACACCGTAGTTCCCCCCACTGCCGTAGTAGGTTATGTTAACCTCAAAGTGCCACAGCCCGTAATCATTGGACTTCTTATCGTAGGTCCAACCGGAGATCGTGTGGGAGTTCCAAGCGGCATTTGGGGAGAGGTCCAAATCATCGTACTCCACTGAGAATGTGTAAGAGGGGCTTGTAACCCTTATGAAACCCTGGCTCCCTCTTGCATCGGAGTCCCAGTCCCACTCCCTAACGCTAAACTGACAGCCCTTGTGAACGTATAGGTATAGGTCGTACTTTCTGGAGAGGGAAGGATTTGTCCCAACACTTATCCTATAAGCGTAAATGTTCAGCCCGTTTGCCCTCAGTCCGAAGTAGTTTATGTCGTTTCCTGTAGTAACTGCGCTGGAGGAGTCGATTCTAAGCTCCCATATGCCGCTTGCAGGGTTGGAAACCTCGTAGAAGTCCCACCATACACCATCGCTTCCTGCTGGGCCCGTAGAATCACCTATAACAGATACGACTTCGGTTCCGCTTGGATCGTATAGCGTGTACTTCGTTGAGGTGTCCCAAGACCCCCCTCTCTGCCTGTCCCTGTTTAGCGGTACCTCCCCAGATCCCCCTAGCCCAACATCTGGATCAAATATGTCTATGTCTAGAACGGAGGTTCCAGGAGGAACCTCTATGTAGAAGGAGTAATAAGTGTTTCCCCCGTCACTGGCGCTGTAATAGTCCCCAAACTGGGCTGGAGCGCCAGAGCCCTGAACGCACAACCACTGCCCACCTGGGGAAGTAGCGGCAGATATCTCCCGTACGTAGAGGGCGTTAAGTAGCAGCGGAGCTAGGATCAAGATTGACAGAATTCTCGCCTTCATGGCAACCTACTCCCCTGGGATCCTCTTGGACCCCGGCATCGAGTACCTTATGTACAAGGAGAGTGAACCTTTACTCATGGAGAGAGGGGACTTTGAAGATATGATGATCGAGCATCCCTCCACCTGAGCATTAAATGAACTTCTTGGAGAAACTTCAAGCTCCTTCACTTCTGCTCCCTTTGGCAGGCTTATTAAGATCGACAGGTTCACTGGTACCCCGGAAAGTCCTAGTTTTTCCAGGAAGGCTGAGACAACCTCGCCTACGTCGCTCTGAATGACGAAATTTATCCCATCATTTGGAGGGGGACATCCCACGATCTCAAGCGATATTTCCGCCTCCTTTTCTCTAAAGCTCGCTTTAACGAACTCCTTCGGAACCCCTGCTTCCTTAGATAGAAAAACTTCAGCTTTCTCCCCAAGCAAGCTTTTCACAGACGAAACTATGGTCTCTCCAACCACCTTCACGTGGATGTGGGTCTCTGAGTACTTGTGATCGATGATAAAGTTGAGACTTACCGACACAGATGATGATGAAGGCTTTTGAGCACCCATTCTGAGGGAGAGCCCTGCCGTCAATGAGAGCAGCAGCACTATGAGGGCATAAGATACTTTCTTCATGTCAGGTGAACCACTATGCTCCGAGTAATAATCATTTCTCATGGGAATCACCACCTTATGGCTGCTATTCCAACAGGCCCAATACGCCTCCTTAGATGAACTGGAATTAGAGCCAACATCTCAAGGACCCTCCCCGGAGTAAATGCCTGAGAGCTGTCCTATGGCGAGCCCTGCAAAGGTCACCAAGTAGATGAAGTCTAGGAAGGCGCCAGCTAGGTAGTGAACCAGTACGAAAACGAAGGTTCCCATATGATAGAGGGTTGCTATGGTGAAGGCCAGCCTTATTACGTTCCACGCAATTGAGAAAACCATGGTAAGTCCCATCCAGAAAAGTTTTATATGGAGGGGTCCCTTCAGACCGAATACACCAATTAAAAAGGCTACAGATATAAGCACGAACATCAAGACACCAGAACAGGTCCAATCGATTGTTATCCACGTGAATCTGTGAGGAACTCCCCAGAAGGCGTTGTAAAGCAGGGTCGCACCCATCATAGGCACTATTATGAACCAGAGTATCTTTAGAGGGAAGGGGATCTTTCTCAACCTCCAGATTATGAACGAAGCTATTGCGAGGTTCAATAGGATGAAAACTACCGTAGAAGGATCAGGTCTTTGATAGGGAACCGGTAGCTCAAACGTCGGTCCTCCAGCGGTATACCTTAATGGGAACACTTCGAACAGAGACCTGACCCTTCCCATGTCAAAGAGGTGATAGGAAACTCCAGCCATGTCCAGAAGCCTCGCTATTATTCTCGCCTGAAACCACCAATAACTTAAGAAGTTCGTCCCAACGAGGTAGGTTATGAATGCTGAGATAAATAGACCTAGGAAGAAGTGACCTCTCTGGAAACCTGGAGCCCAAAAGGCCCTTCTTAGCTCATCATTTATCTCCAAGCGAATGTCACCCTGAACTTCTCTGGCAGTACCTCCATTAGAGAGTCCACTACCCTAATCCCCTCAGCTGCGTATATCTTAGTCTTCCCTAAGGTCTGTCTTTCCATGTACACCTTTTTTCCTGAGACCAAACCACCACCCTCCTTGGAGATGCCGATAGTAACCCCTCTAGCCACGTATATGGAGCCCTTTGCGTCAGCACAATTTCCCACAAGAGCATCTTTTCCTATGAGGAGATCTCCTTCAACGACTAAGGACTTTCCTATCCCGTTCTCGGGCCCTATAACTGCATCTCCCTTAACGTGAATCCCACCACTGATGACGACCTCCTCCTTTGTGAATAGATCCCCGCAAACGATGAGGTTATATGGAACTACCTCCTTCGGAGGTATTCTGACATCACCCTTTACTCTTATGGTCTCAGCGCCCTGAAGCCAAACCCTCTGAGACTTGAGATAAGGGGGCTTATTGCCCCTCTCTAACTCCTTAAACACCTCGTCTATAAGGCCTAACTCCTCAGCTCTGTAGAGTATGAGCAATTCAGGAACATTTGTCCTGTGCTTAGCAAATATCTCCTCCCTAAGCTTTTCTATGGTGAGCTCTTTGAACTTCTGCCTCAGGAACTCATCAATAGCTGATGACCACTTTACCTCTGTTGTCATCATCCCTCACTCCCTCCCTGCACCAACTCTGAGGAGTCGAGAACTTCTAAGCCCATATTGGCGCACGCCTCCCTCATCTCACAGCATTCTATGACCTCGATCTGGTGTTCTGACGTGGCTTTTCTGACGCGGCAGTTCTTGGATATTACGATGATCCCCTTAGCATCCAGCCATCTTTCAACGCTAGTATTCCTGCCCAGGAAGACGTCTGAGTCCGAAGCAATGAAATTTATCGTGCAATCTGAGCCGACCCTCACATTCCCTGTCGCGTAAACGCCTCCCAGCATCTTGCACATGTCGCCTATCCTGAGGTTCCCAATGACTATCAGAAGATCTTCTATCACGGTGTTGCTTGGAATTTCAACATCCCCATAGATCAGCCTGAAGTAACCGAGCTCAGGGTGAAACTTCGGTTTTTGCCTGAGAACAGTCTCAGAGGAGAGATCCTCCACATCTTTTGCTAGAAGTCCTATCTCTACAGCTGGCTCAATGATTTCCCTAAAGGTTAGGGCCTCCTTCCTGTCAGATACTATCGTATCTAGGTTTATGTACAAAGGTCCTGGATCAGCCGGTTTCTTGTACTCGAGAAAACCTAAAATAAATGGGAATAGGGCTAAGGCCGCATACAGGACGAACAGAATGATGTACCCTAAGCTCATGATCCTCGCCCCTTCCCGCCGTTCAAGTACCCAAGCCCGTTTCCGTTGTGCTGGGTCTTATACCAGCTATTCACGTTGTTATTGTTATTCTTCAGGTTATTATAGTAGTAGAAGCTGCTTCCAGCCCTAGACGTCTTGTACCACTCCTTTAGCTTCTTCTGCCTCCTGTGCAATAATATGGCTTCAAAGAAGGCTAGAGTACAAACCCAGGCGCTATGAATAACCAGGAGAAGCATGGATGGTAAAAGCCAGATCGCCCTCTTCCTCCCGTCTATGTAGGCGCTTGCAGCTACTTGATTTAACATGGCAAAGTTCCCCAAATTAGTGTAGGTTATGGTCACTGGTATGGCTATGAAGAAGGTTGACCACTTCGGGGGCATGAAGAGGTAGGATATCAGACCTAGGATCCAGCCAGAGAACATCAGGAAAGGTATGAGGAATACCCCTAGAAGGAGGATTCCGTCAACTTTCTGCCAGAAAGTTAGGAAAGGTGACTTAATTACTGGGATAAGGTGGTCGAACAAGCATTGGATGTGTCCTATGGCCCATCTCCTTAGCTGTTTACTCCTCTGCTCCCACGTTGGAACGGCTTCCTCATAAGCCTCAGCTGCATTCACATAGACCACTTTCCAACCAGCAAGGAAGACCCTAAAAGAGAGATCGGTGTCTTCGGCTAGCTTCGTCTCATCCCAGCCGCCTAGCCTCTTCAGGACGTCTCTCCTGAATCCGCCAACGGTTCCTCCATAGAGGGTTATCAAATCCAAGTTGTACCTTGCCTGCTGATCAACCTGATAGCCAGCCGCCCTCTCTAGGTCGAGCAACCTCGTCGTCAGACTATCTGGGGAATTTGCTGGAACAACCCTTCCCATGACAGCTCCTACTTCCGGATCATAAAAGGGGGCGGCTAATCTCTTAACACAGTCCCTTGAAGGAAGGTAGTCAGCGTCGAATGTGATTACTATGTCGTTATGCGCGAACCTAAGCGCAACGTTCATGGCTTCAGGCTTCCCACGTCCTCCGTTTTCCACCCTGTGAACTGCCTTGATGAACGGGTATCTGCTAGCGAACTCGTCTATTATCTCACCAGTTCTATCTTCAGAACGATCATCTAGGGCTATAACTTCATATCTCCCATTTTCTTTCGGATAATCCATCTCAACAAGTCTCTGCAGGATGTGAGGAGCGACTGCCTCCTCATTATGCATGGGTACTATTATGCTAACGCTTGGCAAATAATGCCCTGCAAGCTCTTGATATGCCCTCCTTTGCTTACCGTACAGCCTGCTCCAAGTAAACTTATAGTGTCTGATGG
>Ga0190286_1000102_pt1 | contig 43911 bp, 48 predicted proteins | sample 48691834_MG_FD_183241 | JGI IMG/M metagenome (GOLD analysis project Ga0190286, IMG submission 183241) | Hydrothermal vent microbial mat bacterial communities from Southern Trench, Guaymas Basin, Mexico - 4869-18-3-4_MG | ecosystem: Environmental > Aquatic > Marine > Hydrothermal vents >... | reverse complement strand
ACCCCACCCCCTCGACGAAGTTCTCCCATCCTGGGAGCCCCCGCTCTATGTCTCGACGCATACGCTCACGGAGCTCCGGGTCCCTAAGCCGTTCCAATAGCTTCTCCATGCCGCCCTCATGCGCCCAGGGTGGGAGGAGCGTAGCGAGACTCGTCGCCCCAGCCCTGTAGGGGTATTGGTCGCAGGTGACATCAACCCCCCGCTTACGTGCCTCCTCCATCATCCTCAAGGTCTCAGCGCTCTTCCCCCAGACCTTCCTGCTGGCCGCCTTATGATGTGAAATCTCAACCGGTATCCCGGCCTCCTCCCCTATCCTTATGGCCTCTCTAACAGCCTCGAGGAGTGTGTCTCCTTCGCCTCGGATATGTGATGCGTAGATGCCTCCGTATTTTGCGGCGACCTTGGCGAGCTCTATTATCTCCTCGGTCTTAGCATAGCATCCAGGGGGATAGATGAGGCCTGTTGATAACCCCCAGGCTCCGGCCTCCATCGCCTCAGCCGTCAGACTCTTCATCTCCTCCAACTCCTCCGGTGTCGGCTCTCTCGCCTCGTAGCCCATGGCTGCGATCCTTATGGTTCCGTGGCCGACGAGGTGCGCCATATTGACGCCATAGAGGCGTTTCTCCATCTCGGTGAGATACTCGTCGAAGGTTGTCCAGGTGATCTTGATCTCGAGTTCTGGGGGCAGCCATCTTTTCGCTTCTTTCTCCATAATCTCCCTCAGCTCTGGATTCACGGGGGCTAGGCTTGATCCACAGTTTCCGGCTATGACGGTTGTGATGCCCTGCATGACGAGGCTTTCAAGCTCTGGGAAGACGGGTGCAACCGCATCGGCGTGGCTGTGGGGGTCTATGAATCCTGGGGCCGCAGCCAATCCCTCAGCCCTTATAACCCTCTCAGCCTCCACGTCGCCGAGTCTCCCCACCGCCTTTATGGTGTCCCCCTCGATGGCTATGTCGCCCCAGAACCAGGGTCCACCGGCTCCGTCGACGATCTTGGCATCCTTAATCAGTATGTCGTAGGCCATGATGACCCCATATTATGGTTCCCCCTCCCCTATAAGCCCTTAACTATTCCCGCTGCGCATTTACAACTGCTGTAATTCTAACTCCCCTACTCTATCCCCAGCTTCTCCCTCAGCAGCCTACACTTCTCCGTAGCCGATTCCACAGCCCTCATGAAGGCCGTCATGATGGCTGAGTCCTCCAGTTGATAGATGCCCTCTATCGTTGTTCCTCCAGGAGTTGTGACCATCTCCTTCACCTTAGAGGTGTCGAGGCATCCCTCCAGCACCAGTTTGGCTGTCCCCAGCACGGCTTGGGCTGAGGAGCGGAGCGCCAGCTCCCTCGGCAGCCCCACCTTCAAGCCTGCGTAGAGGAGGGCGTCGATGACTATCGCTATGTAGGCTGGCCCGCTTCCACTCAGCCCAGTTATCGCATCGAGATGCTTCTCCTCCACCTCCTCGCAGGGTCCAAGGGGGTCTAAGAGCCTCCGGATCAGTTGTCTATCCTTCTCCGTCACCCTCTCATCGCAGGTGTAGGCGGTGAAGGCCTCCCCTATGAGGGCTGCGATGTTGGGCATGGTTCTAACATATCGAGCCTCCGGAGCTATAGATCGGTAGTAGCTGAGGGGTATGATGGCGGCCGTTGAGATGATGAGCTTCCCATCTATCTCCCCCCTAATCTCCTCTAGGACGCCCTTCACGTCGTTTGGTTTGACGCAGATGAAGACCACATCAGCTTCACCGGCGGCCCAGCGGTTATCTCCCGTCGCTATTACGCCTATCTCCTCCAGCGGTCTAAGTCTCTCAACCCTCCTCCTTGTGGCTATGATCCGATCGGCTGCCCGGCTCTCAACGAGGCGGCGGGCGATGGCTCCCCCTATGACGCCCGCCCCGATGACGGCTACACATAGAGTCATAGGCTCACCGACTGGACTTGAATCTCCTCTTGAAGGCCATTTAAATCCTTCGTGGAAGCCCCCTGGGATATCTGGCTCGGCCTCCGAGGCGCTCCTCTATTCGTAGAAGCCTATTATACTTCGCTGTGCGCTCCCCCCTGCATGGAGCTCCAGCCTTTATCTGTCCACAGCCCAGCGCAACGGCCAGGTCTGCGATGTAGGTGTCCTCCGTCTCCCCCGAGCGGTGTGAGACCATCACCCCATAGTCGCTGCTCATGGCCAGCTCAGCCGCCTCAAGAGCCTCGGTCAGCGTCCCAACTTGGTTCACCTTCAGGAGGAGGGCGTTGGCAGCTCCCATCGATATGCCCCGCCTAAGCCTCTCGACGTTTGTTGTGAAGAGGTCGTCTCCAACCACCTGGATGTTAAGCCTCCTAGTCGCCTCCGCGAAGCCCTCGAAATCCTCCTCATGCAGTGGATCCTCGATGGAGATGATGTGATAGACCTTCACCAGCTCCTTATAGTAGTCGAGGAGCTCCCCCCGGTTTAGGGTTTCACCCCCAACCCTATACCCCTCTGAGCCGTAGAAGGTGGAGGCGGCGACATCGAGGGCTGGGGATATGGCTCCGCTGTAGCCCATCTCCTCAATCGCCCATAGTATGGCCTCCAGGGCCTCCTCAGCCCTCTTCATCGGCGGGCTGAATCCTCCCTCGTCGCCTACGTTTATCGCCGACCGTCCATAGCGCTCGATGAGGATTCTCTTCAGCTCGTGGTAGACCTCAGCCCCCATCCTCAGGGCCTCCCTGAAGCTCTCAGCCCCTATTGGGGCGATGAGGAACTCCTGGAAGTCAAGCTCATTTCCGGCGTGCTTTCCGCCGTTGATGATGTTGAAGAAGGGGATCGGCATCAAGGCAGCGTCCAATCCACCGAGGTATTCGTAGAGTTGGAGGCTGAGGGCTGAGGCGGCTGCCTTGGCGCAGGCGAGGCTGACAGCCAATATGGCGTTGGCTCCAAGCCTCGACTTGTTCCCGGTGCCATCGAGCTCTATCATCATCTCGTCGATGACCCTCTGCTCCCTCACATCCAACCCCTTTAGACGGGGGGCTATGACCTCCATGATGTTCCTCACAGCCCTCATGACGCCCATTCCATGGAATCGGCGGTCTCCATCCCTAAGCTCCACGGCCTCATAGCGGCCCCTCGATGCTCCGCTTGGGACGGAGGCCACACCCCTGGCTCCACCCTCCGTTTCAACCTCCACCTCGACGGTGGGATTCCCCCTAGAGTCGAGGATCTCCCTAGCCATGATCATGGCAATACCGTATCGACTCAACCCCTCCTATAAGGGGCGGAGAATGGGAAAAGTCTTCTCCATAAATCCCAATACTACAGGATGATGGCTGAGAGATGGGATCTCCTCATCGTCGGGGCAGGCCCAGCTGGATTGGCCGCAGGCCTCTACGCCGCTCGAAGCGGCCTTGAGGCCCTGATCCTAGAGGCCAAGATCCCAGGCGGCCTCCTCCTCGAAGCCCCAAGAATAGAGAACTATCCAGGCTTCCCCGATGGCATCACGGGGCAGGAGCTGGCGTCGAGGATGCTGAGGCAATGCCAATCAGCAGGAGTCGAGCTACGATACCCTGAGGAGGCGGTGGAGCTCCAGCTTGGGGAGGCTAAACGGGTGAAGACGGCTGAGGCCCTCTACGAGGCTGAGGCCATCATCATAGCGATGGGAACCAGGCATAGAAGGCTTGGAGTCCCAGGGGAGCATCGTCTCCAGGGGCGTGGAGTCAGCTACTGCGCCCTCTGCGACGGCCCCCTATTCAAGGGGCGCCCAGTAGCCGTCGTGGGGGGAGGAAACACAGCGTCCTCTGAGGCCCTATACCTGGCTGATATAGCCTCCGAGGTCACCCTCATCCATAGGAGGCCGACTCTCAGAGCTGAGAGGGCTTTGGTGGAGGCCTTGGAGAAGCGGGGTGTGAGGCTTATCCTCAACGCAGTGGTGGAGGAGATCGTCGGCGAGGAGGAGGTGGAGGGCTTGAGGCTGCGGGTTGATGGGAGGCACATGAAGCTTGGAGTGGAGGCCGTCTTCATCTCCGTAGGGCAGGAGCCGAACAGCGAGCTGGCTCGCAGCGCCGGAGTCGAGGTGGATGGGGGCGGCTATATCATCGTCGATGAGAGGCAGAGGACGAATATCCCAGGCGTATACGCTGCGGGGGATGTGACCAATAGGCCCTACAAGCAGATCGGGACGGCGGTGGCTCAGGGGATCACCGCAGCCCTGGAGGCCTATGGACACATCAGGAGACCCTACTACCATCGAGAGTAGTCATAGATGAGACTCCACGGCATATATGCGCTCAATAGCCATCTCTCAAATTCTCGGCGTAAGACACTCCACATCGGAAGCCGTGGATCATGTAGGCATTATCGGCGACGATGGGAGGAGAGATTGAGTCGCTATTAGGCCCATAGCCCCGAATGTATTTTTATTGCTCATTTTCCTTGGGGTAGAGGCCGATGCTTCTGAGAAGCTCCAGGAGGGTTGGGGACAGCCTGTAACGTGGAAGCTCCTCGACCCTAACCCATCTGGCGTCGAGGGCGTCCGATGAAGGGCTTAGGGTTCCACCCCTCACCTCTGCGAGGTAGTCGATGATGACGAAGTGGAATTTTATGCGCCCCTCCTCATCCCTCTCGATCTTGTCGACTACGCCTAGGAGCTCCTTGATCTCCACCTCCAATCCAGTCTCCTCCAGGGCCTCCCTCACGGCTGCCTCCTCAACCCGTTCACCGAGCTCCACCAGGCCTCCGGGTATGGACCATAACCCCGCATCGGGTTCGGCGGCCCTCCTGACGAGTAGGTAGCGGTCTCCATCTCCGATGAGGACTCCGACGCCGACGAGAGGTCTCTCGGGGTAGAGGCGTCTATGGGACAATTCAATTAGATTTCCATGGGAAACCTTAAGGGTTTGATCCCCGATTCAAGGCCTGTTGAGGGTGCTCATCCTCACCCAGGGCCGATACGGTGAACGCATCCATCAAAACCTCATTAGACGTGGGGGAGATTGGATCATCAAACGGGTGGAGCTACCCAGATATCTCCCACCCCTAATCGAGGAGCCAGAGACCATCCTCAAAGGCTTAGACCTCTCCAAGGGGTGGGATCTCCTCATATATCTCGGTGAGTCGCCGTCGGCGGCGACCCTAATACCAGGCGTCGTCGAGCTTACGGGCGTCGAGGCTGTGATAGCTCCGGTGGATCGATACTCCTGGCTTCCCCTCGGCCTTGAACATCAATTGAGGGCTGAACTCGATGAGATGGGTGTGGAGGCCGTCTTCCCGAGGCCCTTCTGCTCCCTCACCCCGAGGGGCTTCGACATCGTGGATCGCTTTGCTGAGCGCTTCGGGATGCCAAGGCTGAGGATAGATGTCGAGGGCGACGTCATCAGGGATGTGGAGGTTTTGAGGGGCGCCCCCTGCGGCTCAACTTGGTTTATGGCTGAGAGGCTCATAGGCGTAGGCGTCGAAGAGGCCGCTGAGAGGGCTGGACTGCTTGTTCAGATATATCCCTGCCTCGCCTCGAGGGATATAGAGCCACCCTTCGATGACGCCCCCATCCACATATCGGCACGCCTCGCCATGAAAGCCGTTGAAAGGGCCTTGAAGACGCTAAGCCTGGGCCTCGAGGGATGAGAGCTCCATGCTGAGGAATCTGCTCATAGGCGTCGTCTCAGCCGAGGCAGGATAGACCTCCGGTATGATCTTAACCCAGATGGGGAACCTACATTTGAGGGCGGTCCCCTTCACGATGGCCTCACCCGGCGGTAGGTCTCCCAGGAGCTCTATGAAGTCGCTGCCCACGATCTCCCCGAGGCGCTGCTTATCTAAGTCCTCGAGGGAGTGGCAGATTATGTTGTTGGCGCACTGCGTAACGACTGTCTTATCCACCGTCGCAAGGCGCTGGGTGACGATCCATAGGCCGACGCCGTTTCTGCCGCCGTTGGTGGCGATCTCCTTCACTATGCTCAGCAGCTTCGCCCTGCTCTCCTTTGAGCCTACCTCGAATAGACTTCTCTGCGGGGCGTAATACATCGCCTCCTCCAATACGACTACGCATCCGAATCGGCGGTTCTCCAGGGCCTCCCTGAAGATTCTCCTTAGAACCTGGGCGATGACTATATGCTTCTGCTCCCAGGTGTCGAGGCCCTCGCTGAGATCCATGATGACAACCCTCCAATTCATCAACAGCCTCACTGGGTCGAGGGGGTTGAGGTCTCCCTCAGGTATCAGCCTTGAGGCGTTGACGGCGTTGATGACCTGCTGCCTATAATTCTCGAACTCGTCGAGGCGCCTGTTGAATCCCAATCGCTCTGGGTCGACGGCCCTCACCGCCTCCCTTAGGGCCTCCTTGGTCACCATCCGCCCCTCAGCGTAGAGCCTTCTAAGGGCCTTCATCAATATCTTGGCGTTCCACCAAGTTCTCTGCCACCCGAACTCGGTGAGATAATCCTCCCAATCCACCTCTGAGGGCTGGAAGAACCTGCTCCATGGAACCCTCAACACGTTCTCTGGGCCGATTCTATCTATGAGGCTGGCGTATTCGCCGTCCTTGTCGACGATGAAGAATCTGACCGGCGGGTTGAGGGAGGCTGCTCGGCATATCATCGTTATGGCCGTCGTCGTCTTTCCCGTTCCTACTGCTCCGCAGATGAAGCAGCTCTGCCTGATCAACGGATAGACGGCCAACTCCACCTCCAGCTCCGTGCTGGGGTCTACGCCAAGCAGTATCTTCCAATCTCCCTCGGGTCTTGTGAATCTGGCGATGATACCCCTATCAGCCTTGAAGACAGGGGTATTAGGTGGAAGCGGATGCCTCAGGGGTCTCAGGCTTCCCTCCTCGTCGATCCATCCCCACTGATAGGCCTCGGCGTGGATCGATGAGTCCTCAAAGTCTCTGATGACCCTACCCTCCCGTAGGAGGGCCTCCTCATATCCTCTAACCCTCCTATGAGGATAGACCCTCCGAACCTGATAGACGACGGGCGCCCCCGTCTTCGGATGTATGACGTAGACGAGGTCTCCCCTCGCCACCTCCCGCCCTCTGAGTAGTATGAATGTGATCTCGTCGAGGTGATACTCCCCTGTGGGGCTGTAGGTGTGCCCTAAGAGGTCCCCATCCATCTTCCCTCACCCCAGTAGGGTGCGAGGTATGAGATGTCGCCGATCAGCCGGCCGACTCGACCTATGATCTCCGAGTAGATGTCGGCGATCAACCTCTTCGAGATTCTAACCTCCTCATCGGCCCTGAGGATAGGCAGTGGAATCCCCCACCACATTGATGACCAGTAGCAGTGATCGGCGATCTCGTCGATGAGGCTGAGGGAGAAGTCTGGTATGTCAACCCTGATCGGCGGTATGGACCAGTCGGAGGTGAGGCGGCAGTAGAAGGAGTAGACCGAGAATTCGAGGGCGTCCATGAGGGGTGCTGATCGCACCACCCGTCTCAGTGCCTCCCTCGGGGAGAAGAGTCCGGTTCTCTCCCCAGGTCTGAGGAGATGCAGCAGTAGGAAGGCGTCGGGGAGCTCCGTCTCCTCCTTCAGGCCGAGGTGGTAGATGAGGTATCGGGCTGAGGGCCTCTTCACTATGGAGGCGACGGCTATCCCACGTTCCATGCAGATTCTTAGAAAGCCGTTGACGGCGTCTATGAGCCTACGGCGGTCAGCCCTGCGACCCCTCATGCTCCACCAGTTGCTGAAGGCCAGAGGCCCATCTACGAGGATCAGCTCCACGGGGGGATCGTGGCTGAGGTATTCGATGAGCGTCTCATAGAGCAGGGTCTCCCTCCTAACGGCTACGATTCCCCTAAACCTCTCATCCGATATAGTGTAGGGGAATGAGAGTGATAGGGGTGGGAGGAAGAATCTGCTGCCCGACGGGGTCTCATAGACGAGGGCGTCGACGACGGCGTATCTCCTCGAGGCCAGTGGTAGTATCTGGCTTCCGGCGTCAGCCCCAGCGACCGAGCTGAAGCACTCCCTCCTCTCTAAGCTGTGGAGGGTGAGCTCCCCTCGCAGCTTTTCAACCAGTTTCCTGAGGGCTTCGAGGCTCTCCTCCACGTCGCTGGGTATCTCGTTGAGGAGGAGGTTTCTTATGGCTAGGCAGAGGTTTGGATTTCCCTCCCCCAATCCCTCCTGCTCCAGAGTTAGGGAGCCCACCCTCAGAACACCACTATAACGTCAATTCTTTCTTCGATATTTAAATGCTACGATTCTTCCGAGCATAATTTCCGATTTTCCCCATTTTATTTATATATGGAGAAATTAATATGCTCGCTGAAAATTTGATTTCATCGAGTTAAGGTCTTGATGCAAAAGTAAAGTTAATTAATGGATTAGGCGTCATCGATAGTTGAATATGGAGAGGGGGGGAACCCTAAGGGATTTGGTCTTCAAGACCTTCCTCAGGAACCCTGGGCTTGGGCCCTCTGAGATGGCTGAGAGGCTTGGAGCCAACTACAACTCCGTGAAGGCTATCTATGCGAAGCTCTGCGATGAGGGATTGCTGCGTAGGGAGGGTAGGGGGAACTACTCCCCAAACTATGAGGGAATCCTACTGCATCTCCTTGAGCGTATTGAGGCCCTGGAGCGGGGTGTTGGATGATGGCTGAATCCATCTTAGATAAGGCGTTGGAGGAGCTATCACCGAGGACGAGTCTCTTCAAGATATTCCTACATCTCTCCCTCAGGGGCGCTATGCCTCCAAGCCAGATCGCCGAGGAGACGGGTATATCACCGGGAACCGTTAGACCTGCGCTGAGAAACCTCTTGAGGAGGGGTTATGTCACTCAGCGTGAGGATGGCTCCTATGAGGCTGTAGAGCATCTCCCCCTCGTGGAGGTGCTCTCCCACCTCTACTCGAAGCTATCGAAGGGTTAGGCGTGGATCGCCTTGGCCTCTGAAGCCCTGGAGAGCCTGAGGAGGGCTGTGAGCCAGAGGGAGGTGCTGCTCTGCCTCGTGGAGAAGGGTGAGCCCATGTCATCGCAGGAGATAGCTAAGAGGCTTTCGATGACTGTGAACGCCGTGAATATAGCGCTTCACAACCTCCATAATAAGGGCCTCGTGGAGCGGGTGGCGAGGGGCGTATATAGGTATAGGCTGGGTGCCATCCTCGCCCCGCTTTTGAGGGAGTATCTGGAGAGGGGAAGATGAGCGGAAGGAAGATCAGGGGACTCGAGGATCTGAGGCTTGAGACCTCAGCCTTCAAGGTTCTCTGCTACCTCTCCTTCAGGGAGGGGCCCCTAAAGCCCTCTGAGATCGCTGAGGGCCTCGGGGAGAAGCCCTCGACTGTGAGAGCGAGGCTGGCTGAGCTTAAGGGGGCTGGCCTCGTCGCCTCTACGCCTCAGGGATATGTCTCCAGGGTTACCCCCTATGATATACTGATGAAGCTCTATAGGGTTTTGAAGGAGGAGTTGGGAGGTGTCTGAGGAGATAGTTAAGGAACTCCGAGAGCTGGGTGAGGCCCTACTGAGGCTTAAGAGGGCTCCAAGTCAATTCGCTATCTTCCATCATCTCCTCCGGAGTGGGAGGGCTATGACCATAAGGGAGATGGCAGCCGAGCTCGGCCTCACGGCTAAGGCGGCTGAGAGGGCTGTGGCGAAGCTTTTGGAGAAGGGTTTGATACAGAGAACACCCTTCAGGAATGGGGCCTACACCTGTGATCATAGGATGATAACCCTAAGCCTCCTCCAATTGGTCTCAGACCTATATGAGGCCTCTGGGGAGAGGGGCTGAACCCAGCTCGAGGCGTGAATATGGATGTGAAATCCAGCCCTGATTGGCGGATTCGGAGACTCCTTGAAATGTTAGAGGCCTCCTTCAAACTCCCCTTGGGACGACCCCCTCCCTCTATACTGCGGGATTGATGTCTCCGCTGTCGTCACCTCTTCCTGAGCTGTGGTAATACCTCCTCCTCTATCCACTTCACACCCTTTGTTGATAGCTTGTATATCGGCGCCCTCTCGGCTGGTTTGAATATGTAGCCTCTACGCCTCATCTCATGTAGCCTCGCCGGAACTGTGACCTTCCTACCGCTGGCTGCGAGGCATCGCTTTATCTCCCCGCTGGAGGCCTGGTGATCCTTCATGGAGTATAGGATTAGCCCTATGGCCTCGTAGTGGGTTAGACGTTTCTTAGTCACTATGATTGGGCCTTCTCCCCGCATCTCAACTATTCCCCTCAGGCTGTCCCTCGCCCTATTCATCAAGAGCGATGAGATTCTGTCGTCGACCTCCCTCAGGAAGTGTTCATCGATCTCCTCCAGGGCCTCCAGAACTTCATCGGCTGTCTCTCCGCTGATCTCTATCTCCCCGAAGGTGGTCTTTATTCCGACTCTTATGCGTGGCAATCACGCCTCCTCCTCGTTGAGGACGTATAGGTAGCCCCGCTTCTTATCCCTCCACCTTCTGAGCTTACCCCTCTTCACCAGCCAGACCAAAACCCCCGACAGGGTTGTCTTTGGGAAGAAGATGGCGTTGGCCTCCATTGCCTCCCTCAGCTCGGAGAGGGTTCGAGGAGTCTTACCCCAATCGGTTGACAACAGCGACAGAACGGCCTCACTGCATCTGGAGGTCCAGGGGATCCTCGGATACTCCCCCTTCCCCTCCTCCACCTCCAGGGTTCCTGGGTTACCCCTCGCATCCCTCATCCTGAAGGCCCTGGAGACCTTGTAGATTATTCCGTTGAGGTCTTCGAGGGTGGAGAGGACCTCCTCCCGCTCTCCACCCATCTCCACCTCCATGTCTCCGATCCTCACCCTCAACCTGAAGGCGGGCCTACTCATGGCAACCACTGAGAATCGGTCTTCGACGTAATTATTATGGATGGGCGCTATAATACTTGCCACGTCTTACATGGGTGGATGAGTCCCAGAGGAGGCTGCCACCCCTCGATAATTGATTCATTCGAGATCGCATAATTCACATATCAATCAAAAATCCTGGAGAGAGGTGGGAGAAATTAAATGATTTATGGATGGATGAACTCTGAGAATTATAAAGGGATTAGCCGAGGGTCTTAAGCCTCTCACTTAGGAGATCCCTCAGAATCCTCTGAACCTCAGCCGGATCGGCTCGCCCTCGAACCTCCGACATCACCCTGCCCATCAGGGGGCCGAAGGCCTTTTGGCCACGCTCCCTGATGAGGCTGAGAGCCTCATCCATCTTCGCCTTGATGATGGCCTCCAGCTCCTCCCTGGATAGGAGCTCCAGGCCAAGCTCCCTCAAGGCCTCCCTCGGCCCTGAGCCTGGATGCTCAGCCAGCCATGTGAGAACCTCTGGGATGGCCTCCTTAACCATCGCCCCCTCCTCTATGAGCTTGAAGAGTTCCCTCAGGGCCTCGTCGCCGATTAGGTCTACCCTCACCCCCTCCCTCGATAGGCTCTTAAGGGTCTCGGTCAGGGTGACGGCGACCAACGTCGGCGAAACCTTCAGGCTTTGAGCCACCTCCTCGAAGAGGGCTGTATAATCCGAGTCGATGATCTGCCTGGCGAGCTTCTCATTCAATCCATACTCCTCCATGAAGCGTCGAAGCTTCACATCAGGCATCTCGGGGAGATTCTCCCTCAGCCTCCTGAGACGCTCCTCGGTGATCGGAATCGAGACCACATCGGTCTCAGGATACATCCTCGCAGGGCCAGGCCTCGGCCTTGTGTAATGCGTCGTCCCATCTGGATTGGCGGCTCGTGTCTCACTCGGCACACCCTCCAAGGCCTCCATGGCTCTATCCAACACCGCCTTCAGGGCTCTCCTACATCTATCGGCGTCGCCTGCGACGATGACTACGGCGTCCCCAGGCTCCGCCCCCACCCGTCTACGAAGGGCCTCCACCTCTTCGGCTGTTATGTCGTAGCCTGGAAGCTCATCCGTATGCAATATCCCCTCAACGCCTCCCCAGAACTTGGCCCTATCAGCCATCTCTGTTCCAAGGCGTCTCCCTGGGCACAGCTCCCTACCCAGGAGGCCTCCAAATCTCGGAAGCCTGAGAGCATAGATGTGCCCCTTACGCTTCAGCTCCCTCCGCAGTATTCGGCATCTCGTCCCCCTGAAGAGGTCTGAGACATCAACCGGCTTCAGGCCTTCGAGGTCTTCGGGCTTTAGGCCTCGACTCCTAAGCTCCTCGGCGATCTCCAGAAGCCTAAGCTGTCTCATGGCTTCGTATTCGACGACCTTCTCGACGAGGTCGAGCTCCTGAACCCCCTTAATCTCGATGAGGGCTCCACCCCTAATCGAGATGTTTAGGTCCTGTCTAATTGTTCCGAGGCCTCTGCGGACTCGTCCCGTGGCTCTTAGTATTCTGCCTATGGCGTGGGCCACCTTCCTCGCCTCCCTGGGAGACCTGATCTCAGGGGCCGTAGTCACCTCTATTAGGGGGATGCCCAACCTGTCGATGCGATATCTGACGACTCCACCCTCCTCGGCGATCTTCCTCGCCGCATCCTCCTCGAGGCATATCTGCTCCAGATGGATGCGCCTCCCCTCAACCTCTATCTCGCCTCCGAGGGCGACGACGCAGGTTCTCTGGAATCCCGTCGTGTTTGAGCCGTCGACGACGATCTTACGCATAACGTGAACCTCATCGACGGGCTGGGCTCCAACCATCAGGGCGAAGGTTAGGCAGATGTCGAGGGCCTCATCGTTCAGCGGTCCAGGGGGCTCCTCATCCATCTCCACGAGGCAGCTCGTCTCCCTATTGGCCTCATAGACGATGGTCTTACCCTTCAGGAACTCGAAGAGGGCTGCTGGATCAACCTCACCAAGCTCGCTCTGGCTTGGCCTCAGACGGCGGACGAAGGTGTATTCAGGCTCCTCCCTGAAAAGCTTAGGGGGGCAGTGGCAGAAGAGCTTATGCCGAGTGTCCAGCTCCTGGTGAACCTCGAGGCCCACCTTAAGGCCGATGGCCTCATAGTCGATCTTCATGGCCTCACCTCCTCGTATAGGGTGCGATCCGAGTATTCCCCAGCGATGTTCCTCCTCATCAGCTCCAGCGCCTCCTCCCTCGATGAGGAGACGCCGAGCGCCCACATCAACTTCACCAGAGCCGTCTCGGGCAGCATATCTCCGAGGGGTTCGACGCCGATCCGCTGGAGTTCACGGCCCGTCGTATAGACGTTCATGTTCACCCTCCCCCAGATGCACTGCGAAGTCATCCCAACGATGAGACCCTCCTTAACCGCCCTCCTCAAGGGGTCATAGCACTTTGAGCCTACATGGCCGAGGCCTGTCCCCTCTAGGATTATACCCCTATAACCCTCATCGACGAGCCAGTCTATGATGGATGGATTGAAGCCTGGATGGAACTTTATGAGGGCGACCCGCTCATCGAAGCGATCCTGGAGCTCAAGCTCCCCCTCCCCCCTCGGCCTGTAATCCTCGGCGATCATCTCCACACGCCCCTTGACAACCCTCGCCAGGGGCTTGGCGTTCACAGACCTGAAGGCGTATCTGCTGCTGGTGTGACACTTCCTCACCTTCGTCCCCCTATGCAGAGCTATGCTGGTGTCCGATGTGGTCTCATGCATCGCCACGACAACCTCGGCGAAGGGGGCGTAGGCAGCAGCCGTGACGGCCCCTATGAGGTTTGTAGCCGCATCTGAGCTCGGCCTATCGGAGCTCCTCTGGGAGCCTACGAAGACCACTGGAACTGGGAGGCCTCTGAGGGCGAAGCTGAGGGCTGCGGCTGAATACCCCATCGTATCGGTTCCATGTGTGATGACGACTCCCATGGCTCCGGCCTCGATCCTCTCAGCCACCTTCCTCGCCATACCAGACCAGTGCTGAGCCTCTATGTTCTCGCTGAAGAAGCTGTATAGGATGTCGGCCTCAACCAATGCGATGTCGGCCAGCTCTGGGACTATGCTCAGGAGATCCCTCGAGGAGATGGCTGCATGAACCCCTCCGGTGACGTAGTCAACCCTGCTGGCTATGGTTCCACCCGTGCTTATTATGGAGACCTTGGATAGGCCCTCCCTCCTCTCCGGCAGGGGTGGGGGCTTGAACTCCGGTTTGACGGCTGCTCCAAGCCTCGTAACCCTCATCGAGGGTTCGTAGGCGACGCCGATGTTGTATCCGCTCTTCAGCTTCAGAACCAGATGCCATTCATCTGCTGTCTCAAGCCTTGGCATCAGGTATCCCTCGTAGATGCGTCCACCCTTCTCAACCCTGATGAGGTCTCCGATGTCTACGCCGCTCCTCTCGAGGAGGTCTCGGAGGGCGCCCCTATAACCCTGAAGCGGCATCGCCTTTCCCTCACAGCATTCTTAGATAGGTCTCCTTCTCCACGTGGCATCTCTCCACATCTATTAGGTTGGTTAGCTCCTCATATAGGCGCTTCATACGTTCATCCCCCTCCACCGCCTCCTTAACCTTCAGGTAGTGCTCCTCATCCCTGAAGTGCTCTATCTCCATCCAATGGCTTGGGTCCCTGGCATCCCTATATAGCTCTACGGCGAGGCATCCATGTTCGAGGCATATCTCCACCGCCCTCCTCTCCAGGAGGACATACTCCTTAGCCCTCTCAGGCGGCACATGGTAGTGGTATACGACGATGAACAAGGCCCCCCAAACTATTGAGGGGCTCCGGCGATAAAGCTCTAACTCAGCCACTTAGACATATAGACGCCATCCCGATGGTAGCCGAGCCTCGCATAGTAGGGCTTTGTTCCCAGGGCGCTCATCACAGCCAGCTTCACGGCGTCATATCTCTCCAGGGCCACCCTCTCAGCCTCCCCCATCAATACCTCACCCCAACCCCTATGCTGCCAAGCCTCATGGGGACGCTCCCCAACGGGAACCATGGGGCCATAGACGTGGAGCTCCCGAACTATGGCTGTCCGACCCCTAAGCTCAGGTCTATGAACCCTCTCAGAGGGGATTCTCAGCCTCAGCAACCCGATGAGGACATCGGCCTCGGGATCCTCGACGGATATGAAGTCCTCAAGGCCCTCTGAGGCCTCATAGACCCTATGCATCACCCTAATCCTCTCTGGGTCTGGCTCTACGCCCTCCAGTCGACGCTGACCGACCTCCCTGCATCTTATACATCGACATCTCAGCCCGAGGCTTCTCATACGCCTCCAGACAAGCTGTCGGAGATTGCTCTTCTTCACCCCTGCGACGATGAGCTTCGACGGAATATCCCTTTGAACCCTCATGATCCTAATCCAGGGGGGAACCATAGCCTTCACCTGGGCCAGGAGCTCCACCGCCTCATCGGTCTCCATCGGCCTATAGAGGCCCTGACGCCACCAATCGTAGAGCCTCGTCCCCCTCAAAACCAGCGTCGGATAAATCTTTAACATATCAGGCCTGAAGCCTGGGTCCTCGAAGATTCTTCTGAAGCCCTCCAGGTCTCGCTCAGGCGTCGAACCTGGCAGGCCAGGCATCATGTGATAGCAGACCTTAAGCCCTGAGTCCTTCAGAATCCTCGTCGCCTCGATGACCCCCTCCACGCTGTGACCCCTATCGACGAGGAGGTATATGTCGTCGTAGACGTTCTGGACGCCTATCTCAACCCTGGTGACCCCCATCTCCAAAAGCCTGTCGACGACCTCACGGCCAGCCCAGTCGGGTCTGGTCTCGACGGTTATGCCTACGTTCCTTATGCCGACGGCCTCCTCGGCGAGGGCCTTAACCTCCTCGAAGCTCCCGGCTCTACGGCCCACGAGGGCTTCGAGACATCCCTTAATGAAACGGCGTTGATAGCTTATGGGTGAGGCGGGGAATGTTCCACCCATTATGATGAGCTCAACCTTATCGACCCTATGCCCTATGGATTCCAGCTGTCTAACCCTGCTGGAGACCTGTAGGTAGGGGTCATAGCGGTTCTGGATTCCCCTCATCGACGCTGGTTCATGGCCCGTATAGCTCTGCGGCACCCCCTCCTCCGGGCCGCCTGGGCAGTAGGCACAGCGTCCATGGGGGCAGGCCCTCGGCTCAGTCATCGCTGCGATGACGACGACTCCGCTTAGGGTTCTCACGGCCTTACGTCTGAGAACCTCGGCGAGATGCTCCTCCCCAGGCCTCAGAACCCTCAGGAGCTCCGAGTTTCCAGGTATACGTCCGAGACCCCTCTCCCTGCAGACCTCCAGCTTAACCCTATTTACATCCTCCTTACTCGGCTTTGGGATCTCGAGGAGTCTATCGACGATGACCCTGAGGGCCTCGTAATCTGCGGCCATAACCCCCTTAACCCTGCTCCTCCTGCCCATAGATCATGGGGTAGAGAATCCTAACCCTATAGTTACGCCTATTCCTACGCCTTGGAAACGGCCTTGTTCTGGGTATGGGCTCGATCTTAGGGGTCTGAGACCGAACCTTACCCGCCTTCGTCAAAGAGCCATGAGTCGGCATGGCAACCGGTAGGGGTTAGAGGCCGCCTTCTATAAACCTTTTCCCTTACACGTTGTGGCAGGCGACGAGCCTCCCCCCAATCTCCCTCAGCTTCGGCTCCTCCCTCCTGCAGATGTCCGTCGCCATGGGGCATCTTGGATGGAATCTGCATCCTAGAGGAGGGTTGATGAGGTTTGGTGGCTCCCCTGGAACCGTCTTCCTCAAGACGAATCTATTCTTCGGATCCGGATCCGGTATGGCCTCTAGGAGAGCCTTGGTGTAGGGGTGGAGGGGCTCTGACAGTATCTTCTTGAAGGGGCCCATCTCGACGATCTTCCCGGCATACATGACGGCGGCCTCCTGAGCCAGGTATTTAGCCGTTGAGACGTCGTGGGTGATGTATAGGAAGGCCACCTTATGCCTCATCTGTATCTCCCTCAGCAATAGCAGTATCTCGGCTCTCACCGATGCGTCGAGCATGGTGACGGGCTCATCGGCCACTATCAGCTCCGGCTCCAATACGAGGGCCCTGGCGATGGAGGCTCTCTGCCTCTGACCCCCGCTGAGCATGTGGGGGAACTTAGGCAGGAAATCCTCAGGCGGCGTGAGCTTCACCTCCTCCAAGGCCTTATAGACACGCTCATGGCGTTCATCCTCGTCGCCTATGCCGTGTATCATGAGGGGCTCCTCCAGGGAGTAGAGGATTGGATGCATGGGGTCCAGGCTTGAGTAGGGGTCTTGGAATATCATCTGAGCCCTCCCCCTAAACCATCTCAGCTTCTTCTCCGGCAGATCGGTTATGTCGACGCCGTCGAAGATGACCCTCCCCTCCCTCAACTTCACAAGCCTAAGCATCGCCTTCCCGAGGGTTGTCTTGCCGCAGCCCGACTCCCCTATCAGGGCTAGAGCCCTCCCCCTATCCAGGGTGAGGGAGACGCCGTCGACAGCCTTTACGTAGAGGGGTGAGGTGAAGAGGCCCCTCCTCACCGTATACCAGACCCTCACCCCATCGAGGTTGAGCAGCATCGGGAGACTTTAAGCGGATGGAGGTGTTAAGGATTTCGTGGATTCCAGGCTTAGAATCCTCCTCGGAGCCCTCCTCTCCCTCCTGGCGGTCTCCTCAGCCATCCTCTCAACCATCCCCAGCTTCAGCCTAGAGTCAAGCGACCACCTCCAGCTGGAGGTGGATGAGGGGGTCACAGTCTTCGAGGTTGACTATAGGGGTCTAGTCGTCGCCCACGCATCCCTACCCAGGGGGGTTGAGGTATACCTCCTCACAGAGCCCCAGTATAGGCTTTATAGGCGGAGGGGGATACTCCCAGGGGATTGTCTAAGCGATGAGAGCAGCCTATCGATCCTCAACCCCAGATGGATCGTCGTCAAGAGTGGGGTGAAAACCTCGGCGATGATAGAGGTTGAGGTCTACGCCGTTAGGAGGCCCCTGAAGACTCTTTCACTGGTCTCCTATCCCCTCATCGTGGCCTCGCTCTACCTATTGATAACTGGAGTCTTGATGAGATTTGAGAGAAAAAGGGGTTAGGAGGGCTTCCTTCTGAGGGTTAGCAGGGTTAGGCCTATCGCCACGAGGGATAGTATGATGGCCACAGCGGATAGGGCCATGAGGGCGTTGATCTTCCCCGTCAGGGCTGAAACCTGCTCCGTCACCCCCGCCACCTTCGATATCTCCGCCCTAGCCTCCTCCATTATCTGAGCCCTAGCCTCCTCCATCTCACCCCTCAAGTCCTCGATCTCCGTCGACAGGCTCATCTCTAGGTCTTTAACCATGGTCTCGAAGTAGGCGATCTCGGGTATGACGGTGAAGGATTTGGTTGTGACGCTGGGTATTGCGGCCTCCTCCCCTATTGCTAGGGTGAGCAGGGTGTAGGTTCCTGGGGTCAGCTTACTCGTCTCCTCCTCCGTGAGCTTCACCGTGAACTCTCCCGGAGCCGTCAGCTCGGCGCTCTTGGAGATCACAGCCTCTCCCAGCGGGTTTATGATGGTTGCGAGGACATTCACCTTCGAGTAGGGCTCCCCGGCTACGGAGGCCTTCAACTTGAACTCGCTAGCAACTCCAGGGACGACATCCGGCATCTCCGATATGGAGATCTCTGGAACCCTCGGCGTGACCAGGTAGTCCCAGTGGTCGGCCTTGAAGGGATACTCCCTGAAGGCCTTGAGAACCGTCATCTTCGCTGCGGTGTCCACCTGGTATAGGTAGTAGGGGCCGTTGCTGACGCAGAAGTGGCCGAGCTCATCATACCAGTCTCCCAGGGCCTTCCACCTCGTAGTGGCCTCATCCTCGGTGACGAAGTCGCTGATCTCCGGTGGTATGTAATTCTCGGCGCTTAGGGTGTCATAGTGCTTCTTCAATATCTCCAGGCTCGGCCCCTTCGAGATGTCAAGCCACTCGACGCCCCACTCCTTAGCCCTGGTGTCGGAGTAGGCCAGCTCCTTTGCCTCGACGGCTGAGGTCATGAGGGCGTTTAACTCCCATGGGGTTCCAGTCCAGACATCGGCCTGGGCGGCTATGAAGGTCTCATCGGGATGCCAGTAGTCGATGTAGACGACGACGGTGTCCTCGTCGACGATCTCTATGCCCTTAAGCTTCTTGACGAAGGTCTCCAGCGATGGGGTGACGGAGGCGGGGTCGTAGATCGGGTCATCTGGATTGGCGATCCTGAAGCCCGTAGCTATGCTCATCAATATATCGGCCATCGACATCTCCTCGCCGTGATGCCACTTACCCACCTTCAGGTCGAAGGTGACCTTGCTGGTGGCGTTGACGCCTGCACCGACCTCAACCCAGCTCCTCGTGGAGGAGTCGAATATTATGGCGTCCTCTGGAACGGGGAGCACCCCATCGGGCCCAGCGGTCTCTACGTCGAACTCGGCTCTGATGGGCATGTATCTACCCGTATGTGGATGCGGATAGACTCCATAGGGGTCGCTGAAGGCCTGTCGGATAACCTCCTCATAGAGCCACTTATAGCCTCCAACTGGGTTGAAGGCGCTGACGAACATCGCCTTCTGACCGACCTTCACGGAGCCCCCGACCTCGCCTAGATACCTGATCGATCTCAACGTGAGGAGTCCATAGAAGCCCGCCTGGAGGTCTGAGACGATGTTCCCCACATCCTTATGGTGGACGAAGGCGCTGGCCTCTGTGACGAGCCATAGCCTAGTCGAGTCCTTGAGGCAGAGATCCGTCAGCCTCTCACACCACTCATACCGCTCCTCCAAGTCCTTATACTCGCCCTCATTGAGCTTAGTCGCCAGCTCCACAAGCTCGGGGCTTGGGCGGTATATCTCGAAGACGGTTCCAGTCCAGGGTGAGGTGTACATGTAGTAGGGTATCCAGTCCTCGTAGGCTGAGATGGCCGTGGTGGCCCAGCCCTCGGTGTATAAGTGCCACTCACCCGTCGTCGGGTCTCCGCCGTAGACGACCTCCCAGGCCTTGGCGGCTGGGCCGTATACCCTCTCAACGGTGAAGCCCAGCTCCTCCATCTTCCCGGCCACGTAGTCTCCGATGTCCTTCCGGACATCCTCTATCCTGATGAAGACCTTAACCGTGATCTCCTTGTCTTTGTAATACCACTTTCCATCCTTATACTCCGCTCCAGCCTCGTATAGGGCGTCGTAGATTATGCTCTTAGCCTTCTCCGGGTTGTAGGTATACTTCTTCTCATACTCCATGATGAAGGGGTAGTGTCGGCCATACTCTGGGGACATGGCCCACCACATAGTCACCTGCGGATAGGCGAATCCCCCCATCAGCTCCCTAGCTATGAAGTCCCTATCGATGTAGTAGTTGAGGGCCTCCCTAACCTCCCTTATGGAGAGGGGGTTGAAGCCAACCTCCTCGGGATCGGTCTCGACGGGATTTATGAAGAGATTATAGACCCCCGAGTAGGCCTTAACCACCTTGACGTTCGGAGACTCCTCTGCGAACCTCTTATCCTCCACCTTCCTCAGAGGCCATAGATATATCTGGAGCTCCCCATCATCCACCATCCTCACGGCCTTGGACTCATCCTCAACCTCCGTATATACCAGCTCGTCGACGTAGGGGCCGTTGGGAAGTTCAGGCGATGCAAGGATCACTGGAAGATCGATTATGGCAGCCGTCAGCAGGAGAAGCGTTAAGATGATGGCGATCCTCCTCATAATCTCCCCAGAGTGAGTTATCCAATATTTTTAAAAAAGATTATTGGCCCTCGCTCATTTTTATATAGACCTCAGGAAGATCAGGATGGGATGTGGAAAGCCTACGGTAAACACCTGGCGAAGAGGGGCATATTCCTCTTCCTAACCCTAGTGATAGCCACCTACGCCACCATAGTCATCGCAAACCTCGGAGGCTACGTCGACGGCATACTCAGGAAGCAGATAGAGTTCGAGGTCTCCCAATATCTAGCCAGGAGCCCCACCTTCAGGGAGCTCTCACCCGAAGAGCAGGAGGCTAGGAGGAGGGAGCTGATAGAGGAGTATATTAAGGCTGCAGGCCTGGACAAGCCCTTCCTCCAGAGGTCGTTCATCTACCTCTGGAGGGCCCTCATCCTCAACCTGGGGAGGGCTATGCATCTTAGGAGCGCCTCCGGTTCGAGTAAGGTGTATGACATAATCCTTGAGAGGCTCCCTTGGTCTATGCTCCTCTTCACCACTGGAACCATAATCGAGGCCGTCATAGGGATACTGTTGGGAGTCAACATGGCGAAGAAGGCGCTTTCAAAGTTTGATAGGGCGATGATCGTCGCCTCCATCATCAGCTATACGGCTCCACCCTGGTTCTATGGGATACTCGCCATCCTCCTCTTCTCCTTCCAGTTGGGCCTCTTCCCCCCAGGCGGATTGGTGAGTAGGCCCCATGAATCCTGGACGACCTTCCTCCCAGACCTACTACACCATCTCGCCCTCCCCCTCATGGTCTGGGTTCTCAGCTTCTTCGGATACTGGGCCTACATCACCAGGAACCTCGTCCTGGAGACCCTCCACCAGGATTATGTGATGGCGGCTAGGGCTAAGGGGCTGCCCGAGAGGGTTGTGATGAGGAGGTATGTCCTGAGACCCGCCGCCCCACCGATAGTCACCATGATAGCCCTAGCCCTCATAGCCTCCTGGATGGGGGCCATCATCACGGAGGCCGTCTTCGGATGGCCCGGCCTCGGAAGCCTATACAACGATGCGGTCTGGAGCATGGATGCCCCCGTCCTCATAGGGCTGACCGTCATGTATGCCTACCTCCTCGTCCTCACGGTCTTCATCCTCGACATCATCTACAGCATCCTAGACCCGAGGGTTAGGACGGTGGGAGCTTGAGCGCCCCATCCCTCAGACCGGAGGCAGTCATCAAGGAGGTGTTGAAGACAAAGAGCGGGATCGTGGCGGCCATACTCCTCCTCATCATCATCTCCCTCGTCATAGCCGTCCCGATATACGCCCCCTACGATGTGGTGAAGACCTGGAACGACCCCGAGGCCTGGCTCTCAAACCCGAAGAATGCAGCCCCCATCTGGGTTGAACGCCTGATCGGTAAGAGGCTTCCAAGGAACATCTTCCTAGGCGATGAGAACTTCAGTAGGAGGGGGTTCAACGTCACCTATAGGGGCTTCACCATAAAGAAGATCATCCTGAGAGCCCGCTTCGAATACCCCTATGATGATTTCCCCTCCCATGTTAGGGTTGAGGTGTTGGCGAAGACCAACTCAAGCCTCAGGGTGTCGGCGGAGTTCATCAGGCCGGATGGGGCGGCGGTTCAGCTCTTCGACGAGACCATATCGAGGGAGATGCCCAGGCTCTCAATGGGGACGGAGGGGGAGAGATTCCATAGAGTTGCTGAGGCCTTCTACCTGGATGTCACCGGCAGGAGACCTGAGGCCGTCGTGCCCGAGGCGATATTGATGGCCTCTAAGGAGTCCCTCATCAGGGGGGAGCCTGAGGTTTTGAAGGGTAGATATGCCCTCAGGCTTGAGGTCACCTCCTTCAACCTCAGCGACGACGTGGAGGTGGAGCTTCAGCTCTATGGCAGGGTCTACGGCCTAGCGGGGACGGATTCGAAGGGTAGAGACCTCCTCATCGGCATCCTATGGGGGGCCCCTGTGGCCCTAGCCTTCAGCCTCACGGCTGCAGTGGTCTCAACGCTCATCCAGACCCTCTTCGGCATCCTAAGCGGCTATCTAGGCGGGAGGGTGGATGAGGTGATACAGAGATTCACCGAGTTCATGATGATAATACCTATGCTACCCATCATGATCCTCGTCTCCTTCGTCTATCGCATCAGCATCTGGACTCTCCTCGTGATCGTCATAGTCTTCAGCCTCGTCGGCTCGACGACGAAGGTTGTGAGGAGCATGGTTCCCCAGATAAAGGAGGAGAGCTACATCCTCGCAGCCATCTCCTATGGGGCCAGCCCCTGGAGGATCATGTTCCTCCACATCTTCCCGAGGGTTCTACCCTACACCTTCTCCATCCTCGCCCTCTCAGTTCCAGGATACGTCTTCCTCGAGGCCGCCCTCAGCTACCTAGGCCTTGGAGACCCGGTTCTACCGACGTGGGGTAGAATCCTCGGCGACGCCTACACCAGCGGGGCCGCCTACTACGGCTACTGGTGGTGGATACTCATACCAGCGGGCTGCATCATGATGACGGCCCTAGCCTTCGCCCTCCTGGGCTACGCCTTCGACAAGGTGGTGAATCCAAGGTTGAGGGAGATGTGAACGAGATGCCTCTGCTGGAGGTTGAGGGGCTACAACTATACTATCAGACCTATAGGGGGCCCGTTAGGGCTGTGGATGACGTCGCCTTCGACATCGAGAGGGGTGAGACCCTAGCCCTCGTGGGGGAATCTGGATGTGGGAAGACCTCCATCGCCATCTCCATAATGAGGCTCCTCCCCAGGAACATCCACACCTATAGGGGGAGCATCATCTTCGACGGCGTCGACCTCATGAAGCTCTCCGATGAGGAGCTGAGAAGGGAGGTGAGGTGGAGGAGGATAAGCATGGTCTTCCAGGGGGCGATGAACGCATTGAATCCCGTCCTCCCAGTCTGGCTTCAGGTGGCCGATCCGCTGATCATCCATGAGGGAGTTGAGAAGGAGGAGGCGAGGGCTAGGGCCGTGGAGGCCTTGAAGAACGTCGGCCTATTGGAAGTCGTCGCCGATAGGTATCCCCACGAACTGAGCGGGGGGATGAAACAGAGGGTTGTCATAGCGATGGCGCTGATAATGAAGCCTGAACTCGTCATCCTAGATGAGCCCACCTCTGCGTTGGACATCATGACCCAGGCCAACATAATGAACCTACTTAAGAGGCTGAAGTGGGATTTGAAGCTCTCCTACCTCTTCATAACCCACGACCTACCCCTAGCCAGCGAGCTATCGGATAGATTGGCGGTGATGTATGCCGGGAAGATCGTCGAGGTTGGGACGGCTGAGCAGATATACCTAAACCCCCTCCACCCCTACACCAGGAAGCTCATAGCCTCCGTCCCAACCCTGAGGGGGGAGAAGGAGCTGGAGTTCATACCGGGGGAGGTTCCAAGCCTGATAAACCCGCCGAGGGGATGCAGATTCCACCCAAGATGCAGCGAGGCGATGCCAATCTGCCGGGAGGAGGAGCCCGAAATGAGGGAGATAGAGTCCAGACACCTAGTAGCCTGCCACCTCTACGACTGACACCTCAAGGCTTGAAGGGGGCGTCATGCCCTGGGATAACCAGCGAGGGCTTCAGCGCCCTAATCCTCTTCAGGCTCTCAACGGCCATCTCGGGGTCATAGTTTATTGAGACCACTGATGGGGGTCGGAGCTCCAATAGGTCTTCCTTAACTATTATAGCGTCCCCAGCGCAGATGACTCTACCCTCAGGGGTTTCGGCGACGACTGAGATGCTTCCAGGCGTATGCCCAGGAGTCTCTATGACCTTAACGTTGCCCGTCAGCTCCTTATCGCCCTTTATGGCCTCGACATCCATGATGCTGAAGTAGGCGTCCGCAAACTCAGGCCAGTAGAGTCTGCGGAAATAATCGATCTCCCGCTCATGGATTATGAGGGGCTTCCCCCTGAAGAGGTAGTTGCACTCAATATGGTCGTAGTGGCAGTGGGTGTTCACAACTATGTCGATGTCCTCAGGCTTGAGGCCGAGCTGTGCCAGCCTCCTCTGCATCGCCCCATATCGACCCAGCTGCAGTATCCCAGGGTCTACGAGGATGTTTAGGCCCTCATCTCTGATGAGCACGGTGTTCGTCGACCCTATGTTGAAGACCAATCCCCCATAGGCCTCGGAGACCTCGGGCTCAGGCATCGGCGTCAGGGGCCATCTTAGGCTTAGGATGGGATGGCCATCATAGACTCCGAATTGGAGGTAGAAGCAGTGGAAGAGTATCTCAACCTCCGCCAAGGCCTACACCAATATGGATGGAGGCGTAGAGGGTTTAAACCCTCCCAATCCCCTATCCATTCTCAAGTTGTATAGGCCTACCTGAGGGGTCTAAACGTCTATGGCCGAATTCATCTAAGACTCTCCGAAGCATGTCGCCGTCGAAGACCGGGCCATCTCGGCACACCCTGTAGGGGCCGATGGCGCAGCTGCCGCAGAGGCCGACGGCGCACTTCATATATCGCTCAAGGCTAACCTGAATTGGTAGGCCGAATCGCTCCGCAGCCCTATAGACGGCGGCCATCATCCCCTCAGGGCCGCAGGCGTAGACGATGTCGAAGTCATGCTCCTCGAGGAGGTTCTCAGCATACTCCGAGGCTAACCCCCTATATCCGAGGGAGCCGTCGTCGGTGGCTATGTGGAGTCTATCGCCGAGGAGCTCCCTAAACCTCCTCAGGAAGATGAGTCTATCCCTCGTTCCGGCGCCGAGGATCATCGTCGGCTTTAGGCCTCTCGTCAACATCCGCTCCAATAGGGGTTTAAGTGGGGCAACTCCGATTCCACCTGCGACGAGGAGGGGTCTCTCACCCATTATTGTGAAGCCCCTCCCGAAGGGGCCCCTCAACCCTATGAGCGCCCCTCCCCTCATCGATGTGAGGGCTCCGGATGTTGGGCCGACGGCCTTAACCGTTATCGAGGACTCCTCATCGATTGTGGAGAGGGACATGGGAACCTCCTCCAACCCTGGAACCCAGACCATTACGAACTGCCCGGGCTGAGCCTCCCGGCAGAGGGGATCCCTGAAGTAGAGGGTTGAAACCCCCTCCGCCTCCTCCACAACCCTCAGAACCCTAACGGCCCTGTTGGATTCGGGTTTCATGCGCCAATCCGACAATCTCCGAGACCTCCTTAAAGCCCCACTCCTCCATGTAGCGCCTCAAACCCATGTTTATCTCCCTGAAGACCCTTAGGCCTCGGATCATGATGGCAGTCCCAATCTGGAGGGCTGAGGCCCCTGCGAGGAGATACTCAACGGCATCCCTCCAGGTTGAGATGCCCCCGCAACCTATGATTGGAATCTCAACCTCCTCATATAGCTCCCAGACGCATCTTAGGGCGACGGGCTTCAAAGCAGGCCCCGATAGGCCTCCGATGACATTAGACAAAATCGGCCTCCTGGCCTCGACGTCTATCGCCATAGCCCTAAGCGTGTTGACAGCCGTCAAGCCGTCGGCCCCACCACGCTCAGCAGCCCTCCCAACCTCGGCGATATCGGAGACATTCGGCGACAACTTCACGAAGAGAGGCCTATCGACACATCCCTTAACGGCCTCCGTCACACGTTTAACAGCCCCTGGATCACCGCCGAGGACACCTACCCCCTCAACGTTTGGACAACTACAGTTCAGCTCGAGGGCGTCGACGCCGGCCTCGGACAGCCTTGAGGCCACCTCCACGAACTCTTCGAGGGTTTCACCGAAGAAGCTGGCGACCACCGGTATTCCCCAATCCTTAAGCCTCCTCAATTCTCCTAGGAAGTGTTCAACCCCTGGATTTGGTAGACCCATGGCGTTTAGAAGACCTCCCTCGACGTGGACAACCGTTGGATTTGGATGGCCCTCCCTGGGCCTTAGGCCTATGCTCTTCGTCACAACAGCTCCAGCCCCCTCCTCATAGACCCTTCTAAGCAGTTTGGCTGTCAATCCCAGGATTCCGGCGGCGTTCATCGTCGGATTCCCCAGCTTCAGCCCCGCCAGGTCTATGGCTAACCTTATCTCAGCCATCCCCATCAAACTAATCGTGTATCAAGATAAGCCTTCGGAGAGGATCCATCTCATCGACACCCTCCTCGGCCTCTTCGCCATAGATGAAGGGGGGGAACCCATCGATCACGTATCCTATCCGAGGGAGGTTGAAGCCATCGCTGAGGCCCTGGAGGGGCATCTAAGGGGAGATGTAACCCCCTGGCTTGAGGAACTCCTAAACAGGCTGAGGGGGAGGGGGGTGAGGGCGATCACCACCTCCAATAGGGGATTGGCCGAGGCCTCTATGAAGCTGGGCTTGGAGGCTGAAGCTGAGGCCTCGGAGGCTGAGAGGAAGTTTAGGGGACGCTTAGGGGAGCTGGCAGTGGAGCTCGGCCTCATAGAGGAGCCTGGAGAGCTCCATCAGCTGAGCCACAGGGTCTCGAAGCATATCACGAGGAGGAGGGTTTCGGAGGCCCTCGCTGAGAGGGAGACCCATATAGCCCAGGCCGTCCATCTACTGGCCAACCTCGACAAGGCCCTCAACGCCCTATCCAGCAACCTCCGAGAGTGGTATGGGATTCACTTCCCAGAGCTCAGTCAACTCGTCTCGGATCACGAGACCTACGCCAGGATCATAGCTGAATTAGGTGGGAGAGACGAAATCGACGTAGAGGGGCTACGGGGGATAGGCGTCTCAGCTGAGCGCTCCAGGAGGATCATCTCCTCAGCGAAGTCATCCATAGGAGCTCCACTCATGGAGAGCGACCTCAACACCCTGAGGGAGCTGGCTGGGGGAATCCTCAGCCTCTATGAATGTAGGCGTCGATTGGAGGATTATCTCACAGCCCTGATGGAGGAGGTTGCTCCAAACCTATCGAGGGTTGCAGGCCCAATATTGGCGGCGAAGCTTGTGGAGAAGGCTGGAGGCCTAAGACGATTGGCGATGATGCCGAGCAGCAAGATACAGCTCCTCGGAGCCGAGAAGGCGCTGTTCAGAGCCTTAAGGAAAGGGGGCAAAATGCCTAAGCACGGCCTCATATTCCAGCATCCCCTCATCCATAGAAGCCCGAGAGCCCTTAGGGGGAGGGCTGCGAGGCTTCTGGCCTCGCAGCTCGCCCTCGCAGCGAGGGCCGACGCCTTCACCGGCGCCCCTATAGGGGATAGACTCAGAGATGAGCTTGAAGGAGAGCTGGAGGCTTTGATAAAAAATCGTTGAGACCTCTACTCCTTCGACAGCGTTATCGCTATTGTGGAGACGTTCCTCGCCTGATCGCCCTCGCCGACGGTCTCGGTTCCGATCTCGATGTTCTCTATCTTCAAGTCCTCTATGAAGCTTCGACGGGTAACCTCCACGACGTCGACGGCGCTGCTTATGGCTCGGCCCCTCGCCAGCACCTTCACCTTGTTAGCCCTCTGGAAGGCGTTTATAACGGCGAGGACGTAGGTGAGGATCGGCTTGGAGCCGACGTAGACGGTCTCAGCCTCCTCAGACATCTCCGCACCCCAAAGCGATTACTCTGATATGATTAAAATATTTTTCATCCAGACCGCCGTTCAGGACTGCTAAACCCTGAAAGATTTACATATCAGACGGATACATATTTAATCGGTATCCCGTGGATATGGAGACCCTGATGGAAGCCCTGGAGAGACGGTTCAGGAGGAGGGACTGCCCCTTCATAAAGGACTGCACAGTGGAGGTGACGAGGGACTACTTTACAAGGATATGCAGCACCCCCTCCCACGTGAACTGCCACCACTACGCCAGGAGGGTCGGAGAGCTGCGAACACCCCTCGGATGGCTCCAGAAGCTCGCAGTGGATCAGGCTAAGATGATGGAGAGGGACATAGAGGCGAGGTAGGAGCCTGAGAATGAGGCCATCCCAACCCTATCTAGGAGTATATAGGGTTAGAGTTGGAGAGCGGGAGCATCTCGCAACACTAAACCTCGCCCCAGGGATAAGCGTCTACGGCGAGAAGCGAATAGAGATCGAGGGGAGGGAGTATAGGCTCTGGAATCCCTATAGGAACAAGCTGTCAGCAGCCCTACTGAAGGGGCTTGAAAACATGCCTATAAGGCCTGGATGTAGGGTTCTATACCTCGGAGCGGCGACGGGGACGAACTGCTCCCATGTCTCAGACATCGTAGGCGTCGAGGGCCACGTCTGGGGCGTGGAGATAGCGCCCAGACCAATGAGAGAATTCCTCGAACGAGTTGTGAGGCATAGGCCCAACGTCTCACCAATACTTGGAGACGCCCGTAAACCCGAGGCCTATTCATCGTTCATACCCCTCGTGGACGTCATCTACGCCGATGTAGCTCAACCCGACCAGGCGTCGATAGTTGTGAGGAATGCGAGGCTCCTCCTCAGAGATGGGGGATGGGCGATGATGGCCATAAAGTCGAGGAGCATCGACGTCACCAGACCCCCAGAGGAGGTCTATGAGGAGCAGGTTGGAGAGCTTAAATCCTCAGGGTTCCAGGTTCTCGAGGTCTTGGAGCTTGAACCCTATGAACATGACCACGCCATGGCCGTCGCCAGGTATCAGCCCTGAAAGAGGAGTCTACGCCTAATCCGCTTAACCGTCGACCAGCTTCCCCTGATGAAGGGTGGAACCTCCCTCGGATTCCTCCTGAACCAATCCTCGAGGAATCTCACCGTCCTCGGGTCGTGGGGATAACCCGATCCGAAGTCTCCATAGAGCCTATGGAGCTCCTTTATGATGCTGTCCCTACGCACCTTAGCCAGAATGGAGGCCGCAGCCACAACGGGGTATCGGGCGTCAGCCTCATGCTCCGACACGATTCGAGGCTTCTCCCTAAGAACGCTGAGGATTTGACATCCAAATCTCTCGGCGTCGATGTCGGAGGCATCGACGTAGGCGATGTCTGGTTTAAGCCTCCGGATGACGTTGGCCATCGCCATGGCTTCGAGGTAGTTGAGCCTCCTCAGCTTCACACCCCTCTCCACCACCCTATCTATGGCCCATGGTGGAATCTCGAAGTAGGCGTAGTCGAGGGCCAACTCCTTAATCCTGGAGGCCAAAACCTCCCTCCTATGAGGCGTCAATCTCTTAGAGTCGTGGACTCCGAGGAGTCTAAGCCTCTCCAGGTCGCCCTCATCGACGAGGATGCCTGCGACGACGAGGGGGCCTATGACACATCCCCTTCCGGCGTCGTCGACCCCAGCCACCCTCATAGGAGCTCACCCACGATATGGGAGACCAACTCATCAACCCGCTCACGAGTCACCCATAGGAGCTCCCCATAACGCCGATAGGCTGAGGCATAACGCCTATGAACAGCGGCGATGACGGGCTTAGAGCCGCTTAAAATACGCCTCACCAACTCCTCGAAGGCCTTGGAGTAGAGCTCCATACGCCCTATCTCATCGATGCAGATGACGTCGCAGCTCTCCTCGGCATACCTCAAGGCCGGTAGTGCTATGGCCTCGAAGCCCTCGACATCGACGCCATATCTACCAACCCTATAAGGGGATTTGATATCCACCGACGCCATGAGGCCCCTACGCCCTGAGGCGAGGTCTACAACCATGAAGGCGACTCGGCGGCCTCCCCTCCTCACCTCAGGCGTCGATATTCCCCCGACGGTTAGACCTCCAGACCTCAGCCTCTCAACACATCTCTGAACCACCGTTGATTTCCCCGATCCGGGCATGCCGGTCAATAGGAATCTCCTAACCACCCTCAGGGCCTCCGAGGTTAGATGACTCCCTCCCTCCTCAGCTCCTCCAACTCCTCATCCGAGAGGCCGAGGAGTCCGCCATAGACATCCCTGTTATGCTGACCGAGGAGGGGGGCTGGCTTCGATATGTCGCCTGGAGTCTCAGACATCTTTATATGGAGTCCAGGCATCATGGTCTCCCCAAGCTGTGGGTGGACAACCTTCACGAACATCTCCCTCGCCCCCGCCTGCTCATTTCGCATCACGGCGTCGAGGTCGTTGACCGGAGCCACCGGGACACCTATCTCGACGAGGGCCTCGACAACCTCCCCAACGGTTCGCTCAGAGACCCATCTGGCGACGGCCTCGGAGGTTACCTCCTCGACGCCCATCAACTCCCTCATGGCGTCCTCCATCCTCCCCGTCTGAACCGCTATGGCTACGTAGCCGTCCCTGGCCTTGAAGGCGTCGTAGACCCCCCAGCTCCTAACGGCCTTATCCATCGTCGTCCTGGCGAGATGCCAGAAGGAGAAGCTCTGACTAACAGCGATCATCGAATCCATCTGGGCTACGTCGATCCACTGACCCCTACCGGTTCTCTCCCTATAGAGGAGGGCGGCCAATATCCCTATGAGTAGAGACAAGCCTGGAATGGTATCCGCTATGGCCTCTGGAGCGAGGTGTGGAGGGCCCTCTGGGTCTACGCTATCCCCCACCAGCCACATATAGCCGCTGGAGGCCTGCGCTATGAGGTCGAAGCTTCGGCGATCCCTCCATGGACCAGTCTGACCGAAGCCGGAGATCGAAGCCAATATGATGCGTGGATTCAACTCCCTGAGGGTCTCCCATCCGATCCCCAACCGCTCCATGGTTCCAGGCCTGAAGTTCTCGACTACGACATCCGAGAGCTTCACCAGCCTCTTGAAGAGCTCAACGCCCTTTGGATGCTTTAGGTTTAGGGTTACGCCGAGTTTACAGCGATTTATGAAGGCGAAGTAGGGGCTCACCCCCTTGACGAGGGGTGGAAACATCCTCGTCATCTCACCCCATGGAGGCTCGATCTTTATTACCTCAGCGCCGAGGGCTGCTAGGAACATGGTGCATATCGGCCCGGCGTGGGCGTGGGTGAGGTCGAGAACCCTGATACCCTCCAGAGCCTTCATCCCAGATAGAGGGGCTTAGAAATTGAAAAGGGTTTTCAGGGAAAAAGACGTCGATTAGGGCCATAGATGGTTGAGGAGCTGCCTCCGCTCCGAGAGCTCCGAGTCGGCTTCGAGGACTCCCTCTATCGATAGGAGACGCCTCTTCAGCTCCACACCTGAGCCGAATTCACCTATGTCGCCGTTGGATCTCACAACCCTATGGCAGGGGATGACGATGACTATTGGATTTCTCGCCACCGCGTTTCCCACAGCCCTCGCAGCCCCCGGTCGGCTGATCATCTCAGCTATCCTTCCATAGGTTGAGACCATCCCATAGGGTATGCGCCTCATAGCCTCCCAGACAGCCCTCTGGAAGTCCGTCCCCCTCAGATCGAGGGGTATGCCGAAGTCGACGGGATGCCCATCGAAGTATTCCCTCAGCAGTATGGAGAGCTCCTCGAATCTCTCAGGCTCCTCCACCACCTCGAAGCCCTGGAGGGCCTCGAGGAAGACCTCCCTCGGCCTCGGGAAGGTGAGTCTCAGAAGACCCCTATCCGTCGATGCGGCCCATAGAACCCCTATGGAGGTCTCAACACCTGTGTAGTAGGCCCGTTCCATCTATCAAACTTAAAGCCTCGATGTATTTAACCCCTCGGTGATGGGGGTTAAGCTGATATTGGCATCTAAATCCCAGGCGAGGAGGAGGATGCTGGAGGATCTCGGCATACCCATCGAGGCCGTGGACCCAGGTGAGGTTGAGGAGGGCCGTGGAGAGCCATGTAGAGTGGCCCTGGAGAATGCGAGGAGGAAGGCGCTGAAGGTGGCTGAGGGCTTCGATGAGGGCCTCATCATAGGGGCTGACACCCTCATCTCCTATGGGGGAGGCATCATAGGTAAATCGAGGAGTCGAGGGGAGGTGGCTGAGACCCTCAGGCTGTTGAGGGGTTCAAGTCATAGGGTGATCACCGGCCTCGTGGTCTTGGATGCGGCCTCTAGACGCATGGAGGAGGGGGTTGAGGAGACGGTTGTCTACATGAGGGAGATAAGCGACGATGAGATAGACCTCTACGCCTCCATCGGGGAGTCTATAGGGAGGGCTGGTGGATACGCCATCCAGGGCCTTGGAGCACTCCTCGTCGAGCGGATCGAGGGATGCTACTACAACGTCGTCGGCCTACCCCTTAGGCTTCTTGACGAGCTCCTAAGACGCTTCGGGATCAGCCTATTGGAGGTGGCCGCCAACTATAGGGGACTCTAAAATCTATATAGATTACATAAATTAACTTTTAATTTTAGAGTTTAAACCACCAATAGATGTCTGAGCCGAGGGGTGGAAGGGGGAATAGGGGCCCCAGCCTCCTTAAGGGTAGGCTCCTCCTCATAGGGATGGTCGTCCTCGGCATCTTCCTCTTCATCACATCCCTCGAGGGCGTGAAGGCGAGCTTCAAACTCATCTTCGCCGAGTGGCAGAGGGGCATCCTCGCCATGGTGAACGCCCAGACGGCCCCCGTGACGGGTCTGGCCATAGGGATACTGGGCACATCCCTTGTTCAGAGCAGCAGCGCCGTCGTGGCCGCCACCATGGTCTCCATGTCGGGGATGGTCGCAGCGGGTCTCCCCCTCGTCTCAGCCATAAGGTTTGGAGTCCCCATAGTCCTCGGAGCCAATCTCGGGACGACGATCACGAACACAATCGTCGTCTTCGGCCTACGCAGGGGCATAACGAATGAGGAGTTCAGGTCGACGATACCTGGAGTGATCGTCGACGACGTCTATGAGGTTTTGACCATCACCATCTTCTTCGCCCTTGAGATAACCATGGGCCTCCTCAGCAGGATCGTCCTCGCCCTCGGAGACTTCTATGATAGGGCGCTGGGATTCCAGGGTCTCTTCTCAGCCTTCGAGAGGAGCATCATCGACATCCTGATAAAGGAGCCGATAACCAAGCCCACAACCCACCTCATCACCGGCCTCCTGGGTCAACGCATCGGGGGGGTCATCCTCTTCATAATCTGGTTCCTCCTCATCGTCGCAGCCCTCAGCCTCATAGAGAAGGGATTGGACAAGGTCGTCGAGGCTGGATGGGAGGATAAGGTGACGGCCGCCTTCCAGAATCCCATTAGGGGATTCCTCACCGGCTTCACCATCACCTGGATCGTCGGCAGCAGCTCCATAGGGACGAGTCTCGTCGTCCCCTTCCTCGCCACGAGGCTCGTCGACCTTGAGAGGGTCTACCCCTACCTCGTCGGCTGTAATGTGGCGACGACCCTCGACCTATCGCAGATATATGGCTACTTCGCCGGGGGCCTCGTCGGGATGATGCTCGGCTCGGCCCACGTCATATTGAACATCCTCGCCTTCCTCCTATTCTTCGTCTCCCCCCTGAGGGTTCTCCCCATAAGGATAGCTGAGGAGCTTGGTAGGAGGATGGTGAGAGGCCGACATGCAGGGCTGGAGCTCCTCTTCTGGGTTATCCTCGTCTTCTTCATCGTCCCCATCCTGATCATCTACATCTCAGGAGGCTAAGAGTAAAATAGTGGCTTCACCCCCTATTGAGGCGTGGTAACCCTCGGCAGGAAGAGGCTGTTGAGGTGGTTCGCCGATAAGCGTATGGAAACCATTCTAAACATGGTGGATGAACATCTGAGGCTGACGAGGAGAGCCGTCGAGGAGCTCTACAGGATGGTGGAGGCCGCCTCGGAGGGGAGTCCAGCCGACGTGGATAGACATTATAGAACCGTCTCGGAGATGGAGATGAAGGCCGACCAGCTGAGGAGGGAGATGGTGGAGGAGCTGACCAAGAGGGACATCTACCCCTCAGAGCGTGAAGACCTCATGGAGCTGGTGAGGGCTGTAGACTGGGTGGCCGACTGGGCCAGGGAGGCTGGGAGGATACTCGCCATCATACCCTTCGAGAAGGCTCCGGAGGAGTTGAAGAGGGCGGCGAGGGATATGTGCAGAGCCGACGTAAACGGCGTCTCAGTTCTATCGAAATGCGTAAAGGCCCTCTTGAGGGAGCCTGATAAGGCATTGGAGCTGGCGAATGAGGTGGAGATGATTGAGGAGGACATCGACGAGCTATACTCCATAGCCAGGAGGCATCTCGCCTCCCTCACCTTCGAGAACTTCACCCCAGGGGCTCTGATACTGCTTAACATGTTCCTCGACGCCCTCGAAACCATAGCAGACTGGTGTGAGAATACGGCTGACGTCGTCAGAGCCATAGTCGTCAGACTCCACTGAGATGAGGGCTCTGGAGATCATCAGAGAGATGGAGGAGATCATCGTAGGGAGATTCAGGGAGATCCAAGCGAGGGTTGAGGAGCTCCACCTTAGAGGCTTGATGGATGTCGAGGCTCTCAGGGAGTATAGTAGGCTGAGGAAGGCTTTGGAGTGGGTTGGGGATAGATACTTCGAACTCGGCGGTGGGAGGCCCATCCTCGCCGATAGGCTGAGGCTCGACGGAGGGATGAGGGTCTTAGATGTCGGCTCGGGGGATGGATGGTTCTCCATCCAGGCGGGATACCTCCATCGAGACGTGGAGTTCCATGGGGTTGAGCTCTCGGAGGAGTATGCGGAGGCTCGGGAATACGCTGAGATCTTCGGCCTTGAGAACGTCCACTTCTACTACCTCGACGCCTATGAGACGCCCTTCCCGGATGAAGCCTTCGATAGGGTAGCCCTCTTCTTCAGCCTCTCCAACATAGCTCGGGGAGGGGTTGAGGCCTCAAGGCTCTTCAGAGAGTGTCGAAGGGTTCTGAGGAGAGATGGCCTCCTCGGCGTAGCCGAACCCCTCCTAGAGGACTTCCCCGAGAGCCTCCAACCCCTCCTCCTAAGACTCTACGAGACCTCTGGAATGGGGGAGAGCCTCCTCGGGAGAGGTGAGGTTCTGAGGGCGATGGAGGAGGCGGGCCTCAAACCCCTATCGCTGGAGGTGGTGGAGCCCCCGGAGGCGGGAGCCCCCATGGATGAGGCTGAGGCCTATCTGAGGAGCTACTATGGTTGTCCGCCTCCGATGGAGGAGCTGGGGAGACTGAAACTTTCGAGGGTTTGGGTGAGGGATGATCCACCCAGCTATCACATCATCATAGCCAGGCCCAAGAGGAGTTGATTAGGATCTATGGATTGGGATTCTCAGCTCCAGGCCTCTCCTCTATGTAGATGGCGAAGTCTGGGCAGATGACCTCGCAGAGTCGGCAGCCCACACATCTCTGAGGCTGCTTGGCGAAGGGTGGATGATAACCCCTCCTGTTGAGGGCGTCGCTGAAGTCCAGGACATCCCTCGGGCAGATGTCGATGCAGAAGCCGCAGCCCTTACAACGATCCCAGAGAACCTTCACTTCGAAGCCCTCGCTCAACTCCAACACCTTCAGATTCCATAAAGTTATTTAGAGTTATAGATATTCTCTCCCTGATTTGTCGAGGAGGCTCGATGTCCTCAGCGGCGTCCACTTCGTCCAGGGGGATATAGCCTGCGCAGAGGGGGCGATAGCAGCCGGATGCAGATTCTTCGCAGGCTATCCGATAACCCCCTCCAGCGAGATAGCTCAGCATATGGCCGTCAGGCTTCCACAGGTTGGAGGCATCTATCTCCAGATGGAGGATGAGATCGCATCGATAGCTGCGGTCATCGGGGCCTCCTGGGCCGGCCTCAAGGCGATGACGGCGACCTCAGGCCCAGGCTTCAGCCTGATGCAGGAGAATATAGGCTACGCCTACATGACTGAGACGCCCTGCGTCATCGTCGACGTGATGAGGGGTGGCCCCTCAACGGGTCAGCCCACAAAGCCTGGACAGCAGGATGTGATGCAGGCGAAGTGGGGGTCGCATGGGGACTATGAGGTGATAGCCCTCTCCCCAGCCTCGGTTCAGGAGATGTTCGACCTCACCATAGAGGCCTTCAACCTCTCCGAGACATATCGATGCCCCGTCATCCTCCTCGCCGACGAGGTGATCGGACATCTCAGGGAGAAGCTGATCATCCCGGAGCCCGATGAGATCGAGGTAGTGGAGAGGCGTAGACCCGAGGATGTGGAGGATTATAAGCCCTTCCAGCCTGGGGAGAACCTCGTCCCCCCCATGGCGAGGCTGGGGGAAGGCTTTAGGCTCTACATAACCGGCCTCACCCATGATGAGGCTGGAAGGCCCAGGGCCAGCAGCCCTGAGGCTCAGGAGAGGCTGGTGAGGAGGCTATGCGACAAGATCAGGTTGAATAGGGATAGGATCGTGAGGTTTGAGGAGCATCATCTAGAGGATGCGGAGATCGTCGTCATCGCCTATGGACTCCCCTATCGATCAGCCCTCCCAGCCGTTGAGGAGGCGAGGAGGAGGGGTATAAGGGCCGGGCTTTATAGGCCCATAACCCTCTGGCCTCAGGCTGAGGAGAGGCTGAGGGAGATCGGGGAAAGGGCGCATAGGGTCATCGTCCTGGAGATGAACTATGGACAGATGCTGAGGGAGTATCAGCGATGGATAGACCCCGATCGCATAGTCTTCTCACCCAGCTTCGGGGAGGCCATCCCCACGCCTGAGGAGGTCTTAGCCCTGATAAAGAGGTGTATGAGATGACCCATCCCCTCGACAGATATCTCCGCCCCGGGATGATACCCCACATCTGGTGCCCTGGATGTGGGAATGGCATCATACTAAACGCCTTCCTCAGGGCCGTCGACGAGCTGGGACTTGATCAGGATAAGATCGTCGTCGTCTCAGGTATAGGGTGCATGGGGAGGGTCTCAGGCTACGTCAACATGGATGGCCTCCACACCACCCATGGCCGAGCCATACCCGTAGCCATAGGCATAAAGACGGCGAGGCCGGAGCTGAAGGTAGTCGTCATCTCAGGGGATGGAGACCTATTCGCCATAGGGGGGAACCACTTCCTCCACGCCGCCAGGAGGAACATAGACCTCCTAGTCATCTGCGCCAACAACTTCAACTATGGGATGACAGGCGGCCAGATGGGGCCTACGACGCCGTCGAAGGCCTACACCACGACGACGCCCTACGGGAACATAGAGCATCCATTAAACCTCGTCTACCTCGCAGCCTCCCTTGGAGCCGTCTATATAGCCAGATGGTGCGTCACCCACCCCCTACAGCTGAAGGAGTCCATCAAGAGGGGTTTAACCAAGAGGGGATTCAGCTTCATAGAGGTGGTCACACCCTGCGTCACCGAGTATGGACGTAGAAACAGGATGGGTGAACCAAGGGAGTTTATGCGTAGATTGAGGGAGATCTGCGTCATAAGGCGGGGCGTAGACCCCTCCGAGGCCGTGATAGAGGCCGACAGGATCATATGCGGCGAGTTCAGGGATGTGGAGAAACCCGAGTTCACCCAGCTCCTATGGGATATGATCAGGGAGATCAGCGAGAAGGCCTCCAGGGGTGAGATAGAGGTTGCGCTATGAGATCCTCATAGCTGGGAGAGGCGGCCAGGGAGTCGTCCTGGCAGGCGTCATCATCGGCTACGCAGCCATCACATCGGGGCTGAACGCAGCTCAGAGCCAATCCTACGGCCCGGAGGCGAGGGGGGGAAAGGTTAGATCCGAGATCATCATATCAGACGGGCCGGTTGGATATCCGAAGGTGAGGAGGCCGAACCTCCTGGTAACCCTATCCCAGGAGGCCTATGAGGCCTATATAGACAGCCTGAGGGAGGGGGGCATCCTCATATATGATGAGGATCTCGTGAGGCCACGGGGAGGGAGGAGGATTGAGAGCTATCCCATCCCGGCTACGAGGATGGCTGAGGAGCTGGGGCTGAGACTCTCAGCCAACATGATCATCCTTGGGGCGATATCAGCCCTCTCAGGGGTTCTGAAGCCTGAGGCCGTGGAGGAGGCCATCAAGAAGAGGGTGAGGAGACATCTGGAGACCAACCTCAAGGCCTTCAGGAGAGGGCTGGAATACGTGGAGAGACTTAAAGGAGATCAGAGAAACTGAGGGACGGGGAGAAGCTCATCGGCGACCTAAGAGGATGAGTGGGCCTATAACCCAGGAGCTCCTCCTGTCCAGGGCCCTCCCAAGATAGCCAGGATAACCGTCAACGCCATAGAGATTGTCTGTAAACACTGCCCCAAGAATTGATCTGACAGCCACTGTCAGAGGGGAAGGCTAAAGTTAAAATCGCCCCCACCCCTATTTCTAATGCCCGCCGAAGCCGACACCCATGTAGACGGACTCCCCCGAGGAGAACCCATGAGGGGTGGGTTACCCATACATGGGACAGGCGGGCAGGGCGGGCGTCAGAAAGCCTCGCATCCCAGAGAGCTCAGCTGAGGGGGGCGATGACCCCAGCTGTGAGGCTGAGGGTTTGTTGCGAGGGACAGGGGCGCCCGCCCTCAAACCTTATAGGTTCCTCAAAGCCTTTCGTTGATGGGATTAGGCCTTGGACTTGGAGAAGCGCTATGAACTCTGCGTCCGAAACCTCCAGGAGGTCATCACCCCAGGAGAGTTGAAGACTCTTCTGGAGACAACGGAGCATCCAAGGGGCTACGTCGGCTTCGAGTGTTCAGGCCTTATGCACATCGGGACGGCGTTGGTCGTCGGCCGTAAAATGCTGGACTGGGTTGAGGCGGGCTTCAAATTCACCATATTCCTCGCAGACTGGCACAGCTGGATAAACAACAAGCTCGGCGGCATCCTGGAGAACATCAGGATAGGGGGAGAATACTTCAAGGACTGCTTCAAGGCTCTGGGCTTAACCGAGGATAGAGTGAGATACCTCTGGGCCTCGGAGATCGTCGACGACAGCGACTACTGGGCCATCGTCGTGAGGGTGATGAAGAACTCGACGCTGCGCAGGATTAAACGGGCGCTGCCAATCATGGGGCGAAGCCTCGATGTCGGCGACGTGGAGGCCGCATGGCTGCTGTATCCAGCTATGCAGGCGAGCGACATCTTCGCCATGAAACTCGACTGCGCCTGCGGGGGGATGGATCAGAGGAAGGTTCACATGTTGGCACGGGATGTCGCCCCAAAGCTGGGATTCAAAACCCCCGTCTGCCTTCACTCGCCGCTGCTGCCAGGTCTCAGGGGTGAGGCCGTCTCAGGGGTCTTCGATGAGGATGAGGCCGTAAACAGGAGCATCAGAACTAAGATGTCTAAGAGCATAGCTCAGGGAGCAATCTGGGTCAACGATGAACCCGATGTCATAAGGGAGAAGTATCGAATGGCCTACTGCCCGCCGAGGCAGGCTGAGGGGAACCCAGTCATGGAGCACGCCCGCCTCATAGTCTTCCCCCACCTCGGAGTCCTCGACATAGATAGACCATCAAGGTATGGGGGACCCATAACAGTTGAGAGCTATGCTGAACTGGAGAAGCTATACATCAGCGGTGAGCTCCACCCCCTAGACCTGAAGAACGCCGTCGCAGAGGCGGTCATCAAAATCCTCGAACCCGTCAGACGCTACTTCAAAAACCATCCGGAGAACTTGGAGAGGCTGAGGGAGCTTCAGATCACCCGATGAGTTCATCGGCCTTCTCCTCGATCTCATCGTAGGTTAGTCTGGGGTCGGAGTATTTCCCCACCAGCCGTTTGAAGGGATTCCTCCGCACTCTCACCCTCAAGGTCTCATCTTCGATCTCCCAGACTAATTCATCGCCTCCTCCATCCCCAAGGCCCTTCTAATCTGAGCCGGTATCCGTGTCCTCCCTCCCCGATAAACCCTGCTAACAGCCATTCCTTTTGAAGATGGGTTTAGGGAAGAAAAGGAATGTGCCTATAGTCCTTCCCTCTCAGCCATGTATTCCAGCATCCACGCCAATCTGTTGCAGTATCCCCACTCGTTGTCATACCAGCCTACAACCTTAACCAGGTTGCCTATGGCCATTGTTGATAGGCCGTCTATCGTCACCGAATGTGGGTCGTGGATGAAGTCTGATGAGACGAGGGGCTCATCCGTGTAGGCGAGTATCCCCTTCAGGCTGCCCTCTGAGGCCCTCCTATAGGCTTCATTCACCTCCTCGGCGGTGACCTCCCGGCTGAGCTGGGCTACGAGGTCTGTTATGGAGACATTTGACACCGGAACCCTCATCGCCATTCCGTTCAGTTTGCCATCCAGCTCTGGGAGCACCAGGCCGATAGCCCTCGCAGCCCCCGTCGTTGTGGGGACTATGTTTATGGCTGCCGCCCTCGCCCTCCTTAGGTCTCTGTGCTGCATGTCGAGGAGTCTCTGATTGTTTGTGTATGCATGTATCGTCGTCATCAAGCCCTGCTCGACGGTGAATTCGTCGTGGAGGACCTTCACCATAGGCGCCAGGCAGTTGGTGGTGCAGGATGCAAGGCTGACGACCCTATGCCTCTCAGGGTCGTAGGTCTCATGGTTTACGCCTGGAACTATTGTGGCGTCAGCCCCCTTGCTGGGAGCCGTCACCAAAACCCGTTTAGCTCCAGCTTCGAGATGTTTGGCGGCATCCTCCCTCTTTGTGAATCTCCCAGTCGCCTCCACGACGGTGTTAACCCCAAGATCGGGCCAGGGGAGCTTTGAGGGATCGGGCTGGGACAGCACCTTTATCGCCTTGCCATCGACGATGATGCTATCCTCGGTGTATGAGACCTCGTTTGGGAGCCTGCCGTGGACGCTGTCATACCTCAGTAGGTGGGCGAGGGTCTTGGCGTCGGTCAGGTCGTTTACTGCCACCACATCGATGTCATATCCTCCCTCGATGATCGCCCTGAAGAGTATTCGCCCTATACGGCCGAATCCGTTTATACCTATGCGGATCGTCAACGGACTCACCAGTCTAAGTGGGTTTGGTGATCGGATAAAGTGTTTGGGTCGGGAAGGTTTTTATTGCCTTGGGGAAGTTTTAAAACGGTGCGGAGGGCTCCTCACGCTCAAGGCGGGCGGAGTGGTCTTCAACTCTAATGGGGAAGCCTTCAAGGCTCCTAAAGCCGTGGAGTCTACTCCCCCGCATATGGGTGTTAGGAGGTGAGTATCATGGTTCAGAAGGAGAAGCCTGGCGGAGTTAAGTATGTGATAGAGGCGAAGTTTGTGGTTGAGGGTGTAGTTGAGAAACACGACGTCATAGGGGCCATCTTCGGCCAGACCGAGGGCCTATTCCCAAAGAAGCTGGAGCTGAGGGAGCTTCAGAAATCCGGTAAGATCGGTCGGATAGACATCATATTGAGGTCTGAGAAGGATAGGACGACTGGTAAGATCATCGTCCCCAGCAGCCTCGACAGGGTTGAGACGGCCATCATCGCGGCGGCGATGGAGACCATAGACCGTGTAGGCCCCTGTGAGGCTAAGGTTCAGATAGAGAGAATCCTCGACGTGAGGGAGGAGAAGCGTAGACGCATCGTGGAGAGGGCTAAGGAGCTCATAAGGGAGTGGGTGGTGAAGGAGACCCAGGACCTTGAGAAGCTGTTGGAGGAGGTGGCGAAGGAGGATCGAGTCGCCCAGCCCACCCAGTATGGACCCGAACGCCTGACGGCCTCACCAGATGTGGATAAATGTGATGAGCTCATCATCGTCGAGGGGAGGGCTGACGTCATCAACATGCTCAGAAGCGGCTACGGCGGCGTAATCGCCCTCGAGGGGGTGAAGGTTCCCAAGACCATCATAGAGCTGACGAGGTCTAAGGTGACTACGGCCTTCCTCGACGGAGATAGGGGAGGCGACCTGATATTGAAGGAGCTCCTACAGGTGGCGAGGCCGACCTACGTCGCGAGGGCGCCACGGGGGAAGGGAGTTGAGGATCTAACCCCAGAGGAAATAAAGGAGGCCCTCGCCAACAGGATGCCGGTGGAGGAGGTCATACTCCTTGAAAGGGTTTCGGATATTGGGAGGAGTCTCAGGGGAACCCTTGAGGCTGTGCTGCTGTCGAGGGATGGAGGCGAGTTAATGAGGGTTCCCGTCAGCGAGCTTGTGGAGAGGCTGAGGGAGGCTGAAGGCGTCTACGCCGTCGTCTTCGACGGCATCGTCACCGGCAGACTTTTGGAGGTGGCGAGGGAGAGGGGGGTGAAGATGCTCATAGCGGAGAGGATAGCCGAGGGCGTCGAGCCGCCTGAGGAGGTTAGGGTGAGAACCTTCAAATCCCTCGGCTTAGTCTAACTCCCTGAGTCGACGCCTCATCGCAGGCCTCAGCCTCAGGAGCTCCTCCAGGACTCCGCCGAAGCTCTCCTCAGGTGATAGAGGCCTCTTCACATAGACCCCCGTCCTCCCGATCTCACGTCTACGGGTTAGGGTTCTCACCCTATCGAGAACCGTTGGGACGCTTACGCCCAGAAGCCTGGCGACATATCCCTCACGCCCAATAATCGAGGACTCCCTATGCCCCTGGGGTGTAGGCTCTATGAGCATCAGCCTTTTATCGACGCCTGGAACCCTCAGACCCCTGAGGAGCTCCATATAGTTGATGGAGCCTGCGAAATCGTAGAACTCCCGTTCAATGGGTCTCATCGGCATCAGCGGGAAGGAGTAGCATCTCCCCTCATCGATGTAGATGTATCCCTTAGCCGCATAGCTTGGCGTCGCCTGGATGATCTCCCGACTCTCTATGCCATATCCAGCCCCCTCTATCAGGGCTTCGAGGATTGTGGGCGCCGGGGGGTTTGGTATGAATATGTCGATGTCACTCGTCGGGTAGACGTCTCCCCTCGCTATGCTCCCATAGAGCAGGGCCCCTATATGCCTCTCGGCGAGGGGTCTCATCATCTCCTTGGCCTCATCCCTCAGCTCCCTTAGAAGGCTCCAACGCCCCTCGTCGTAGACGACCTCCAGCAACTCAAACCCTTATATGATGTGGGGGTTAATCTCCCTTTGCCGGGATTGGTGGCTCAACCCATATTAGGCCTGTTGATCCTCGCCTCAGCCTGGGCGGCTCTATACACAGCCTCAAGGCTCATAGACCTGGAGCGCCACGGCGTCGAGGTTCACCCCCTCTACGCCCTATATAGGTCGAGGAGGCTGAACGGATTTGTTGAGCACCTCGCCCATAGAGCTCCGAGGCTCTGGAGGCTACTCGGAAATATAGGCGTCGTCACCTCCCCTGGATTGGCCATCTACATCTCCTATCTACTCCTGATGAATCTCCAGAGATTCTTCTACGTCCCCGAGAAGGCCTCACCGGTTGTCCCGATAATACCTGGGGTCACAGTCAGGTTTCAGAGCCTACCATGGTTCCTAATCTCAGCTGGATTCATCATCCTGGTTCACGAGCTCGCCCATGGGGTTCAATGCATCCTTGAGGGCATACCCATAAGGTCTTCAGCCCTCGTCTTCGCCATCATCACCTTCGGAGGGGCCGTTGAGCCTGATGAGGAGGCCCTTGAGAGGGCTGAAGGCATATCTCAGATGAGGGTCTACGCCGCCGGCTCCTTCGCAAACCTCATCATGGGCCTCACGGCGCTGACGCTGCTCATCCTCTACGCCGGGGCTATGCCCCTCCCGCTGATATACCTCCTCCACTGGACCTACTTCCTATCGCTGAACATAGCGATGGTGAATATGCTCCCCATAAGGCCTCTGGATGGATGGAGGATGCTGAAGATCGTCGCAGACGCCAGGGGGCTCCCAATAATAGAGAAGTTGGCCACTGGGGGCTTCATACTCCTCGTCGCCCTAAACCTCAGCCTCAGCCTCCTAAGATTCGGGCTCATACCCCTCTAACTACGCAACGCATTTAACCAACGCCTTCGATTTGATCCATGCGGCGGCAGGGAGGGCCCGGGGAGCCAGCCC
>Ga0190286_1000100_pt1 | contig 45189 bp, 46 predicted proteins | sample 48691834_MG_FD_183241 | JGI IMG/M metagenome (GOLD analysis project Ga0190286, IMG submission 183241) | Hydrothermal vent microbial mat bacterial communities from Southern Trench, Guaymas Basin, Mexico - 4869-18-3-4_MG | ecosystem: Environmental > Aquatic > Marine > Hydrothermal vents >... | reverse complement strand
TGCATTTAGGAAAGAATACGGCTTAAAACTGATGCCTTCGTTGCTAAAGATGCAGAATTGGAAGAGAAAATGGATCAATTGGAAGGCAGAGCGACTTATGCAAATTGCAAGGATCTTAGAAAGAACAGTTAAGGAAAGAAGGCCTGAAGTCATCTTTTCAATCAATGTTTACTCTGATGTACTCCTATATGATGACGCCTCTTCTTGGCTAGCTCAAGACAAGAATCTCCTTGCAAATTCGGACTTTTTCATGGTGATAATGGCATACCCATTTTTGGAAGGTGCAGATGATCCAAAAGGATGGGTAGAAACTGTAGCAAGGAAGGCAACCGCTGCTTTTGGAAAAGGAAGAACCCTGATAAAGATACAGTCTTATGACTGGGAAAGGGAATCGTGGATTCCCTCTGAAGTCCTTAGCTCGATCGTTGAAGCAGCATATGAAGGAGGAGCCGTGAACGTGGGATACTATCCTGAAGACCCGCTTTCAGGTTTACCAGATGCTCGGACTGTCAGAGATTTATTTTTAGTTTCTAAAATGCCTCCGAAGAGACCGATTCATGTTCTCATGTTGTCAAATTCGGTGGATCACCAGCTGCAAGAGAGCTCGCTGCTAATCTTGGTAACTATGGAATATCGGTCACGCTAACTAACTCAAATGTAAGCTTGCCCAAGGACGTGGTAATAATTTTAGGAGGCCCGATGGCATATGAAGGTATAGGGGAGATCTCAAGAGCCTATTTGCCCGAACCTCAGTCTGAAAAACTGATTTTAAATGAGAAATCGATGGTTACCTTTGTAAGTAGAAGAGGAGGGGTTGACTACGTAGTTATAGCAGGACACACGAGATTGGAGACAGCTGAGGCTTCATCTAAGTTCCCTTCATCCTGGATAAGGCTAACGCCTCTCTCTAGTTACATCCTAAACTGTAGTCAGGTAGTACTAGGCCCAGTTGTGTACTCATATCAGGGAGTTAGCTTCGAGGAGCTTAGCAAGGTTAATGCAACCATCCTAATTATAGATCCAGACGATTCACGATTAATAAAAGAGGAATTAAAGATGCTCCATGCCCAGGGCAAGACGGTCATAGCATACGTTAGCATTGGACAAGCTGAGTCTTACAGATCGTACTGGAAGAAGGAGTGGAGAGAGAATCCTCCATCTTGGCTGGGTGCAGAAGATCCTGAGTGGCCAGAAAACTACTGGGTGAAATACTGGGAGCCTAAGTGGAGGGAAATGGTGTTAAATCTCATTGAGCAGATTGTTGAAAGGGGGTATGACGGAGTTCTTCTAGATAGAGTAGATGCGTACGAATATTGGGAAGAGAAAGGTGTGTTCGATGCAAAGCAGAGGATGATCAACTTCATTTTAGAGATCTCATCAATGGCAAAGAAGGAGAGGTGCTTTCTGATAATCCCCCAAAACTCGGAGGAGTTGATAGAATGATCTCCAACGGAAAGCTTGTTTTAGTTATAGATTATCCTTCTTCTACACAAATGAGAAGAGAATTCTGCTTAAAAGCAAAGGAAAGAGGATATCTCCCCTATTCTTCTTCAACAGATCTTTTCGGGATAGACTACGAATTCCTGAGCGAGTGCTGGGGTGGTCCTTGAATTTTTCTCATACAAGTTTCCATTTGGCTTCCTCTATTCTCCCACCACAAACAAAGTTCCTTCCTTTTGGACGTCTATAATTTATCAAATTAACAAGCTCTTAGGTCCAATCTATAAGCAACAAGAAACCTTCGAATTTTGCTCCACCTAAACTTCCTCAAGTTGATCAGGTTCGCTCTTAACGTCTTCATACTCAATTACTTTGAGGCTTCAAATTGCATGTAAGAACTAAGTTAAGAAGACTCAAAACCTTTTTTATTTCATGAGATTTGCTTATTGATGATAAATAGACAAGATCTTGTGGATGTTGCATTAGGCCGCATTTCAGCAAGCGTCGTCATTATGGGAGGAACCCTGGTAGATGTTTGCACACGTAGCCTTGTTCCAGAAGTTGATATAGCAGTTTATGGTGAGAGAATAGCCTTAGTGGGGGATGCAAGCCATACCATAGGCAAAGATACGCAGATAATAGATGCTGAAGGCCTTTATTTAGTTCCAGGATTCGTCGATTCTCACTATCATATAGAGAGTTCAAGGTTAAGTCCAAGAAGACATGCTCAGATAACTCTTCCAAGAGGAACAACAACCATAATCGAAGATTCTCACGAAATATGCAATGCATTGGGTCTGAATGGAATTTACTATCTTCTTGAGGAGACCGAAGGCCTGTTTCAAAAGGTGTACATATCCCTTTCCTCAGCAACCCCTCCTACTCCTTATGAGGAAACAGGTGGCTACATAGGAGGGAAAGAGGCAGAAGAAGCACTGAAATTGGACAGAGTAGTAGGCATAGGAGAAGTTATGGACTATGCCCGGCTCTTTAACAGGGGAAAGAGGCTATGGGAAGTCATTGAAACTGGCCTAAAGGCAGGAAAGATAATAGAAGGCCATGGCGTTCCTTCTCCTCCAGAGACAGATGCATGGCTTTCTTCTGGAATTTCATCAACCCATTTCTCTGGAAACGTCCATCAAGCCTTAGAACTCCTTCAGAGAGGGACTTTTCTTGAACTTAAGCCCAGTACGTGTAAGGAAGCTATCTCAGGCCTTATAGAGGCAAGCATAGATTGGCAGATGGTTGGAATTTGCGTGGACGATCGTCCTGCAGAACTCCTATTGAAGGTTGGTCACATGGATCATGAGGTAAGAGAAGCTATCAAGGCAGGTTTAGATCCGCTGGTAGCTTATCAGCTCGCAACTATAAACAACGCCAGGCACTGGAGAATAGATGGAGAGGTTGGGATTATAGCTCCTGGCCGATACGCGGATATTCTCTTCATTTCTGATTTGGAGAGAGTTAAGATAACTAAAGTTATGGCTAATGGGAAGCTGATAGCCGAGAGAGGAAAATTAGTAGTAGATATTCCGCTGAAACCAGCTCCTGATTATGTTAGAAATAGTTTACGCATTCCAAGGGCTCTAAAAGCAAAAGACTTTGAGATCAGAGTATCTGCTAACAGAAAATCTGTTAAAGCAGTTGTTTTAAGACCTCATTATTATGGAGCTGATATAGAGCAGATAACAGAGGAGCTTGAGGTTCGAAATGGGGTAGTTCAAAGGGACCTTGGAAGGGGGATAAACAAGGTAGCTATAGTTGATAGATACGGAAGAAGCATCGGAATCTCCTTCTGGAAGGTGGGATATGAGAAAGGAGCTGTGGCCATGAGCGTCCTTCATGACTCTCATAACATCTCGGTAATAGGAGCTACGGATGAGGAAATGGCCTTTGCTGTTAACAGGGTTGTTGAGCTGGGGGGAGGGATAGTCGTTGTGAAAGGAAAAAACGTGTTAGCCGAAGTCTCTTTACCGATTGGAGGTCTTATGACCGATAGGTCACCGGATAAAGTCATTAGGGAACTAGAAATTATAAATGAGAGGGCCAAAATGCTCAAACCGGATCCTTCATTGGAGCCAAATCCAATAGATACTCAAACATTCCTGTTTCTAACTTGTTACCCCAGAAAGATCATGCTAACAGCGAAGGGCTTGATTAACCTTCAGACGGGAGAAAAAATCCCTCCAGTTTGGTAGAGATAATCAGATGACCATGGCAGCTCTGGGTTAAATGAACTAGATTGATCTAGGGTTTGATAAAGAAATTTCCTTCTCCTCAAGATATTGCCCATCGTCGAATGAAAGCTAATATCATAAGAAGTTCTGGGTTTGAACGGAAAGTCATCTTCTGCTAATAGTTGCAGGAAGTTATACCTCTTCGTTAATTAAGGAAAGGCAATATATGACTCTGATCATCATGGGAATGAGCACTGAGGAGATAATGAATTTAGCTTTAGAAATGGCTGGATTTGATTCGATTCCCGCAGATAGCGAGATATATAATCCAAAAGAAGAGGTTAATAAGGTTCTTTTTGCCATAGATGTGGGAGTTCCTGGCTTATTGCTAGCAAAAATGCTTGGATGTGATGCTGCAATAGCTCATCATCCAGAAGGTGGAAGGGCTGCCATTGAGAAGTTTAAGGTATTTAGAAAGCACGTAGACTTAATGGTTAGGAACGGAATTCCAAAGGAGGTGGCTAATGAGGCAGTAGAAAGAAAGATGCGAGCTCTAATGATATCCTCACACAAAGCAAATTACGATCTAGCTCCTGGCGGGGCTAGAGCGTTAAACATAGGCTACATGAACATACATAACCCCTTAGACGAGATTGGAAGAAGGATAATGCAGGAAGTCGTCGACGACATTGGGAGTGATGCTAAAGTAAAAGATCTTATGTCGGCATTTATGAGACTAAAGGAGTTCAGCTTTGCAAAAACTCCAATAATGCTTGTGCTTGGGGATGAGGATAATAGGGTTGGAAGGGCAGTGGTTGCTCATGGAGCTCTAACAAATGGCGGTAGTGATGTTGCTAGGGCCTATTTTGAGCACGGTATCGATACCTTGATATACATTCATATAGAGCCAAGGGATTTGGAGATTCTAGCAAGCCAGGAACTAGAAGGAAATCTAATAGTTACAGGTCATATAGCATCTGACTGTGTTGGAATAAATCCATTTGTAAGAGAGCTTGAAAAGAGAGGAATAGAGGTGGTTCCACTAGGACTTGTCGGTCTTTGAATAGATCACAGAGAAGCAAGAGATCTATCAAAAACCATAAGTTAAGAGACTTTATAACTAGAGTAGGATTGCTCAGCTTTTTTCTTCACTTGTATCGTCTGCATGGCCGCATTTCTTTTATGAAGGGCCTTTTCTCTCTACCCTTCTTAAGATCTCCTGCTTAATCTCATCCCCTAGATAGGAGTTAACACCTAGCGCCAATGCCAGTAGCTGAGTGAAGAAAACGATTGGAACTCTCTCACCCTTTTCAAGGGCATCATTCCCTCTTTTAAGGTTGTATAAGCACAGAGGGCATGTAGAAACAATGATATCGGCTCCTCTTGACCTTGCAGATCCGATTATCTTCCCAGTCCTCATCTCAACAATATCAGGCCTAAACACAACGTGATAATTACCGCAACACTCGGTTTTGAAGGGGAAATCGATAGGTTCAGCACCTATGCTGCTCATAAGGTCTTCAAATATGGTTGGACTCTCTGAGTTATCTACAGGGATGCCAGCAGGTTTATTGGGCCTAAGAAGGGCACATCCATAGTAAGATGCAACTCTTAATCCTTTTAAGGGCCTAATAACTTTTTCCTTAACTCTTTCAAAGCCTATCTCTTTTAGCAGAGTAAGAAGGTGTATTATTTCTAGCTCAGGAACGTAGTTCGGTTGATCATCGATAAAGGCATTTATAGTGTCCAACTTATCAGGTTCCTCCCTTAATGTCAGATTAACCCTTTTCAAAACGTTGTAGCACATGGAGCATGCTGTGACAACTCTTTTAGTTCCAATTTCCTTTCCCTTCTCTTGAGCATTGATGAGTGAGCGAACTGCTCCTAGATGTCTCATCACGTTATCTGTAGCAAGACTGAAGTTGACCCCACAGCAAGTCCATCTAGGGATCTCCAAGAGCTCAATTCCAAGTCTCTTGCAGACCTCAAGTGAGCTTTTTTCGAACTCAGGATAGTTGTTCTTAAGGGAACAACCGGGATAAAACAGGACTCTCATTTCAATCACCACGTGAACTTCTGAGCTACAGCTGTTATAGCTATTTGTGGCAGCCTCTCTATGTTCTCGATCTTCCTAAGGTCCACCCTTACGAAGCCTCTCTCCCTTATCCTTATCTCTCTTAAAGCTTCCATGATAGCTGCTACATCCAGACCCCTTGGGCATCTCACAGTGCAGACAAAACAGGATGCACATATCCACGGGGTCTCCTTCTCAAGAACACTTCTATCCCCTCTCTGGATAAGGGCTATTGCTTGATTAGGCAGGATATCCATCTTCTCTGTAAACATGCATCCTGCGCTACAGCAACCACACTGATAGCAACTGTAGACGTTTTGGCCGCTAATCTCTATTACTTTTTTAGCCAACTCATTCATTTCTCTCACCCCCTATCTCCTTCATAACTAACTCCACCACCTCGTCAATTTTGGCCTTTATCTCATCCGATAAGCCTTCACCAACTTTGGGGGGGCCTACGCAAACGCCTATGACGAGTACTTCTTTTGGAACCTGGTCGGGGTATAGGGTTCTGTAGATTTCGAACGCAGCAGGAAGACTGATGCTGTGTGGGTTAATGATGACTGATGAGCCACAAAACTCCTTTAAATTGAATTTGAACACCTTCCCTTCTTTAACGTGCGGAAGCCTAAGAGAATCCACTATAATAACCTTTCTATAGTTAAGCATCTTCCTAACCACTGAGAAAGGCGAGGAAGAAGAGCATTCTATCTTTATTTCCTTTGGGAGCCCCATTTTCTTCAATTTCTCGGCAACTCTAACTCCTAAACTATCATCGCCAAGTATAGGATTACCCCAGCCTAACACCAAGACGTTATTCAACTCCTCCTCAGCCTCCTTAACACCTTCCCATCTTGTGTCATTACAACGACCTCAAGGGGCATTTCACCAGGTAGTGAATGCGTAGAGCATGAGAGACAAGGATCGTACGCTCTAAAAGCCATTTCAACGCGATTTAGAACCCCCTCCGGGACATTCCCGCCTTTTATAAGCTTACTAGCTGAGTTCCTAATTTCCATGCAAATGGCCGCGTTATTCATAGTCGTCGGCACTATAAGGTTACAATTTGTGATTATTCCATCATCATTAGCTTCATAATGATGAATCAATGTTCCACGTGGCGCTTCCACCACTCCTATGCCCTCTCCTTTGTATTCTCCTGTGTAATTCATAACGTCCTTACTGACGATTTCTGGATCTTCCAAGAGTTCTAACATTCTCTCAGCGCCATAGATTATCTCAATCAATCTTGCCCAATGAAAGCCTAAAGTCGCATGAGCTGGGTGACCCAGAGTATCTACGAAATCCTTGTAAGCCTCATGAGCCTTGGGAGTGGGCATTCCATCAGAGACGTTTAGGCGGGGCAGTGAATTCACTCTATAAACCCCGCTTTCCTTCCCGTCCTTAAGCCCCGTCCATCCTACTTTTTTCAGGTAGGGGAACTTGGTGTAAGTCCATCCCTCAACCCTCTCTGCTATGTAATCGAGGTAATCATAGCAATCGAACTTGGCATTCTCATAGCCCATTGGATCTATGACCCTTATCTTCCCATCGTAGAAGTTGATCTGATTATTTTCATCCACTAAGCCCATGTAATATGTCTCCAAGCGATAAAGATCGCCGAAGAAGAGATCTCTATACTTTTCATTTTCAATTACTTTCTTTTTGAAGAATGCCAAGGAATTTAAGGCGAAATCAAGAAATCCCTTAGTTTTCTCCATTATTTCTGCTCTCTCTTCCTCAGTCAAGGACTTGCTTACCCCTCCTGGGATCGCAAATGGAGGATGAATAGCTTTACCTCCAATCATCTCTTGGATTTTCTCCGCTTCCGTATGCCACTTTAATGCTTCCCTTAACAACTCCGGATGCTTTCTAAGGAGACCGATGAAGTTCCTCACCGACGGCTTTTCTTCTGGTGAGAGGAAAAGGTCCGGAGATGCGAATAGAAAGAAGTGTATTAAGTGACTATGGATTATGTGAGCACAATAAGAGAGCTCTCTCAACTTTTTGGCAGGTTGTGTAGGTTCCCTGCCAAAGAGGTCATCTAGGGCTTTCACAGCGGCCATGTGATGGGCCCAGGAGCAAACTCCACAGATACGAGCTGCTATCCTCGGTACTTCCTCTGCCTGTCTACCAATTAAGAGCTTCTCAAAAGCCCTGTAATCCATTACTTGAAAATAAGCATCCTTAACATTTCCTTCCTCATCTAATATTATGCTGATTTTGGCCTCTCCTTCGAGCCTCGTTACAGGTTCAATTATAATCACATTTTTCTCCTTACTACTCATCTTCATCTCCTCCCAAATCCAAATATTTCCTGTTTATTATGGAGGCGGCAAGAGAGAACATGTAGAAGAGCCCTAGAGGGTCATGAATCTCCTCGATAAGTTTTTTCAACTCCTCCTCACCAACTTCCCTTTCCTCTCCCGCCTTTAATGCGGCCGCTACAGCCGTGATGAATTTAGTTCCCTGATCTTCTACATTTGGAACAGGTCCAAAGCATCCTCTACATGGCATATTAGCTTTGATGCATCTCGCTCCGCAGCCCCCTCTTGTTACTGGTCCAAGGCAAAGGATCCCCTGTTTCAATAGGCATTCTTTTTCGTCAATCTTGCCCTCATGAACTCTTCTAAACTTCTCTATTTGTAACACCTCTGGCTTCTCTCGATCACAAAATTCACATAAACTCCTGTCCTCAGCAATGAACAGCCCCTTTGGTGGCAAGTGACCGCGCTGATAGTCTTTTAAGACGTCTAACAGTTTAATGATGGAATCAACAGGCGGCGGACAACCAGGCACCCATATATCAACATCTACAAAATCGCTAATTGGGGATACCAAGCTCCTAATCTTTGGAATGCTTATAGGTATTCCCTCTAATTTTTCTAAGCCTGGAAGGATTTGTTTCGGGTTTTCTGTGCTCTTTGTTATTACATATCCGGTTTTAAGTAAATCCATGCTCCTAGCAGCATTTGCAAGCCCAAGAACTCCACCATAGCATGCACAGGTTCCAAATGCTACGAGCAAGCGAGCTTTCTCCCTAAGGAGTTCAAGGGTAGCCTTATGCTTATCGGTACGTATTGCACCAAAGAACATGCCTACATCTATTTCCTTAAGCTTCCTCAGGTCTTCTTCTTTGGTATCCACTAGAGCCGGCCAAAAGACTATGTCTACCAGTTCTGTTAGGTCTATTAACTTTTCACCCAGATCGATAAATGCAACATCGCATCCTCCGCAAATCGAGCCGTAACCAACAGCCAACTTTATCTTCATTCCACTCCCCTCAACGGACCTAGCTCCTCCAATTCTTTAGTGAATTCTCTTACTACTCTGGCGAACTTCCTTCCTTCAGTTGCGGAGATCCATTCTAACCTAACTCTTGCTGGATTTATTCCCATTTGCCTTAGAAACTTCTTAAGAAGAGTAACTCGCTTAAAGCATTGGAAATTACCGCGAACATAGTGGCAATCCCCCGGAGTGTGACAACCTGCGATGAGAACACCATCAGATCTCTTTAGTGCCTTTAGAACTTGTTCCATATCGATCCTTCCGGTACAAGGAACTCTAATTGGTATGATAGAGGGGGGATACTTTAGGCGAGAAGTTCCCGCCATATCTGCCCCAGCGTAACCGCACCATCTACAAAGGAATGCGATAATCCTAGGCTTATACTCTCCACTCATCTTATGTCCCTCCAGCAACGGCTTCAATCATGGAATCAAGCTGTTCATCGGTGAAGTTCCTCAAGCGTATGGCACCTGATGGACATGTGGAAACGCATGCCCCACACCCTTCACATATTATCTCATTGACTTCAGCCCTTCCATCTACTAGCTCTATGGCCCCATATGGACAGACAGAAATGCAGAGGCGACATCCACTACATATGTCTCTATCTATGACAGCAACAGTTGGTGTATGGCTTATTTTTTCCTGTGTAAGGATTTCGAGCGCCTTGCTTGCAGCTGCGCTAGCCTGAGCAACAGTATCCTGTATGTCCTTTGGAGACTGAGCTGCACCAGCCAAGAAGATGCCTGGAGTTGCTGATTCTACAGGATGAAGTTTTGGATGAAGTTCCTGAAGGAATCCATAGTTATCGATCTGAATTCGCATCTTGCTAGCCAAATCTGCAATGCCATTAGCTGGAACTATTGGTAAGGCTAAAACTGCCATGTCGACATCCATTTCTATTCTTCTATTTAGCAAAGTGTCTACAGCGAAGATCTTCACTTTTCCATCTTCTTCATAAATTCTAGAGACTTTTCCTCTGATAAACTGAATCCCAGCTTCTTCTTGGGCCCTCTTAACGAAATCTTCGTAATTCTTTCCAACAGCCCTTATATCAATGTAAAAGGAATAAACTTCAGCATCAGGTACCAGCTCCTTGAACAGAAGGCCGTGTTTGGAGCAATAGGTGCAGCAGATATTACTACAGTAAGGTATGTGCTTCTCATCTCTTGAACCAGCACAGTGAATGAAAGCTATCTTCTTAGGGATCTTCTCGTCGCTAGGCCTCTTAGGAATTCCCCCTGTTGGACCATTAGGCGATAGCAGGCGCTCGAACTGGAGGGAAGTTATGATGTCAGGATATTTATCGGCGCCATACTCGCTGAGATTTTCTGGATTGTAAAGCTCGTATCCTGTCGCAACAATTATAACTCCTACATCCTCCTCTATGATCTCTGGCTGATCGTAGAAGTTGATGGCTCCTGGGCCACAGACATCCGGTTCTGCACACTTACCACAGATAATTGGGTTCATTCCAAGACAAGCATCAGGATCTATCACATAAGAAGAAGGAACGGCTTGCGGGAAGGGTATATAAATGGCCTTTCTAAGGCTTAGTCCTTCATCAAACTCCGAAGGCACAACTACAGGGCAGACTTCTGTACAATTGTCACAAAGATTGCATTTATCTGGATCCACGTATCTCGGGTTCTTCTTAATGCGGACGTGAAAGTTGCCTACGTACCCCTCGACATCCACAACTTCTGAGAGGGTTAGAAGCCTGATGTTCGGGTGATTAGCAACTTCGCTCATAAGGGGGGTCAAAATGCACTGGGCGCAGTCAAGTGTCGGAAATGTCTCAGCCAACTGGGCCATGTGTCCCCCGATTGTCGGTTTCTTCTCCACTAAAATTACCTGAAAGCCAGCATTCGCGATATCAAGAGCAGCTCTTATTCCAGCAATTCCTCCGCCTATCACAAGTGCCTTCTTGTGAAGGCCTACTTCGATTGGCTCAAGTTCTTCGTTCCTGATAACTTTCTCGATGACCCCTCTGATCAGCCTTACTGCCTTTTCTGTAGCTTTATCTACCTCTTCATGAACCCAACTACACTGTTCTCGAATGTTTGCCATCTCACACTTGTAAGGGTTGAGGCCAGCACGCTCTACAACTTCTCTAAAAGTTGTTTCGTGTATCGAGGGTGAGCAAGCTGCCACAACTACTCCAGTCAATCGCTTCTCCTCAATAGCCTTTTCTATGAGTTCTTGGCCAGGTCTGCTGCACATGTATTCATAGTCCTCTGCATGAACTACTGCTGGGTGTTTAGAGATCCTTTTAACAACTTCTTTGACGTCAACGGTCGCAGCGATATTTCTGCCACAGTGACAAACAAATACACCTATTCTTTCCTTTTCATAACCTCTATCGCTAGCATTCGAATGGGACACCGGCACTACCTCCATTTAACCGGTCACCATCTCAGCTCTCTCTTTAAGGGCCTTCTCTCCTAGCTCAACCCCCTTTTCAAATGCTCTAAGGTTTAGTTCTAGGTACTTTCTAGGAACCGTTGTCTTTACTGATTCCCTTAAAGCTTCAACGCTTACAGCATCCCAGACCTTTCCTAAGAAGCCTAACATGATAACATTTGCCACAATTCTGGCTCCAAGTCTTTCAGCAACTTCCGTGGCCGGCACTTCATAAACCACATAATCCCTTGTCCGCTCATCAGGCTTAACTATCGAGCTATCAACGATAAGAATACCTCCTTTTCTAAGTCTAGGCAAGAATTTCTCGTACGCGTCTTTGCTCATTATAACCATAACCTCTGGATTAAGGAGGTAAGGATAATCTATCTCCTCCTCATCTATCACTACACCACTATAGCAGGTAGATCCTCTGGCCTCTGGCCCATAGGCTTGAGTCAAGGTAGCCTCCTTGTCATCGTAAACAGCAGCAGCTCTACCCACAATATAGCCAGCCGTTATAATTCCTTGCCCGCCAAATCCTGCAAACATAACTTCCCTTCTGGCCCTCATCTTCCCCGCCTCATCTCCTCCAGTTTCTTTAACAACTCATAATATGTGGGTTTCTCTTCTCTCTTAACAAAATTCCCTAGAATAATGGGTTTCCCTATCTCAATCGCTACCTCGCTTGTATTTGCTCCATGTCTGATGATTGACGATTTAGCGAACCACTTTGCCATATCATCTGGCTCGGGGAAGTTGTTCCTTCTCCCAAAATTCACCGGACAGGGAGAAAGAACCTCGATATACCTAAATCCTTTCATCCTTAGAGCTTCAGCTATTGACATCTCGAGTTCTCTAACATGGACACTTGTCCATCTCGCTACATACACAGCTCCTGCTGCATCAGCTAAGTGAGGTGTGTTAAACGGGTGCTCAATGTTCCCATATGGGCTGGTAGTAGAATAGCCCCCATGGGGGGTGGTAGGTGCAAGCTGGCCTCCGGTCATCCCATAAATGAAGTTATTAACACAGATAACTAGCAGGTCATTGTTCCTCCTGCAAGCATGAATGAAATGATTCCCACCAATTGCAAAGAGATCTCCATCTCCAGATATTACTGTTACGCAAAGCTCTGGCTTAGCTAGCTTTAACCCAACTGCAAAGGGGATGGCCCTCCCATGGGTTGTGTGAAATCCATCTACGTCCAAATAGCCAGAACCTCTGCCGCAACATCCTATGCCTGAAACGTAAACTACTTTGTCTTTCTCTATTCCAACCCTCTCAAGAGCTCTTACCCAAGCATGTATCGTGGCACCTATGCCGCATCCAGGACACCAGATGTGAGGCATCCGCTCGGTTCTAAGCCACCTATCTATCGGATGTAGCAACTCATAAGCTTCTTTCATTCATTTTTCACCTCCCACTAACCTTCTTGATCTCTCTATAGATCTCATCAGGTGTAATCAGCCTACCCCCCATTCTTGCTACTAGTATGGTTTCAGCATTCCCACAAGCTTCTCTTTTTACTTCTAAGTAGATCTGGCCGTAGTTTAACTCAGGAACTATGAAGTAATCAACCTGCTTTGCCCACTTCCTAATGATGTGTTCTGCGAAAGGCCAGACAGTGATTAATCTTATGCTACCAGCTTTGATTCCTTCTTCTCTTGCCATCTTAACTGCCCTCTTTGCTGGACGGGAGACTTGGCCGTATGAGACAACAGCAATTTCAGCATCGTCCATGAAATCCTCTTCTACATCAACAATTTCCTCTCTATGCACTCTAATTTTGTCATTCAGTCGTCTCACAAGCTTCTCTTGAGCTTCGGGAGATGTATCCGGATAGCCTTTCTCGTCGTGTGTAAGACCTGTTGTCTTAATCGAGTACCCCTCTCCTGCACATGCCATCGGAGGAATTAAGTCTTCATCAGGCTTATATGGCAAATACTCCTCAGGAGGAACCCTAGGTTTTTTCCTGTATACAAGTTCTATTTCCTCCTCGGGCGGGACCACTACCTTTCCAGCACTATGACAAACAGATTCGCTTGCAAGTAAGATGACAGGAACTCGATACTTCTCAGCAAGGTTAAAGCAACGTATTGTAAGGTCAAAAGCTTCTTGTGGGGACTCAGGTGAAAGTGCAATTATCTCGTACTGTCCATGACTTCCCCATTTTGCTTGCATAACATCTCCCTGAGCCGTAAGTGTTGGAAGACCTGTGCTTGGAGCGCCTCGCTGGACGTCCACAACGACTACCGGAACTTCCATCATTACACCAAGCCCTATGTTCTCCATCATAAGGCTGAAGCCTGGACCCGAAGTTGCAGTCATAGACTTAACCCCCGCCCAAGAGGCTCCTAAGATTGCTGCCATAGAAGCGAGTTCATCCTCAAATTGAACGAATATTCCACCAACTTCTGGAAATCTTCTGGAAATATGTTCTGCAATCTCGCTGGCAGGGGTTATTGGATATCCTGCGAAAAATCGACAGCCTGCAGCTATAGCACCCTCAGCTATTGCAATATTACCGTACCAAAAGTGCTTTCCAGTCAGAACAGCCTTTCCCAATTGTATCCCCCCAATCGAAAAAGTTATTCAACTTTCTCCACCCAGATAGCATATTCTGGACAAATAACTTGACAAAAGCCGCAGGCAACACAGATTTTTCCTTCTTCAGGCTCTTCAACAAATTCCGCAACGTGGTATCCTTTCTCATTCACATGGTTAGATCTACGAAGAACTTGTCTGGGACAGAAATCAATGCACAGACCGCACCCTTTGCATCTTTCTTCTATGATATGGACTTTTCCTCTTGAAACCTTGATTTTCTGGCTAGGTAGAAGCTTGCTACCAACTGGCATCTCGCTCTTCAATCCCCTCCCTCTCTCTTAGTTAAAAATATTTACACTATAGGAACGGACTTCCAGGCAAGAGAAGCCAACATCTTCTGGGCATGTAAGGCCTGCTGAAATATTATATGAGGTATAATCCTGAGAGTGCAACTGATCGTGCTCAGAGACTCTCGAACGTCTCTGTAAGATTGATCCATTTGTTTTCACTCTCCTCCTAGGAGGACGCGGGCCTCTTCTTATAAAGTCACCTAATGAGAAATAACGCCATTACACTGGAAATGACCGTAGGTGATCTTTTCGTTTATTTTCAAAGATATTTCTTTATATCATAGAATAAGATTACATTATATTTAGCTATTGGGAATTTATATGAAATAGCATCCTTAAACCCGGGTTTAAGGAATATAACCTCATTTTTGCTTTCTGTAATGAAAGGACTTAGAGAATGAGCCTAAAAAGCTTTTTAGGCTCAACGATTAACCTCTCATTTTTCTATCATAAAAATGAGAGGAAATCATCTCATAATGTATTTAATCAAGAAATAGACGACGGAGATGACCAGCTCCTGATGATGTACTGCTTCGCCAGCAATAGTCCATCCTATAAGCGAGCCAAACATCACGTCTGTTGGGTAATGGAGTCCCAAATATACTCTACTTATCGCTGTTGAAACTGCTATTGGATATAGCACAAGCCCTAGCACGGGATAAAAACTAGTCATTATTCTAGCTATTATGAAAGCGTTCATAGAGTGACCGCTTGGAAATCCGGCCCCTATCTCGTCAGCTAAGCGTCTCACAGAGCTATGTGTTTGGTAAGGCCTTGGCCTAGAAATTAATACCTTCAATGGAAGAACAATGGCGGTTCCACATATAAAAGAGGAGAAAAGAAGGATTCCTTGACGTATTGCTCCAAGAACGCACATTATAGCGCTTAGCCCTATGATCGTCATTTCTTCTCCTAAAATTGAGGTTATTTTGAGGTATCTACCGAAATATGGTTCTTCAAGCAATTTATTTAGCCTTAAAAGGATTTTTCCCTCGAGTTTTGCAAGCCAACCCGGAATCAGATCTATCGAAACCTTTCTACCTCTGCTGTGCCTTATTTTATACTCAATAAACTCAATTAGAACTCCTATTAGTAGTAAAATTGTAGCAGGAAGAATTCTTGTTTTTATCAAGCTATCTTGCATTAAATTCGCCTTCTACAATTTTAGAATGGGCATTGGTATTGATCCTAGCACTCACCATAATAATAATTTCCAATAAAGTAAGAACCATTGCGATTCCTACTTCTTTTAGTATTATTGGGAAGGGCTAATGATCTAATCGATTTCACAAATTAGAGATGTATACCTTTATCCTCTATTTCTCTTAATCCTTCAAACGCGAATTCATGCATTACAAATATAAGAGACTGCAAATTATCGTGCTACACAAATATATGAAGTAGGATGAAACTTCTAATTAAGGTAGACAGATTGGTCAGACAGCAAGGAAAGAGGGGACGATCACTCAAGTAACTCTAGAGCCCCCTTCAGTGATATTATCTCGCTTGACAGTGTTTTCTCCCTTTTCTCAAGAAACCTCCTTTTAGCATCGTACTCAGAGCTGCTTATCTCTTCAAGTGCAAGTCTAGCCCTGAGTTCCTCTAACTGAAGCCTAACCTCCTCAAGTTCCTCTTCTATCTCGGAGATCCTACTTTCAAGATCTTCTTTCTTCTCAGATAACTTACTGGTTAAGTCCTTCTCCTTTTCCTCGTACTCTGAATCGAGTTTATTGAATGTCTTCTCGCTTATCTCCTTATTCACCAGAAGATCTCTTAATTTCTCCCTTTTCCCCTTTATCTCCTTGATTTTTGAAACGATCTCTCTCACTTCCTGGGCTAGTGGGGCTATCTCCTCTTCAGGAACAACCTCTCCAGAAATTATGGCCTGATACTCCGCTCTTTTTTGCTTATATTCATCTTCGGTAATTTTCCCCTCAATAAGCATGTCTTCAAGCTCGAGAAGAGAAATACAAGCCTCTATCTTTCTCTTCTGATTTTTGTATTCTTCCTCTGTTATTTTTCCTGCAATAAGATCCTCCTCTACCTTTTTAAGGGCCTCTTCAGCTTCCTTTATGGTTTTAAACTCAAAGGTCAATGTCTTCTCACCTATTAAGGTATGAGGGCAGTAGATAAAAAAGATGATCAGCTCCTGACAAAATTCCATTATGATACGTGATTATTACTAGGATGGCAACTTAACTATGTTCCTCAACTTGATAAATGAAAAAGAACCTATTGGATGGAAAATCTATGAAGAACCTCGACTATTTCTTTAAGGCCAGATCTGTTGCTGTAATTGGCGCATCAACAAAACCGGGTAAAATAGGACATGAAATACTAAGAAGTCTTGTTAAGGGAGAGTACAAGGGAGATATTTACCCCGTAAACCCAAGGGCTGATGAGATTTTAGGACTCAAATGCTACAAAAGCGTACTGGAAATCCCTGGAAAGGTAGACCTAGCAGTTCTCTCTATCCCTCCAAAAATCGTTCCTGAAGTAGTAGAAGAATGCGGGAAGAAGGGAATTAAAGCGGTGGTTATAGTCTCCGGAGGCTTTAAGGAAGTAGGACAAGAAGGGGCTGAGATAGAGAGAGCGACAGTTCAAATAGCTCGGAGGTATGGAATGAGAGTAATTGGTCCTAACTGCATAGGAATTTTTGACGGAAAAACCAGGCTAGATACCTTCTTTCAATCTAGGGAGAGAATGTTGAGACCTCCCAAGGGAGGTATAGCATTTCTCACTCAAAGCGGAACTTTTGGCTGTGCTTTTTTGGAGTGGGCTGCGGAGGATGGAGTGGGAATCAGCAAATTTGTTAGCTATGGTAATAGGGCAGATGTGGATGAGGCAGACTTAGTAAGATATTTGGGGCAAGATCCTGAGACTAAGGTTATAGCAATTTATGCTGAGAGCATTTCAAATGGAAGAAAGTTCATGAAGGCATGTAGAGAAGTGTCTAGGAAAAAGCCCATTGTTGTACTGAAGTCTGGCAGAACGGAAGAGGGATCGAAAGCTGCAGTTTCTCATACAGGATCAATCGCAGGCTCATATGAAATAATTTCCTCCGCTTTCAAACAATGTGGTGTTATTGAAGTCAAAACATTTGAAGAGCTATATGATGTATCGAAGGCTCTTTCAATGCTCCCGTTAGCTGCTGGTCCTCGAATTGCTATGGTAACAAATGGAGCTGGTCCATGCGTGATGGCAACAGACGAAATAATTAAGAGAGGATTGAAGCTTGCTGAATATTCAGAGAGGACGAAGAGAGAATTAAGGAGGAGATTGCCTCCCTATGCTATAGTTAGAAATCCAGTCGACTTAACAGGTAGCGCGACTGCCAAGGATTACGAGGTTTCTATGAGATCTTTGCTCGAAGATATGTGTGTTGATATCCTAATAGTGTTCTTCGTCTTTCAAGATACTCCATTAGAAGAGGAGATCGTCGACATAGTTCCAAGGATGAAAGAATATGGCAAACCAATTTTAGCCGTAGCCTCTGGAGGATCATATACTAAAAAGCAATCGAGCAGACTTCAGAAAAAGGGGATACCAGTTTTTTCTTCTCCAGAAAGGGCGGTTTTGGCGGCTCATGCTCTCTACTTAGCGGCAAAGTACTACTGTAGATAGCTAATTCCAGCAGAAGAAAATAGAAATGCAAATCTAACCTCTTTTTTACACTTATCTTATTGATGTTTATTCAGAGCCAAACAATAATGCTATATTTTAATTTCCAAAACTAAGCATAAAGAAAAATTAATCTGTCTCTATTAAAGCCTTAAGATTGATACTTGCGTCTAATTTCCTTGACGTAAAGCATCGTATATAGACCAGCAGCTAGTTGAACGGTGACGAGCTTTTTTATGGGAATTACGCTGTAATTCATTTCCCTTTCAACGATCTCATCTAATTCTGAAAGCCTCTCTTTTACCTTTTCTGCCAAATCTGATAGCCTTTTGTCAAAACCTAGCTCTAATTGGTAAGTTATCATCCTCAAGAAAAGGCCAGTAATTAGCATGGAGTAGAACTTGCTGACCAATTCGTTGTCAAACTTCTCAGCTACTGTTGCAGGCCTCTCTAACTCCGGATTATTCTTTGCCCAATTTCTTTCGGCTTTTATGGATTCTAGCCCTACCTCAAGGAAATATTCTATCGATTCCTTGAACCTAGATGGTCTCGTCAGGAGATTGTGTATTCCTTTGAATCTGTCATACAAGAATTTGTAGAGGTCTTCTCTAAAATCGAGTTTTGATAGTATAGCATCCTTTCTAATAACATCAGATTCTGAGAGATTATTGATCCTTGGATCGTAATAGTATGGAACTTCGCAAACAAGCTCACATACGTTAGGATTGACCCTTTTCGCATAATCCACGCTAGATGTCCCACTTTTTATTATCTCTGCAGGATCTTTTTCTGAATGCTTCTCTAAATAATCATATCTTTCTTTTGTGCTTGGTAGAGAATACACAGCATCGGCAAACTTGATCGCATATGGCATCTCTGGTTCTCCGAGGCTTAGAGGTAATTCTTGTTTGAGGGCTATGTATTGGTAAATTGGATAGAGAAGGGGTATGTCATGACTTAGGTAATAGTAGACTCCACCGAAACCAGCATTATGAAGAGAGTAGATGAAATCAGGCTTAGTTTCATCTATTAATTTCATTAATGCTTTTGTTTCGGGAATCGGTTTGTTAAAATTCAAGTTCTTGTACTTTATCGGAAAGGTCCATTCAACCTGCTGATTTCCAGCTGGTCTGTAATAGTTTAAGGCATAGTTCAGAGGGGTAAATGGTCCCTTAAACCAGTTTTCGTTAAGTTTAGCCCCATCAGGATCCGATACCTTAACGATATGAAGGGTGAAGCCCATGTTTTTCCTCAATTCCTCGTTTTGTGCATACACATTTGATAAGTACTCCAACATCATGCTACCAACTGGTTCATTGGGATGAGGAAATGCAAAAAGGACAGCGTTCAACCCTCCATTCCCTATTTTTAAAGAAAAAATGGGTTTTCCATCTCTAGATTTACCTATTTCCTTTAATTGTACGACTTCCTTGTATTCTTCGGCAAGGCTCTTTGAGGACTCATTAAGTTCGTCAACAGTCATAAAGTGCTTATAATCTGGAACATTTTTGAAGATATCCTCCAGAAGATTTCCTAAACCCATTTAAACATCTGATCTCGAATGTAAAGTCTAAAATAAAAGTATTTGGTTGAGTTACCTGTCTCAAATGAAATTGGAGAGAAAGGATATATACGCTCTACTTATAACTCTAGCGATTTTCCTTGGATTTCACCTAGTATTGTTAACCGCTGTATTAAGCTTGTCGGTGGGTATATTGTTTACAGTAATGAACTACCTTAAAGGAGAAAGCTTGAGAGATTCGATCCTATGGATTATCATTGGGATCCTGCTCCTCCCCCTGGGATATTACCTTTACAGGATAATAAGAAAATAGGCGATTTACGGATCGCTCCCTTTCAAATGTATAAGAAAAGCCAGAATAGTTATTTTTTTATTTATTTGAAAATGCTCTCTTGATAATGGCCTTGAAAGATTACGTAGTAAGGAGAAGCTTCATTGCCTTACCTACTCTGTTTGCAATTTCAATAATAGTGTTCACGATAATTCATGCAGCACCCGGGGATCCATTTCAGTTCTTTTTGGGTTTTAACCCACGAGTTTCCATCGAGACCATCGAATTCCTAAGGGAAAAGTATCACTTAAACGATCCTATCTTGGTTCAATATGTTTCGTGGCTTAAGATGCTTATCTCAGGCAGCATGGGATATTCGTTCATAACTCACAGAGCTGTAAGCGATGCAATAATGATAAGAATTCCAAACACGATAAAACTTGTCCTAACAGCCGAACTAATTGCCATTTTGTTGGCTATACCCTTAGGTACGATCTCGGCTGTCAAGGAAGGAGGAATTGTAGACAACGTTTCTAGAGTAATTTCTCTCCTTGGAGTCTCGATGCCCAGTTTTTGGTTGGGAATACTCTTAATCCTTCTTTTCTCTGTAAAATTAGGCCTGTTGCCTACGTGCGGATCTGCTACAACAGGAGCTATCTACGGCTCATTTTGGGAATCACTTAAGGATCAGATATATCATCTCATACTTCCTGCAATGACCCTTGGATACCTTAGGACAGCTTACTTGACTAGATTGCTTAGATCAAGCCTGCTGGAAGTGTTGTCAAAGGACTACATAATGACTGCAAGGATGAAGGGACTAAAAGAGAGAGTAGTAATTTATAAGCACGCACTTAGAAATGCTTTGCTCCCATTTGTTACGGCTATAGGACTCGCTTTTGGTTTTCTGTTATCTGGTGCTGTCTTAATTGAGACAGTATTCGCTTGGCCTGGCATGGGAAGGTTAATTGTAGATGCCACTTTCACGAGGGACTATCCAGTAATAATGGGAACAACGATGATGACTGCTGTCATGGTTGTATTGGCCAATCTAATAACTGACATTATTTACGCCTTCCTAGACCCTCGTATCACCTATGACTAGGGTGATTGGATGAAAGAGGAGAAGAGGGAAAAGGAAATAATAAAAGGAAGGAGCTACATATGGAGATTCCTTAAAAGGTTTAGAAGGAACTACCTGGGAATATTTGGAGCAGCAATAGTTATCTCGTTAGTTTTCATGGCAGCAAGCGCGTCAATAATATTTCCGTATCCTAATCCTCGTCTTGAAATGAGGTACACGCCACCTTTCAAGGACTGGAGCGTTCCCTTGGGAACGGACAATTTAGGACGTGATATGTTGGCATTGATCTTCTATGGGGCAAGGACCTCAATGAAAGTCGGACTTGGATCTATCGGACTTATTTTCTTATTCGGAGTCCTAATTGGTAGCCTCGCTGGTTACTTTGGCAAGTGGATAGATGAGATCTTGATGAGATTCACTGACATCATGCTAACAATTCCTACATTGTTCCTGATAATCGTCTTTCTATCTATGTTTGAAGTTAGAGGGATAAATATCATAATTTTTGCGATAGGGATTACTGGATGGCCTGGTCTTGCGAGGATAACGAGGAGTCAATTTCTCTCATTGAAGAAAACCCCATATGTAGAGGCTGTTCAGGTAATGGGTGGAAGCTCTTTCAGAATCATGTTTAAACACATACTGCCAAATGCACTACCTCCTATAATAGTCGTTCTAACTTTTCAAATGGCAGGAGCAATATTAATGGAAGCAGGCCTCAGCTTCCTTGGTCTTGGAGATCCAACTCTCATTTCTTGGGGGAAAATAATTACGCAAGGGCGTGTTTCTGTGGCGACCGCTTGGTGGGAATCAACATTTCCTGGGATAGCAATTCTTTTTGCAGTTTTAGGGTTTAATTTACTCGGAGATGCAATAAGGGATGCTTTTGAGGTAGAAAGAGTTGATTGAGATGAATAAGGAAGAAAAAGAAGTTCTTTTTGATGTTAGAAACCTTAAGGTTTATTATTACACGCTTGATGGCATAGTTAGGGCAGTCGACGATGTTTCCTTGAAAATATTTAAGGGAGAGACTCTAAGCCTTGTTGGAGAATCGGGTTGTGGCAAATCCACTTTAAGTTTAGCCCTTTGCAGACTAGTTCAAAGACCAGGCAAGATAGTTGGCGGAAAAATACTTTACAAGGGTAAAGAAGACATTCTAAAGTATGATGCAAAACAGATCCAGCAATTCAGAGGTAGCAAGGTCGCTATAGTTTTTCAGGATCCAACTTCGAGCTTAAACCCAGTTTTCAGGATAGGAGACCAGATAGTTGAGGCTATAACAATACATCAAATGTTAAAAGGAAAAGATGCATGGGATAAGTCTTATGAGGCTCTAAGTCTCGTCAAGATACCTTCTCCGGAGGACATGGCCCACAGCTATCCTCACCAATACAGCGCCGGCATGAGGCAGAGGGCTATGATTGCATTGGCTTTATCATGTAATCCAGACCTGCTAATAGCAGATGAGCCGACATCAAATCTTGATGTTACGATTCAAGCACAAATACTTCTTCTCCTCAAAGAGCTAAAGGAAAAACTTGGGGCGTCCATACTCTTAGTTACACATGATCTAGGCGTTACTGCGCAGCTTGCTGATAGGGTAGCTGTCATGTATGCCGGAAAAATTGTTGAGATAGGGCCTGTTGAAGAGTTTTACAGGAATCCCCTTCACCCCTATTCTAAGGCCCTGCTGGGGGCAATTCCTCCTCCGCACAAGGATGTTGAGGTTTTAAAGGAGATAAAAGGTGAAGTTCCAAGCCTTATAAATCCACCAAAGGGATGTAGATTTCATCCAAGATGTGAGTATGCTACCGAAATTTGTACTAAAAGCGATCCTAGATTAATCAAGGTAGCAGAAGAAAGGAAAGTGGCCTGTTTTCTGTATGAAAAGGGTGATTAAATGGACGTTTTACTAAGGGTAAATCACTTAAAGAAATATTTTCCCGTGAAAAAATATGTTTTAGGCCTTATTCCGAGGAAAAAAGGTGACATAAAAGCCGTAGATGATGTCAGCTTTGAAATCAAGCCAGGTGAGTGCTTTGGGTTGGTAGGAGAGACAGGTAGTGGAAAAACAACCACCGCAAGGTGTATAGTCCTCCTTGAAAGGCCGGACTCCGGTGAAATAGAGTTCAATGGAAAAAACGTCTTAAAAATGAACAGAAGAGATCTAAAGAACTTTAAGAGAAACGTACAGATGATATTCCAAGATCCATACACCTCTCTTAATCCAAGAATAATTATAGGTAAGTCAATTGGAGAGCCCCTTGAGCTTCACACAGACTTAACTTCCAGAGAGATACGATCAGAGGTCATAAGGATGCTAAGAGAGGTGGGTCTCTCACCACTACATTACTATAGGTATCCTGCAGAATTTAGTGGAGGACAGAGACAGAGGATAAGCATCGCCAGAGCTCTTATCCTGAAACCCAAGCTAATAGTGGCTGATGAGCCAGTATCCTCTCTTGATGTTTCAATTAAGGCCAAGATACTTAATCTCATGAAATCCCTTCAGCAAAAGTATAACTTGTCATACCTAGTGATAAGTCATGAAATGAGCGTTATTAGGTTCATTTCACATAAAATAGGGGTCATGTATTTGGGAAAAATAATGGAGATTGCTGATAAAAGGTCTCTGTTTGAAAATCCAATGCATCCCTATACAAAAGGGCTTATATCTTCCATACCATTACCCGATCCTGAGAGGAAAATGAAGACGGCTCCGCTTAAGGGAACATTGCCTAGTCCCATAAATCCCCCATCTGGTTGCAGATTTCGCACTAGATGTGAGTATGCCACTGAAGTTTGTAAAAAAGAAAGTCCTCAGCTTGTAGAAATTGAAGATGGGCATTTTGTTGCCTGTCATCTTATCACTCGTAGATAGTGCTCATGGTGAGCACATGAATAGCAAATACTCAAAATACTCAGCAGAAATAAAGGCATCAATTCTCATTCTTACAATATTTGGGCTTATATGTCTATCATTTTATTTGGGTTTATTCGTGGTAAAAAGGCCTATTTCGAGAGAAATTCTGGAAGAGAAGAGAAGTTTCTTCTTTGAACATGGTCCTCATGGAATAACGAGGGAGTCAGATGAATATATATGGATAAGCTTCCCAAGTAATGGAACGATATCGAGGTTTAATTTGAGGAGCGAAGAAATAGATCTTTCTATGAAGTCGCCAGTAGAATCTCCTTGGGGTCTTGCATATTCCGAAGGCAATTTATGGATCGCGGATGTGAGTACAGGGAATCTCTACTGTTTTAGTTTGTTAAATCATACCTTGATCGATGCAATTAAAGGAAACTGGACCTACCCTTCAGGAATAACAATATCAGGCGAGAAGTTGTGGTTAAGCTCTCTAGATCAGATGAAGATTTTCGAAATAAATTTGAGCTCCAAGAGAGTTATAAGGACCATTAGGTTTTCAGGGGTCTTTGGGCTGGATTTCAAGGAAGGCTTTTTGTGGGTCGCTACTTCCGACATGAGAATAAAGAAAATTGATCCTACGAACGGAAAAGTGCTAGAAACCTTCTATTCTCCTGGAAGACTTCCTACAGGAATCTGTTGGATTGGTGATTCTTTGTGGGTTGGAGATAAGGGTGGATCGCTAAAAGAGCTTCAGGTAATTGAGGGAAGATATGAGCTGATCTACACCAAGCCACCAAGCTGGCTCTATGTTCTTCTCTTTATTGCCTTTCTACCTATATTCCTGTCCCTAATGAGGAAGGCAGGAACAAAGTTCTTTTAGATTTAAAAGGCATGAAGATTAAATTCTATACGAGACGTTCTAGAACCCTAGAAAAGCTTATAAAAAGGCCTTGGCTCTACTCAATAGAGGTGCACATTATGAATAAATTCAAAAAGGCTGTATTGTTGTTTTCAGCACTTCTTCTCCTAACATTAATGCCTATTGCTTCGACGCTTAGGCTCAGAGCTCAGCAGGAGGAAAGATATTTCTTCACTCTTCACTTAATGGTTCCGAAGGGAAATATAATCAGACAGAACGTAGGAGAGGTATTGACCAGCGAATTTCCTAAGATAGGCATAAAGTTAGAGTTACATATTATTGACTTTAGTGAATGGTTGGACAGAGCAAGGGGCGCGCCTAAAACTTGGGAAGAAGGTGGATACGACCTCTTCTTAGTCCAAACTGGTTATGGATTTGATCCAACAGGAATGAGGACGTTTTTCCACTCTGAGGGCGGCCTCAATATTTTCAATTTCTCTAACGGTGTTTTTGACAAGTTACTTGACGAAGGAGACAAAACCATTGATCCAGCGGAGAGGGAGAAGATATACTTGAAAGCATCAGAAATTCTCTATTACGAATTGCCCGTGATCCCATATTGGAGGGTTGTTAACACCTTCCTGCTTTCTGCAGATGTCAAGGGCTTTAGTCCATACTATGATACAGATGGCTGCAATGAGTGGGAGATACCTGGAAAGGACGTGGTAAGATACGTTCAGCCAAGCGATGCTGACAATCTTAATCCAATATTTATGCAAACAGGATATTCTGTACGAGCTGTCGGGGACCCCGTCTATGATTCTCTAGTAAGGTACGGGGAGAACTGGGAGTTGGAGCCTCATATGGCGAAGAGCTGGGAATGGATCAACGACACTTATATAGTCTTCCACTTGCACGAAAACATAAGATGGCACGATGGGGTTCCGTTCACAGCAGAGGATGTTAAGTTCACATATGAGACCATAATGAACAAGGATGTTGGAGCTGTAGACTATTCTAGATTCTCAGAAGTCATAAAAAGGGTTGATGTTATTGATGACTATACAGTGGGTGTAGCCCTTAACAAACCGTATGCAGCCTTCCTAGACTACATTGCAACGCAGCAAATAATCCCAAAGCACATACTTGAGGATGTTCCTCCAGCAGACCTTGTAAACCACTGGACCAACACAGGAGAGGGCGGGCGATATCCAATAGGAACTGGACCGTACAAAATTGTGGAATGGAAAGTAGATGAGTACATCAAGCTGGTTGCGAATGAGGATTACTTCATGGGAGCGCCTAAAACCAAAGAGATATACATGATGGTAATTCCAGAATCTGCTACAGCGCTAGCGGCTTTGCAGAAAGGAGATGTAGATATCCTTAATGACTGGTTTGGCTGGACTCCGGAGCAAATAAATGAAACCAAGCAGAATCCTAAGCTAACTACAGCCTCCTATCCAATTCCAGGACCTCAGCTTATAGGGATAAACTGCGGTCACCCAATACTCAGCAATAGATACGTCAGATGGGCTATAAATTACATAATACCTAGGGAGAAGATCATAAAAGAGCTCTGTGGAGGGGTAGCTGGAAGAGAAGCTTACCAATATTTGGCTCCCGAAACACTAGGACATAATCCAAATCTTCCGAAAGTAGAATATTCCATAGAGAAAGCTAAAGAATATATGGAGCTTGCTGGTTACAACTATGAATGGCTGGAGCCACCTCCTCCGCCTCCAGCTATAACAACCACAGGAATAGCTATAGCAGTGATTTGCTTAGTAGTGGGCATAGCCATCGGATTTGTAATAGGAAAAAGGAGATAAGACTTTCCCTTTCTTTCTTTTTTATTAGCTTTGGAATATATTAAATCTGATTTATTTTTAATGGCTCTTTCAATGGTCCCATCAGCTATTGGCTCTCGAATTGTTATGGTAACAAATAGAGCTTATCCATATGTGACGGTAACGGGCGAAATAATTCAGAGGGAATTGAAGCTCGCTGAATATTCGGAGAAGACAAAGAAGGAGTTAAGAGAGCAATTGCCTTCTTATGCCCAAGTAGGAAATCCAGTTGATTTAACAGGAAGCGCAACTGCTAGGGCTTACGAGATTTCTATGAGATCTTTACTTTAGGACTTGGGCGTTAACATTTTGATGGTTTCTTTGTCTTTCAAGACACTCCTTTAGAGGAGAAGATTGCCGATATTGTTCCGAGAATGAAAGAACACGACAAACATATTCAAGCCTAGCTGTAGCTTCTGAAGGACTATATACTAAAAAGAAGTCTAATAGACTTGAGAGGAAAGGAATATCAGTTTTTCTTCTCCGAAAAGGGCAGTTTCAGCAGCACATGCCCTTTACTTGGCGGCAAAATTCTATAATAAGTGAAATGCATATTGTTAAGCATTTATGAATAGAATCTCTATAATCACAGTTATCGAAGAAATATCAAAATGCTAATCCTCTTTCTTAGTTGCTTTTTCCCTTAACCACCTAGATAAGACCTTAATGGCCATTTTCTTAAGAGGAATCCAAGCAACAATTGTCAAAGAGAAACAGAATAGCGATGGCAATAATCCAAATTCAAAGTATAAACCTATGGCAATCAAGATAGCTCCCAAACAGTAAATTAAAGCTAATCTTCTCAGCAGCCTTTCCCTTCTGACCACTTGTTGATAAGTTTCCAAAAACTCAGCCATGTAGATCAATTCAATAAGAACCAAGAAGATTTTTATGTTCTTCTAATCCAAACCTGTTTGTTTTAAAGCGTACAAAAATGAGGAAGATCTTTTTGAAGAGAATTAGTAATAAGAGATATTACCTAACGAGCGAGATGAATTTAATAAAGCAGCATTACGCCAACAATAGCCTGCTTAGAAAACTTTTTCTCAGAGTTAACAGAGGACTCCTTAGGGCAGGAAATAAGCTCTCACAACAATTGCTGAGCATGTATCCCTTTAGAATATCAAGAATTTAGCTTTACTCTTTTAGAATAAAGATTAAAATAGAGGATATTTTAGAGCAACAAGATCGAGCTTGATCGAAGATTTTTTGACAGGACCAGACACGGATGAGATAGTTAAAGAAGGGATAAGCATTCAAGCATTAGAAAATCTATTAGATCGTGGATTGGAAATGCAAGAAAGGTTGTTAGGCATAGAAACTGATGAAAAACTTAGTGTAATGTCAGAACTGGCCGAAAAATGGCGATTAGCTTTGGATATGGGTGAATTAGGTGATATAATTGCTCTTCTCTCAAGAAAAACGGGTTATTGTGATAAAATGATTAGGATGGATTTAGAATATATATCAACGGTTCTCGATCCTGATGTAATCTCCATCTCGCTTGAGCAATCCCTGCCCGGTGGAATCGAATCATTAGATGCTTTTGTTGAGATAGAGTCCGGGGAGATGTACAAATGCATGCCAGCGGGTCCTGTTTTGATAGTAGGATCAGGAAACAGCGTTCTTCCTACTATAATTTCTGGAATTCTTTCTTTGATGACTAACAATTTTACGCTAGTAAGACCATCAGAAGTAAACTCAGAAGCTGTTTTTGCTTTATTCAGAATGCTTAAGGAGACGGCTATGGAAGAAACTCCGATAGCGGAAATTGCTAGGGAGTTAAATAATGCAACTTTCATTTTCTGGGCTGAAAATAATGACGAAATGTTGCAATATCTGCTCAAAAGAGGCAGAATTGGAGTTGTTAACTTCTGGGGAGATGAACAAATTATCTCAAAAATAGGAAGAGCCGTTTCAACCAATCCAAATCATCCTAGGCTCTGCCTTTTAGCCCCTATGACCGGATATGCAGTGATTCATCATGGGATAGATCTAAGAGAAGCTGCTCGTGCCTTAGCAGAGGCAATGGTTTATTACGATCAGCAGCTTTGTAGCTCCCCGACCGAAGCAAGCTTTATTGGAAGTTTTGAATCGGCTAAGGAATTTGCAGAACAAGTAGGAAGGGCTTTAAATGATTTAACGAGTGAATTTCCTGCCAAGAAATCTGAACATGAAGCGAAGTTGATTCAAAAAGCTAGAAATAAACTTAGGATGAGCGGTTCATATGTTCTTGTCCCACCAGACAGCGGACCTGAATGGACTCTGGCTGTTAGCGAAGGACAAAGTAATCTCGATAGGATATTTCCAAGCATAAAAGAGTTTGGGCTCAATGTCAGACGAAGATTCATCGAAATTATTGCTGTTGAGTCAGAATCCAATGTTGTTGAAAGGCTGAGGATCTTAAAAGAAAAGGAACCATTCAAGGGAATTATGGGAATCCAGTCAGTAGGTTTAGCTGTACCAGATACCGTTTTTGAAGTTTTAACACCTAAGCTTGCTGAAGCAGGTGTCCACAGAATTATTCCAATAAAAGACATGCATCTTCGATCGCCGATCGAACCATTTGACGGCAAGCACATGGCAAGGGAGTTCGTTAACATTCTATACGTAAGGAGGGAGTAGCCATATGTCAACAAAGAACTATCCAACTAAGGATTGATCAGCGTTATTCCTCAAATGCTCTAATTGCAGTATTGAAATTTTGCTATGGATCGGAAAATCCTTGTTTATCCCTAAAAAGAATTCTTTTTAATGTAATGTTGAGGAGATGGCTCAAGTTTATTTTTCTAACTACCAGAAAAGGTCGAGCCAATATGGCAAACACTGATATTTCGGTAATGATTGCTGGGGAGGCTGGGGATGGCATAAGACAGGCTGGCCTTCTTTTTAGTCGAGCTTGTGCGAGAGGAGGGTTTCATACTTTCTCTATGTTTGATTATCGCTCTCTCATAAGAGGAGGCCATAACTCACACCTTGTCAGAGTTTGTGACAGGGAAGTATATTCTCACAGGAGAACCATAGATATCTTACTCTCTTTTAACCTTGATTCCATAAAGAGGCATGCTCCGAAACTCTCCCCTATTTCCGGGCTGATTTATGATTCAGACTCGGTTAAGGAACCTCCAGATCTTAGTTCAAGAGCATTAATGATTCCGATTCCTTTGAGAAGCATGGTAAAAGAGAAAGGAGCTCCTCTAATTACTAGAAACTCTGCTGGACTTGGTGCAATCTTTGCTCTGCTTGGATATGATCTAAATTTATTCCTAAGTGTGATTGAGGATCAATTCAAAGCTAGACCCGAGATAGCTAGACTTAACAAGGATCTAGCTCAGGAGGGATATGATTATGTTGCGAAAAATTTTGATGAGAAGTTCACCTTAAAATTAAAGCCGATCTCCAAGAAGCAGAGATATGTCCTAACTGGAAATGATGCGATAGCTTTAGGCGCATTAAAAGCTGGAATGAAATTCTTTGTGGCCTATCCAATTACTCCTGCTTCTCCAATACTTCATCTCCTGGCTTCTCTGCAAAGGGAAGCCGAAATAGTTGTCTTGCAGGCTGAAAGCGAATTAGCAGCAATAAACATGACAATAGGAGCAGCTTATGCTGGCGTTAGAGCAATGACTGCAACCTCTGGAGCAGGATTTTCTCTAATGGTAGAAGGACTAGGGCTGGCGGGGATGTCTGAGACACCGGTTGTGGTGATTTTAGCACAGAGACAGGGACCAAGCACTGGATTGGCCACATATACGGCACAAGCCGACCTTAGATTTGTTATTCATGCGTCCCAAGGGGAATTTCCAAGGGTTGTAGTAGCTCCAGGTGATGTGGAAGAGGCCTATTACAGAACGATCGAAGCATTCAATCTGGCTGAGAAATTCCAGATTCCTGCCATAATACTAACTGATAAACATCTCTCTGAAAGCTATAAATCAATAGATGGTCTTTCTGAGGAGGTAAGGATAGATAGAGGTCAGCTTATCCTTGATAAATTCGAAGGTGAGTACAAGAGATACTTAATTACTGAAACAGGGATTTCTCCCAGAGCCATACCAGGGATTAAAGGGCTTGTTGTGAAACAGGACGGATCTGAGCACAATGAGCGGGGTTTTGCTACTGCGGATGCAACTAATGCAAAAATGATGCAGGATAAGAGGATGAGAAAAATGAAATACTTAAGGGAGGAGATCTCAAGACTCAATCCTATCAAGTCTTATGGTAAGAAGAATGCAGATCTAACAATCATAGGATGGGGTTCAACAAAAGGAGCCATTCTAGAGTCGCTTCTGCTTCTGAAAGATAGAGGAATAGATGCCAATTTTGTCCAAGTGATTTATCTCTGGCCGTTTCCTGACTTGGAGGTAAGAAATGCAATTAAAGAAGCCAAAAAATTATTTTTAGTTGAAAATAATAAGACAGCACAATTGGGAAGTTTGCTTAAGGAGTTCCTATGCCTAGAACCCGACGAAACTATTCTGAAGTATGATGGGAGGCCGTTTACGCCCGAGGAAATTGCTGAACAGATTGAGGAGGCGATCTAGTTGGAGCTAAGAGATCTAGAGACAGGAGCTGTTAACACTTGGTGTCCAGGGTGTGGGAATTTTGGCATACTTCAGGCTTTCAAGGAAGCGCTGGTCGAACTTGGACTGAAGAGGGAGGAAGTTGTCATCGTTTCTGGCATTGGATGTCATGGAAAGATCCGCAATTACGTAAATGTGAATAGCTTTCATGTTATACATGGGAGAGTGCTCCCGGTGCTGACAGGCATAAAGCTTTCGAATCCTGAGCTTGTAGTAGTTGGTTTTGCTGGTGATGGGGATGCCTACTCAATAGGGATAGGGCATCTTCCTCATACAATCAGAAGAAACATAGATCTCACGTATATAGTGCACAACAACATGGTTTTCGGTTTAACCACCGGTCAGACTACTCCAACAAGCCCATTGGGCTTTAAAACAAGATCAACCCCCTTTGGTTCTCCTGAGGAGCCTATAAACCCTCTTACCTTTGTTCTGGCCCTAGGAGCTACGTTCGTAGCCAGAGGATTTCCTGGAAGATTGCTTCATCTCAAGTCTCTGATAAAACAAGCAATCATGCACAGAGGATTTGCCTTTATAGATGTTTTGCAGCCCTGCGTAGCCTTCAACAACACCTGGCGGTTCTATAACGAGAGAGTATATGAGCTTGAGAAGGAGGGACATGATCCTTCAGATTGGGAGGCGGCATATAAGAAGGCATTGGAGTGGGGTGACAGGATACCAATAGGACTGTTCTACAAAGAGGAAAGGCCGACCCTTAGGGATCGCCTTCCCCAACTTGCAGGAGAGCCCTTGGTAAGAAGGCCCTTAGAGATAAAGATCGGGAGGTTCTTGAAGGAATTCAGGTAAAGTCAACCTGTCCAAAAGGTTCATATAGGTACAACCTCAGCATTTCAAGATCGAATTGGATGTAGAGACAAGGATCGAACTAATAACTCGCTTACCAACTGAAGAAGTTATAACCCCATCCGAATTGAGAGAATTGCTCGAAACTAAGGAGACTCCCATCGCATACAATGGCTTTGAACCCTCTGGTCTTGCCCATATTGGGACAGGTCTCATAACAGCGCTAAAAGTGAGGGATTTCACCGAGGCTGGGGTGAAATACATCCTTTTCTTAGCTGATTGGCATGCATGGGTGAATAGGAAACTTGGTGGAGACATAAAACTCATTAGAAAGGCTTCTGAGTATTTTAAGCACGTATGGCTCTCTTTAGGGGTGGATCCTACTAAGGTAGAGTTTAAGCTGGCAAGCGAGATAGCAGATCAAGACTATTGGGCTTTGGTCCTTAAAGTAGCACAACATATGTCAATGAACAGGGCAATGAGGGCAATGACCATTGCAGGAAGGACTATGAAAGAGGAATTACCCTTAGCAGCTTACTTCTATCCTCCAATGCAGGTCTCTGACATCTTTACAATGAAAGTCGACATATGCCAGCTTGGAATGGATCAAAGAAGGGCTAACATTCTTGCAAGAGAGATTGGACCTAAACTTGGCTTCTGGAAGCCAGTATGTGTTCATCATCACCTTCTAATGGGACTTCAGGGTCCTAGAAAGATGGGATATGAGGATGATGAACTACTTGACGTTCAGATAAGTGCTAAAATGTCAAAGAGCGTTCCTACTTCTGCTATTTTCGTTCACGATTCTCCTGAAGAGATAAGGAATAAAATCAGGGCAGCTTTCTGCCCTGCCAGGGATCCAAACAGTCCAGTCATGGAACTTGTCAAATATGTGATTATGAGAGACGGCAAGACGCCTTTTACCATTGAAAGACCTGAGAAATATGGCGGAGAGATAACATTTGAGAACTATGAAGAGCTTGAGAAGGCTTATGTTGAAGGGAAATTGCATCCACTAGATCTGAAGAATGCAGTTGCTGAATCCTTAATAAAGATCCTAGAGCCATGTAGAAGGCATTTCGAACAAAATAAAGAAGCCAAAGAACTTCTAATGGCATTGAGTTCAGCAGAGATCACTAGGTGAGCTAGATTGATCCTGCGGAAAATTAGGCTTGTGGCTGTAGATGTAGCTGGCACTTTAACGGACGAAAGGAGACGCATTTTCCCAGAAGTAATTTATGCCTTAAGAAGGCTTGAAGATGCTGAAATACCAGTTTCTATCGTTACAGGAAACTCATTCATGGCTGCTTACAAACTAGCTCAATATTTTGGTTTAACCGGACCCATAGTTGCTGAAAATGGAGCTGTTATATATGATCCTAAATTAAGGAAAAAGGTCTTAGTAGGCAACCCAGAGGTCAGTAAAAAGGCATTAGATCTGATAAACAAAAAATTGGGCTTAAGGCCCTCTTTTCTTAATAGATATAGGGATGTGGATTTTATCTTCGAGAAAAATGGCAAAATAAATGTTGAACAGATCCGTAGGATATGCGCGGAGAACAACCTTGAGGTACGGGTCTCCGACTCAAAATTCCTGATTCATGTTTGTGACAAGAAGGTGAACAAAGGAATTGGCCTAATAGAGGCGTGTAAACTGAGGCAGATATCCCCAAGCGATGTCGCAGCTATCGGGGATAGCTGGATTGATCTAGATATGTTGAAAGTGGTGGGTTTGCCTATCGCTGTGTCCAACTCTCCCGATGAATTGAAACGTATAGCTAAAATCGTTACCACAAAACCCGATGGTCTTGGGGTCATAGAGGTCGTTGAAGAGTACTTGCTAAGAGTGTAGCCTATCAGTCCTTGAATTTCGTACTTCTTGGACCAGATCATCTCTCCAGAGATCAATGATTTTGAATTTTGAGAAACTGCTTGGCTTAGATTTAAATCGAGCGACGTAGATAGTCTAATGGCTGGTAGTGCCTTGCCAGTTAGAGATGTAATAATAACAAACAGCGCTGGTATGGTCATATTAAGAAGGAGTTATGGTTCCTTACCTCCAGAGCAGGTAGAGACGACTGCTAGCATAGTAAATTTGATTACCCCTTTAATGGAGCAGATTGGTAAGACTGACGTTGGAAAGGTCATGCTAGGATCCCAGTATTTGACTTTCAAGAGAACCAAGGACCTGCTGTTCATAGTGTTTTCAGACAAGGACGTAAAGATGGAGATAGCTGAAGCAATATGTGAAGAAATCTCCAAGAAGTTCCCGCCTACTTATGAAAAGGAGCATGAAGAAGTTAGAAAGTTTAAGAAAGAGATAGACACAACGGTCTTAAGCTATATCGGTCAAAAGGAATTCATTCCCTGCTTTTTCAGCGGTACATTAGGCGTCGAATTCATTGCTTATCGAGACATCGACGGTGAATGGTCAGTTAGGGCTCAAGCCAATGAGGCAGGGGTAAGGGGGACTTGTGAAAAGCTCCACAAAGAATTAGCTCAATCTAAAAGCTTAAGGAGGAATGCCATTCTTAGAATAGAATCAAAGATAGCTCCGATCTTGGTAGCTATGGTTGGGAATGGACTTCTCTTTCTAGGGATTAATGAGGAAGAAGCCGATTTGGACATCTTATTTGATAGGATAAGAGAGCTAAGGGAAATTATTTCTCTCTCAAGGCCGAGAATTACATTACATGTGCCTGCTGAAATGAGGGACCTGTATGAACGGACATTGAGCCTATACCTGCTGTTATATGAGGATGGAGAAAGTGTTTTGAGAAGGGATCTATCACATTTGATGCGAAGAGGCATGGGATTTGGTGAAGCTTTGAAAAAGCTTTTTGAAAAAGCCGAGTCGCAGATATAGGATCATTGATGGAAAGACCTGCATTTACTTTGGCTGACTATGGCCTAATGCTTACTTCAAGCCTATTTATTTCGTTTCTCACGATCACTCTTGTAGTTAGAAAGATAGTGAGGTTTCCTTACTCAGAATTTATTATTCCTCCGCTCATAATACTTGGATCCATTGTATGGTTTGCATCCTCAAAGGCTCATAGAACAAAATCTCTTGCGAGGAAGTATTGTCTCCTCTTCGGTATATATTTGCTCCTTATTGGAGCACCAAGACTTCTACTCGTCCTCAGACCTGCTTGGAGGCTATTTGCTGTTCTAAGCACTCTTGAGCTGACATCCTATGTCCCTCTGGTTCTTGGATTGGCACTAGTTCTTTCGACAAGATTCGCTTTGATGGACTTGAAGGAAATTCTGATCTTGTTGCTGGTTCTCTTAGCTATCTTATTCCTTCTTTTTGATGTAATTGTGGAGAAAGCAGCCCCACCTTTTCAAAAGGAACGAACTATCCTCGATATACCTTCCATTTTGCTACTTCACATATCATTGAACTCTCTTTGCTTGGCTCTATCGACTGTTGGGAGCTTAACTCTCCCAAAAGCTTTTCATATCAGGCAATGGGGGAGTTGGAAAAACTTCTTTTTGCAGGAGATTTGCATTAGGAGTATTTGATAAGAGCTATAAGATGACCATAGGCGTTGACTTTTACTCAAATGACATGATAATAGACAGAACGCTGTATAAACTAGTTATCTGGGACATGGCAGGTCAAGAAAGATTTGGGTTTATGAGGCCAGCGTTTTACAAGGGGAGTTCTGGAGGATTCATAGCCTTTAGCTTAGTGGATGATCAAAGCCTACAGGACGTGCCAGGATGGGTAAAGGAAGCTGAAGACAATATAGGCAAGGTTCCACTTATTCTTGTGGGAACAAAGCGAGATTTAGGGGCGAATATAAAGAGAGATCCTAGAAAACTTGTAAAGGAGCTAGGTTTTGAGGGTTACATAGAAACGAGTGCTTTAAGCGGAGAGAATATAGAAGAAGCTGTTAAACTGCTAGTAACGAGAATAACACGAGAATCTACTAAGTAGGCTTCGAATAAGGGAGCAAGACGATTTTACTATTTACCTCCTCAATGCCTCCTAAAATCGTTGATTTTCACATTTAGTTCAACTTTTTAACAAATTGGTCAAGTAAAGCTGTCCAAAAAGCCTTTAAAGACGCGACTCGTTGCAAACGAAATCCCTATCGAAGGTGTGGACAATGGCAGAGGGAAGTAAACTTGGAAATACCCAAAAACTTGTTGCTATATTGTTTTTAGGACTGTTAATAGGTCTTGGAGCCGGATATGCACTATTTTCAGGAGGTCAGCTATCAGCAGGGCCCGTAGAGTCCCCACAACCGGCTTTAGCTGAAGAGAAAGTCTATAAGATCGGCTTTACCATTCCGCTATCCGGTGAACTGTCTTCGGTCGGAAAGTTGTGGGAGAAGGCAATTTACATGGCTGTAGATGATCTAAATGAAGAAATTAAGGCGTACGGGCTAAACGTCAGGTTTGAGCTTGTTGTTCTTGATGACAAGACCAAAGAGGAGGATGCGCTGAAGAACATTCAAAGCCTGAATCAACTGGGAATCAAGGTAGTTATCGGCCCAGCTGCAAGCTCTCAGGTAAAAGCAGTCATGAACTACGCTGATTCGAATAAAATGGTGATAATCTCCCCTTCATCGACTGCTCCAACCCTTGCCATCCCCGGAGATTTTGTCTTCAGAAACACCGGATCAGATGCATTACAAGCTAAAGCTCTTGCTTCTTTAGTTTCTCACGAAGGTTTCAAGAACGTTGTGGTATTCCATAGAGATGACGAATATGGAAGAGCTTTTGCAGATTTCTTCAAGAAAGAGTTCTCTGCCATTGGGGGCAAGGCAGAATCAATGCCGTATGCAACTGGGCTTTCTGACTACGCATCTGAGGTTGCTGGATTGAGCAGCAAGGTTCAAGAACTCGGTGCAGATGCTGTTGTTCTGATTTCCTTTGACACAGACGGAGCAAACATCTTGTCTCATGCCAAGGACGATCCAGTGCTCTCTAATACAAGATGGTTCTCTAGCGAGGGAATTCATGGAGCTTCTGAATTATTGCAACCTGAAATGGCTAAATTCCTCATAAAAATAAAATTCCTTGGTACAAGACCCGTTTTCAGGGAAAATCCATTGTACAAGGAGTTTGCTGAAAGGTTCAAGAGCGAAACAGGGGATTATCCGCCAGTTTTCACGGACAAAGTATACGATGCGGTCTTTTTGGCTGGATGGTCTATTCTTAGGGCTGGAGAGTATGATGGAGAAGCGATCAAGAAAGCGCTGCCATTAGTGGCTGAGAGATACTATGGGGTCTCTGGATGGTGCATATTGGACGAGAATGGAGACAGATTAATGCAGGATTATGCAATATGGGGCATAGCACAGTCAGGAACTGCATATGAATTCAAGGACATCGGTTCTTGGTCTGCTGGAGCTTTAACGATGGAGGCAGGGGATTAAATCTCTATACAAAGAGGCACATTCCCCCTCTTCTCTCAATTCTTATTTTGCTCTCATAGATCTTCAAAAACGAAAAATAAGGTGAAACTTTATGGTTGGCCCAACTGAACTGTTGAACACGGTTTGGATAGGGATAATCTACATGATCATAGCCATTCCGTTGACTTTAAGCTATAGGGTCACAAGAATCATAAACTTCGTGCACATAAACTTCATAACAATAGGGGCCTACGTAGGGGTTATCCTCTTTTTGCAGGGAGTTAATAGCCTTCTACTCCTCCTACCAGCTTCCTTTCTTTTCGGCGCAGCAATAGCGGTTCTAAACCATTTCATAGCATTTTCTCCTTTAGAAAAGAGAGGAGCAAATCCTGTAATACTTATGATAGCCTCTCTCGGATTATGGATCTTCTACAAATACATGATTTACGCCATACTCGACTTAGGTCAAAAAGTGTTCAGAACGAACCTATTTTCAGTAATTCCTAGGGCGACATCCCTGCCCAGCGTTTCTTTAGGGAATTATGTACTAAGTGGACACTTTTTTGCAGCACTCCTTGTAGCAGGAGTAATTATCACAATTCTCTACATATTGTTGTCAAAGACAGCCATAGGCAGAGCGATAAGGGCTGTTGCAGATAATCCAATACTTGCAGAGATCTCTGGCATACCTAGAGAGAGAGTCGTATCGATAACATGGGCTCTATGTGGCGGAATGGCTGCTATTGGTGGTCTCCTATGGGCTGTTTTTGCTATAGCAACCCCAGAAGTAGGAGATGCATTAATCCTACAGATATTTGCTGTGTCGGTTATAGGAGGACTAGAAAGCCTACTTTGGACAGGTATTGGTGCCTTCATCATATCGGGGGCTGAAAATATATTGATGTCGATTCTAAATGCTACATTGGGTGTTCCAGTCAGTTTTAGGCCTTTCATTTCATTCTCAGCCCTTCTATTGATAATCTTGGCTAAACCTCCTTTAGGAGCAGGAGGAGGGCTTCCATACAGATTCAAGGTAGGATTAGAGCGTTTTAAGAGGTGACTTGTGTGACGCTAGGATTCGATGTGTTAGGGTTTCTAATATCTTGGATTACCCTTTTTGGCACCTATGCAATAATATCCATGTCATTAAACCTAGAAATTGGATTTACGGGAATGGCTGATTTCGGAAAAGTTGCTTTTTATGGTATAGGTGCTTACCTAGCGGCAACCATCACAGCTATCATCTTTTTAGTAGTTAATGGAATAAAGTGCCCCCTTCATTCAGTTGAGGCTATAGTTGCATTAAAGAAATGCGCATCTAAGAATCCACTGTTAAATATAGGGACCTTTGTACTTTGCCTCTTTGTCACATTCTTCGTAACAGGAGGCATTGGTTATTTGATCTCCTACCCTACTCTGAGAGTTGGTCCAGCTTTCCTTGGAATAACTGTCTTGAGCTTTGGAGAGTTGCTTAGGATATTCATGAGACACTTTGAGCCAACAGGTGGTACGAAGGGATTAGCAGGCATCCCCCATCCCTTAGCTTGGATTTCAAACCCAAGGCTTAGAGATGGAATATATGCGCTTGTAATACTCGCTATAATGCTGTTGACTTACTTAGTGTCGGAGAGAATCGCAAATTCGCCCTTCGGGAGGATAATGCGGACTGTTAGAGATGATGAAATTGCATCCCTCTGTCTAGGTAAGCACGTTCCTAGAATAAAAGCCTCTGTTTTCTTCCTGGCATCAGGCTTTGCTGGGATAGCTGGTGTGCTACTAGCTTATTATCTGGGTTCAGTAAACCCAGACATGTTTGTTCCTGCTGTAACCTTCAATGTATGGGCAATGGTGATTTTCGGAGGGATGGGCAATAACAAAGGGGCAATAGTGGGTAGTGCTGTGATCACCTTTGTTGATAGGATATCTTTTGTGGTAAACCTACTATTCCCTGAAGCCATCATAAGTCCTGATTACATAAGATGGATGATAATAGGGGTCCTAATACTGGTTACTCTTTTGTTTAAGCCTCAAGGCCTTGTGCCAGAGAGTCCAATGAAGAGCCCTGCACTCAAAATAATCTCAGATGAATTGGAAGGTGATAATGGTGCTTGAAGTCGTTGACTTAGCAAAATATTTTGGAGGAATAAAGGCATTAGATGGAGTATCTCTGGAAGTTAAGAGAGGATCAATAGTGGGACTTATAGGCCCCAATGGTTCCGGGAAAACAACTCTCTTTAACGTCGTAACAGGTTTTTATGAGTCCACAAGGGGAGAAGTGTGGTTTAATGGTGAGAGAATAGATGGCTTGAACCCAAATGAGATCTACTTAAAGGGGCTCGTTAGGACCTTTCAAATTCCGAGGCTTTTTCACTCTCTATCTGTTCTTGAGAACGTACTGGTAACTCCTCCAAATCAAATTGGAGAAAGACCCTTAAATGCCCTTTTTAAAAAGAAGTGGACCGATCAAGAGGTAAATCTAGCAAAGCAAGCGGTTAACATCCTTAAAATGCTTGGCTTGGCCCCCTATGCTAATGTTAAGGTTTCCGATCTATCTGCAGCTCATATAAAACTCCTTGAGACCGCAAGAGGTCTGATGGGGGGAGCAAAGCTTTTGTTACTTGATGAGCCCACAGCTGGAGTCGCTTATACAACTGCAAAGGAACTGTTCGACTTCATAGTTGAATTGAGAGACGAAAAAGGCTTGACCTTCTTCATCATAGAACATAGATTAGAGGTCTTGATGGATTACGTGGAATATGTTTACGTCTTACATAACGGAAAGCTTCTATCAGAGGGAAGACCAGAGGAAGTTGTTGAGGATAGGAAGGTCATAGAGGCATACATAGGTGAGGGGTGATGGACGCGATTCTAAAGATAGATGAACTTTACGCAGGTTATGGCAAGATGGAGGTGCTACACGGGATTAACATGGAAGTTAGAAGGGAAGAGATCGTCGCCTTACTAGGACCGAACGGAGCTGGAAAGACAACTCTACTTAATAGCGTTTTTGGCATTGCTAGGGTTTTCAAGGGCAATGTAATGTTTGCTGGAGAGAACATAATAGGAAAGAGTCCTTATAGACTAGTTAGAATGGGATTAGGATACTCTCCTCAGCTCAACAACATATTTCCAAACCTTTCTGTCATAGAAAATCTCCTGATGGGCGCCTTCATAAGAAGAAAGGATCTTAGTGTTGAGGAGAGCATAGATGAGATATTTCAGCTCTTTCCAGAGATCGAAAGGAGAAAGAATCAGAGGGCTAAGACTCTTAGTGGAGGAGAAAGGCAGATGCTTGCGGTAGCCAGGGCTCTAATGGCTAAGCCAAGGCTGATAATGCTTGATGAGCCTACTGCAGGATTGGCTCCCAAAGCCGCTACAACCCTAATAAAAAAGATTTCTGAGATGCGAGAGATGGGAATAACTGTATTGCTAGTCGAACAAAACATCAAAAGGGCTCTTGAAATTGCCGATAGAGCCTATGTACTCTCTAGTGGAGAAATAGTTAGGGCAGCCGAGTCAGAAGAGCTCCTTAAAGAGGATATCGAAAAGCTCTTCTTCAAACAAAGCTAGCATTCCCTTAAGTTTTTTAACAAAAGTGTTAGAGGGCTACGTTCTAAGTACTATGTGCTTATAAGCTTCATTCATGCTTTCAAAGCAGTAATGTATGTGCTTAAACCTTTCCCTAAGCCTTTTGACGTCTTTTGCCACGTTCTTTGGATCCTCCTTATCTAATAGGACTCTCTTATAGAACTTGGCCATCTCCTCCATTTCTCCCTCCTTCATGCCAAGTCTCGTGATTTCTAACGTGCCTATTCTAATCCCTCCTGGATCTCTGAAGTTTCTCCCTCTCTTTATATCCCAAGGAAGAAGATTCCTATTTACTATTATGTTGGCTTCTTCTAAGATCTTCTCGGCCCATAAACCTCCTCCTATATCGGCTACATCAACAAGAACCTGATGACACTCTGTGAATCCTCTATCTGCACCAAGCACATTCAAACCCAAGTCATACATTGCTTGAGCAAGGGCCTTAGCGTTCTTTATGATCTGATTAGCGTACTCCTTTCCAAACTCCTTAAGTTCAGCCAAGGCTATTGCTAGGGCTGCAACTGCTCCTAAATGATGGTTGCTTAATAAGCCTGGGAAACATGCTTGTTTTATCAGCTCGAATTTTTCATCATCATTTGTAACGATCATGCCGTGCTGGGGTCCTGGTAACGTCTTATGAGTGCTCATTGTCATAGTATCTGCTCCCTCTCTAAGAGGATCCTGAAATCTTCCAGCACCGATTAATCCAGCAAGATGAGCTGCATCATAATTTACGATAGCTCCCATAGAATGTGCAACATCCGCTATCTCTTTTACAGGTTGAGGAAAAAGAATTTCGGAAGCTCCAAACATTATGAGCTTTGGCTTATACTTTTCCATTCTCCTAATCGTCTTGTCAACGTCTATGTTCATTTCTTCATCATTGAAAGCTATGTACTTGACATCAAGGCCATGCACTGCTCCAGCCGTACCTCCTATTCTAGTTCCCTTTGATCCATAGAGGGGGCCCATGCTGATGTGCCCGCCTTTAGTTATAGGAAGGGCCATCATCACATCTCCTGGTTTTGTAAAAGCGGTATATACAGCAAGATTTGCGATTACTCCACTTATTGGTCTTACGTCGGCATGTTTAGCCCTGTAGATTTCCTTTGCAAGCTCCATAGCGATCATTTCTACCTGATCTATGAACTTGCAGCCAGCATAAACACGTTCCCCTACCCACCCTTCAGCATATCTGTGCTCGAAGTCACAAATTAGTGCTTCCCTAACAGCGTAGCTAGTCACGTTTTCACTAGCTATCATAGGAAGCGAGCTGTCAAACCACTTTTGATGCTCTTCTATAAGATGAAAGACCTTATTGTAGGCTTCCCTTGCTTCCACTATCTCACCCATGTTCGATGTTGTAATGAAAAATAAAATTGAGACCTTCAACTGACATTGAGATGGGAGAAGAGAAAGAAGCTTATGTCACTTGCCAGAGGGATTGCCCTGATGCCTATGAACACATCCTATACAAGTTCGCTCCAACCCAAGCGAAACAAGGAGAAGTTTACACCCCAAGGGAAGCAATCCAGCTTTCAGTTGAAATTCTAGATCCGAAACCGGGGCAAAGCGTTTACGATCCCGCATGTGGCTTTGGAGGAATGCTAATAGTATCTTACAAGTACGTTAGGGAGAAATATGGCAATGGCAAAGCTGAAAAGCTCCTATTGTACGGTCAGGGGTACAATTCAGATATTTACGGACTTTGTAAATTGAATCTAATAGCCCACGGAATTACAGATGCTTTCATGGAATTCGGTGACAGCCTACTATATCCAAGGTTTGCAGAAGGAGGGAAATTAAAACAATTCAATTTAGTGATAATTTGAGAACTCAAAAATAATATCGATAGTGAGGGCGAAGAGCGAAGCGACGCAAAGTTCCGAACCCCACCATTTATTTTCTTTTACTCTAATATAATTTGTATGTAGCCAATACGACAAGGAAAATAATAGCCAATCCTGCAGAAATTTCTGGGTCAAGCATTGCTGAAAGCAACACGAAGAAAGCTGCTAAGATGGCAATTATTCCCTCTGTTTTATTATTCATATCGATAGTTAGTCATTACTTCTCTTTATATCTTTTTATTTCAGGTCTCCCGAAGCCGATTGCTAGCGCGCGCTAGTTTAATAAATAATAAAAACATAAACTGGCGGGAAATGGGATGGAAAAAATTAAGATAACTATTGGAATAGTTTCGGCAATAGTAACAATTTTTGTTATCGCTTATCTTATAACATTGCCAAGATCAGTTTTAGAGGAATTCAATTGGGTTTCGATCGTTGCGCTGCTTTTCCTATATTGGATAATTTTCGTTAATTGGTATTCTAAACATAAAAGAGAAAGCCCTTAAGTATTGGAAGGAAATTAGGAAGTGAACTTAGAGGCATTAAAGTTGAAGACTAAAGTCCTCTTGTACTCTTTGGGAATTTGGCTGCTTCTTCTTGTATTGGCTATAATAAATGCGGGAATTAGGGAAGCGCTCTACAAACCAAAGCTTGGCGATAATCTCGGCCACGCCATCAGTTCAATAATCGCAATTGGCTACACTCTAATTATAACGTATCTTTTTGTCAATTACATAAAAGTGAGCGTAACAAAAATCGATTTTCTTCTTATAGGAACTCTCTGGTTAACTTTAACTGTCGTATTCGAGTTTGGCTTCGGCCATTATGTTATGGGGCATTCTTGGGAGTACTTGCTTGCAGACTACAATATTTTTAAGGGAAGGCTCTGGAATCTAGTTCTTCTAGTAACATTCGTTAGTCCATTATTCTGGGGATACATAATAGGAGTAGACTAATATGAAAAACCCGAAAAGCATTGTCTTTATTGGAAGAAAACTCAACTAACGGTGAGTATGGGTTAGGTGCAAAGGAAATGTCCACGTATGAGAAGTTGCATTTCAAAATAATATCGTTTGTTCATGACACTCTTTATGGGATATTTGTGAATCCCTATAAGCTCCTAGATGCGGCTGGGCTAAAGCCCGGGCAAAAAGTGTTAGAAGTTGGCTGTGGACCCGGCTTTTTCACGATCCCCGCAGCGAAAATTGTGGGAGCTGAAGGAGTGGTTTACGCGCTTGATGTTAATCCCTTCGCCGTTGAGACTGTTCAACGCAAGGTTGAGAAAGAAGGCCTAGATAACGTCAAGATTTTATTTGCGGACGCTGCTAAAACAGGTTTGCCAGATGAAAGTGTCGATTTAGCCTTTCTTTTCGGTGTTATTCACGCCTTAGAAGATGTGGATGCTGTTATGCGGGAGATGCATCGTGTTTTAAAGGCAAAGGGAATTTTGTCTGTTCAAAAATCGTGGTGGTCAGGAAAACAATTAATAAACGTTGTAACCCGAAGCAAGCTTTTCTCGTCCATAGAAAGGAAAAATAGAATCTTTAAATTCAATAAGGTATAGAAATTCTACTGTATGTGAATTAGATGAGAAAACACAAGCGTGCAAGTTTTTCAAGATTTATTCTAATGGTTCTACTGAAGGAAGGTCCCCTAAATCTAAAAGAATTAGAAGAAAGAACTTTTATCTTTGTCTATCATTTTCACGGATTCGGATATAGCCTACATGCAGTAGTGCCAAAAAAGCTGACCAGTTTTCTATCTTGGCTGGGTTATCAACCGCAGGAAGATTATTCTGCGAAGATGAAGAAATGGCGCGAAAAGCATGAGCAGCAAATCAACGTTCAGCTAGAATGTAAACATCTAATTGAGAAAGGGATTCTTAGGCTAAATGAAGAAAAAAAGTATGAATTAACAGAGAATGGAGTAGAAGAGGCTGAAAAAAGTGCAAGAGAAATGAAAAGAGCATTAACTTCGATTAGAAGCCGATACCTAAGTCCGACGGCAGCTGCAAGAAACACGGTTATTGCTGACTTCTTTCTGGCTATAATGAAACTCTTAGCCGGATTCTTTAGCAATAGTATCAGCTTAATTGCAGATGGTGCAGACGCCGCCATAGATGCTGTTTCGGCTTCAGTTGTATGGGCTGGGATAAAGTTCAAAAAAGAACTCGCAGGAACCTTAATTATCATTCTAATGATGTTTATAACTGTCTTCAGTGTTGGATATGAATCAATAGTCAAGATTATAGAAACTATTACTGCGACCACACAACCGATATTAATGCCATGCTTAGTTATCATAGTTGAAGTAATAGCACTTATAACAGCAGTCATCCTACATTTTTATCAACGCTACGTAGGGAAAAACAATGGAAGTCTAGCGTTAATCTCTCAGTCAATTGACTCTAAAAACCATGTTTATGTTGCTGGCGCCGTTATCATAGGTGCAATATTCTCAATATTTGGAATATACTTTGTTGATGCTCTGATCGGTACATTCGTAGCTAGCAGAATTCTTATAGATGGATTCGGGCTATCAAAAGAAGTGCTATCTTCAGCCAAAGGAGAAGAAATAGACTTCTCCAAATATAAAATGCCGCTTGAAAGACATAGGCACTTAAGTAGACTAGAGACGTTT